>Ga0265798_10002045_pt1 | contig 30305 bp, 28 predicted proteins | sample P3T30metagenome_FD_192430 | JGI IMG/M metagenome (GOLD analysis project Ga0265798, IMG submission 192430) | Plant litter microbial communities from East Loma Ridge, Irvine, California - P3 T30 | ecosystem: Environmental > Terrestrial > Plant litter > Unclassified | place: USA: California...
TCGTCCTACACCAACCCCGGATCGACTCGCATGTGGGACTATGAGGCGTACGCTAGTGGGGCCTCCCCTGACTGCTGACCGTTGTTGGAATCATCCACTGTCTCATTCGCCTCATTAAGGTGGCTAGTTCTGCTTGATCTGGTGCGTACAATCAATCAATTGCTACTTTGGATGTCGGCTAGCTGCGTTTCGTTGCGTCAATCTTCCGCTAGAGGGTCGCACATCAGACAATGGCGTCTCAGATAAGTAATCAACTAATCGACACTGAATCGCTACAACCACAGCGCCAGGTACTAGCAAGTTTGTGACATGTCTTTGCCTAGCTCGACGAGATTGTGAGGCTGTATAGTATTGGATGTTTGGTCAATACGCAGGGGCATGCAGTTGGCCATGGTTAGATACTCTCTGCCTTCGGCGGTGTATTGAAAACTCCGATATCAATATTAAAAATAGGCAAGCAAAGCACATCATCTTGAGCAGAGCGGAAAGTCGGAGATCATTCGCACCGATACTTCCATTTCCAGAACACGCGGATGTCTATGCCACCTTGGCGAACATGTCCAACACTGCGGAATACACCACCAACAGTACGCCACCACCAGGTCCAAACCTTAAGATCTTTGCCACATAGCCCTTGTACAACGCTCTGAACCCTTCTTCTCTCGCAACAACCCCCAAGCTCGGCCACGCCCAAGCGTACTTTTGTCTTACACCAGGCGTCTTGGCAACGCTCTGTATACGACTCTTGACAACATCTAGTGGTGTGTTGAACGTCGTCCCTACAACACCGCCTACGAACCCTGCTATGAGGTCGTTCCCCATCTTCTGCCTTCTTGGATTGTTCGAGGTTGCCGGGGCAGGCAGCTGAGCCCGTACCTGGAAGATGCAACCAAAGTACCCGGCATTCCATACGATATGTCGCCATAACGTGGCTTCAAAGCCGTTGTACAACGCCAATGGACCTTCTTGGCGGACTACCTTGACCAGACAGTCGAGTAGCCCATTGTAGCGTGACGCGGATGTCTTGTCTTGAAGTCGGATCTTGAGGAGCTCGAAGGGAACGACAACAAGAGACTCGGTTGCGCCAGCGCTGGCACCGGTGAGGATGGCGAGAGGTTGGGTCAGGCTTGGGGCTGAGAAGAGGCGTTGATAGAACTGTGTGAAGGAGTCATTTGCGGAGAACTTGATAGCACTGTTTTCAATCAGTCGCAATCGACGAAGACATGAACTCGGGTCGTACCGCTTGGGAACCTCCATCAGTATAGGCGCAGTGATGCCACGATATAGTCTTGATACACCTTCATTGCGAACGATCTTTCGGAAGCAGTCCATGACACCATTGTATCCTTCACCGTCGACAACTTTGCCATGCTGAAGTTGAATTCGTGTTTTGACTACATCAAGCGGGTACCTATCTACATTCTTAGCACTCTCTTCTGACCTCCGATACCAAGCCAATCTCACATTACCAAAATCTCCGATATCCCAGCTACAGCCCCGGCAGCAAATTGGTAGCGGAAAGGCAGTGGTGCTGCATCGTTACCATTGCCAACGGTCACGTTCTTGGTCGCCATGTTGGAAACACGTACTCAATACAGTCTGTACTTTCACGCGTTCAGCACGCCGTTACCAGCCATGCAGACTTTCCACCACACTACCAGTACGCCTCCCATCCCCACTACCTCCATCATTCCACACGAACGGCTCTTGCAATATCAAGGCCACATGGCGCATGCAGGGCACGATACACCCGCGATATGGCCAAGAGCACGTCGCGTGAAGGACGTTGTGGGGTGCATACTTATGGCGCATGTGGGGCCAGGCGTTCCGGTGAGATGTGGGGCCTGCGCGAAACGTCACTTTGCTGACAGTCGACACGCGGCTCAGGAAATTTCGGTGGCTGACTCTCGGACAGTTGTGTCCCAATGCGTCGGAAGAATCGGACCTCGGAGATGAAGTTGTCTGAATCATGTGAGGACGTGTGTGCTTGCGCTTGGTACTCTAGTTGTTTGTTTTCGGACGCGTTTTTCGCGATGGGAATTTGGAATACTGGGTGCGAGACTACTACGCCAACCGTCTACGCGACTACCTTCTTCTCTCTCAGCTCTCTGATACCGGCCTCGTCGTACCCCAGTACGTTCCTCAATACCTCGTCCGTATGCTGACCCAACAACGGCGGCGGACTTCTGATCCGCGGCTCTGCTCTCGAATATTTGACCGGATGATTGACAAGCTTCACCTTGCCTACAGCAGGGTGTTCAACCTCTTCGATCATATTACGCGCAAGAACATGCTCGTGCTCGACCGTGCCCTTGATGTCGTTGACAGCCGCGTACGGCATCCCGCTTCCCTCGAAGATTTCCAACCACTCCTGCGTTGTCTTGGTCATGAGCTCGGTCTCTACGAGCGTGTCGATCTCGGTACGGTGCTTGACGCGGAGCGCGTTCGTGAGGAAGCGAGGATCGGTTTTCCATTCTGGACGCTGTAGCTTGTCGCAGAGGATGCCGTATAGGCGGTCGTTGCAGCCGCCGACTGCGATGTTGGTGTCTTTTGTCTTGTAGGCTCGGTAGGGTACTACTGTCGCTGTGGTGGAGTCAGCATCGCCATTCCAGCACATAGCTCATGTATGCGCTCACCATGTGCAGTTCCCCATCGTCCGCTATCACCCTTCCCGGTCACCAGCGCGCTGCTGGCGATGTTTGCCAAACCCGATACCTGCACGTCGCTCAAACTCGCGTCGATCCACTGACCTAAGCCGGTCTCTTTCCGCGAATACAACGCTGCTTGTATGCCGATCGCAGTGTACATCCCGGTCATGATATCGGTCACCGCTACACCGACCTTCACTGGCGGTCCGTCGCGCTCCCCAGTAATATGCATCAAGCCCATCTCGGCCTCAACCATGACGTCGTAACCCGCGCGGTCGCGGTATGGCCCTGTTTGCCCATAGCCGGTGACAGACGCGTATATCAGAGAGGGATTGAGCTTCGCAAGCGTCGCGTAATCGAGTTGATACTTTGCGAGTGATCCGGGAAGGTAGTTTTCGACGAGGACATCGCACTCTTGAGCGAGTCTATGGAGGATGGAGATTCCGGTGGGGTTGTTGAAAGCAAGTCCGACAGACTTCTTGTTGCGATTCACCTGCATCATGTTAGCAGTATGAACGACATGGTCGTGCGGCAAGTCCTACAGAAAGATAGTATGCGCTTTCGCCAGGGAACTGTCGCTCGATGCCATCGGTATAGGGCGCATCTGGTGGACCCCAAGATCTCGTGTCGTCGCCTCTTGTAGGGTGCTCGATCTTGATGACATCCGCTCTGAACGCTCATCAGCATATGTGATGTATGAGTCTACAGTTATTGCATACCCTAGATCTCCAAGAATCTGTGTACAGTATGGCTACTTGATGTTAGCAACCATGATCTTTCGTCGGAGAAACATTTACATACTCCTGCAAGCACCCGCGTCATATCCAATACTTTGATGCCAGCCAAAGGTAGTTTCTCAACCATCTGCTTGTCTACATCGCTCTTAGTCGCAATGTTCCTCCTCCATGTTTGCGACGTTCGACTCGCGATCCGATTAGCCGCATGTCGAAAGTGCGCGCGTTGAGCCGCTTTCGCGACAGCTCCAAAAGGATACGACATGGTCTTACTCCAGACCTGCCATGCCAACACACAGTCATGTTAAAGAAAACGAGCATAACTTCTTGAGGTTCCTGCCCCACATGACGCTTGTGGGGTCGGCAAAGGGTATGGAGTGTGAATGCACAGACGCTTCTAGTTCGCTATGTCAAAGCTTGCGATGCTCATTGTGTGGAATTGGAATTATCGTGTACATGTAGTATCGAAGAATGCAAAATTACATCGCTAAAACGCCTACAAACTCTCAAGACCGTGAAAATAGAGACCCAATCATGCGTGAACGCCGTTCGTCCCGTTCGTCTTTGACTCGGGGCTCAGATATTGCTTTAGCTCTTCACCGTGAACACCATCCGTATCGCTGGTGTTTGCGCCATGTGAAAAGCCACCAAAGTAGTATGGTGCAAGTCTCTTCTTCTCAGCGATCTTGTCGTCTTTGATCCGGGCAAGCAACTCCTGGGCCCTCTTGTTGGCAGAGAAACGGTCGGGAAGAGCATCCCAGACTTTGTAGTCGGTACCGTGTGTCTCGATCGTTCCGCAGCCCTTACGAGCGTACTCGGTAAAGAGGAACAGACGGCTCGATTCGACCATGATGGTCAATTGTTCTAAGTGCCTGTTAGCATGTATTCGACTACTCGGCGATGGATGAGCCTACCTGTCAAGATCTTCTCGGGTTGGCTCTCGTGTATCCGCATGCCGTGCTGGTAACCCTCATGAAATCCACCGTGAGGCGTGTGACCACCCTCGAAGCTACCACCACCAGGCTGGAAGTCGTCGCTTCGTCCGAGACCTTGTCCATATAGACAAGCAAGGAATTCTGACGCGGAATTGCGGTGGAAGTATGGTAACCGGAAAGTGTTGGTCGCAACATCCCATCTTGGGCCAAACCAGAGGAAGTCTGCGAGTGGTGTCATGGGATCGCGGGACTTAGCTGTGAGCACTGTGAAGATTGAAGGATCAGTGTGGTCGATAGATGTGCTGTTCTGTGACGAGAACTTCGTCAGATCGTATTTGTAAGGTACGACATTGCCGTGCCATGCAACAAGGTCGAAGGGGCTGTGGTCTTGTTGGATCGCCACGAGCTGACCATTCGTCTTGTTAACAATCTGCCAATCGACGTGCAAATCATCATCGATAGCAGCTACCGGGTAGAGGAAATCGCGAGGATTGGCAAGACCGTGGCCGCCTAGTGGGCCGAGATCAGGAAGCTCCCACATAGAACCCCAGACTTCGGTGATGTAGCCACGCGCCACTGGCGTGCCTGGGGCTAGATTGAGGCAGAAGCGGATGCCGCGCTGGATGACACAGATCTCACCAGGCTGCAGGAAAATCTTGCCCATCTCTGTCTTGATATCTAGATTACCCTGTTGGGCGCAGATGAGGAAGTCACCGTCGGTATTGCAGAACGCTCGCTGCTCCATACTAGAGTTGATCATATACACGTATAGCGCAAGACCCTCCTTGATGTTTGGGTCTCCGCTACCGCAGAGAGTATGCAAACCATCCGCGAAGTCAATCTTCTCATCGTCTTTCGGGAGTGGGAACGGACGCCATTCTGCTTGTTCGGGGAGCGTCTCAACCTTGGGATTGATGGACAAGAAGCAGTTTGTGATGTTGGACTTTGTCTGGATCGGAACGTAACCCTCTGTCACATGTTAGCCAATGTTTGCGAGAAAGTGCCGCAGTACATACTGTGAGCAGCCGCTGGTCGACACCGGTACATGTAGGTACTGAAGTTGTGTGCACGAGGAGCTGCGAACGCTGAATATGTAATGCCTTCAGTGTAGAGCCCAAACCGGACTTCTTGAGGGTTGTTCTGAGCGACAGGTAAAGTGCCAGGAATGACCTCAGACTGATGTCGGTTTCCCCATCCTGCTTGGTAGTCGTAAGGATCGTTCGCACGTGTTGGCTTCAGTCTTTGGAGATCTGTGAAGTGGAATGCCTTCTGGGGGTCGGTAACGAGCTGGCGTTCTTTGAAGTCTTGCATGGTGTTTAGCGTATGACGATGATTGTAGGAGTGATCTAGCTTACCATGTAAAGATTTCAGCCTTATATTGGAGTATCCATGGCCGTGGAATGCTAGGCCGACATCTGCCGCACTTGGGTGGTCCGGCCTGCGCATCGTATGTGGTGGCGGGGCCCGACCCTGATAATAGCGGGGTTTCCGTTTCGGTAACTGGGCTACGGGAGCTGTGAGAGGCCCACATAGTGGCCGCGACCGGGTTAGTGGAACTCGTCAGATGAAAGTATCATAGCCTTTCCCACATGGAGGTCATGGTAATGTGGACGTGGCGCACTTGCGGGGTTCTTCATTGCTTCTGAGAAGAGCACCAATCGAGAATATAGTGCTGACTCAGATGGACCATTCAGAATGTGATTCTCCCTCATATCTACGCATGGCGGTTGTTGTGCCCTGATGAATGACATGGATGTGATCTATTTGGATGCAGCTAAGACCTCGTCCACCATTAGTCCACATGAGCCTAGATAGTTCTTTGCGTCGCACAACGAGCTCAGCTCTTCGCCCGAGATCTTATCGGTAATTTCGGGTCGTGTCTGTAGAGCTTCCAACAAGCTGGTGTCGTTCTCGATGCTTTCTTTGCAAGCCTCGTAGACAACGTCGTGCGCTTTTGACCGACCGACGTGTGGAGCAAGACCCATCATGACAGCTTCTGCGACGATAAGACCTCTAGTGGAGTAGAGATTCGTGAGCATCTGCTTCGAATTGACTACAAGACCAGAGAGCGCAAAGTCAGCTTGGTATAGCGCTCCAACAGCCATAACGAAGCTCTCCGGGACGGCCACCCATTCGAGATGCCATGGACCGGAAGCACGCTCGAAGTCCGATACCATGCCATCCAGCACCAAGCCAGCATTCGATCGCAGGACCTTCGATGCGGCTAAGATGACCTCGCTCGAGATGGGATTTCGCTTCTGAGGCATAGTTGAGGAAGCACCGCGGTGTGGTACAAAGGGCTCTGACACTTCCGAGAGCTCATTGGAAGACATGATGATAATGTCTAGGGCAAGCTTGCCGAGGGTACCACCAACAAGCGCGAGATAGTTGGTGATCTCTGCAACACCATCTCGGGCGACGTGCCAGGTGATCGGAGGATCCGTCAGACCCAGGTCTCTTGCCATTTCCTTTCGAACACGAATGCCATCATCGCCCGAACCTAGTGAAGCCAAAGAACCTGCGGCGCCTCCGAACTGTACCATCAAGGCGCGAGGTTTGAGCTGCTCAAGACGCTCGAGATGTCGTTGGAACCCAGATAGCCAAATAGCGCACTTGTGGCCAAAAGTGATAGGAAGAGCATGTTGAAGATGGGTGCGACCAGCCATGGGCGTATCCCGGTGCTTTCTTGACAGGTCTTCGAGGTTTTTGATGACGGAGCGGAGTGTGCGCTCAACGATCTCGAGGCCCTCCTTCATCTGCAGAATGCTTGCCAGATCCATAATGTCCTGTGTTGTTGCTCCCCAATGCACGTATCGCCCAGCCTCCTCACCGCACGATGCAGAGAGCTGTCGCACCAAAGGAAAGATGGGGTAGCCGACGATTTCAGTTTCGTTGCGTAGCCTATCGTAGTCCAGTTCGACTTCGCGAGCTTTGGCCGTCACAATCTCTCCGATATGAGATGGTATGACATTGCATTTTGATTGTGCTCTTGCCAAAGCAGTCTCAGCATCAACGCATCGATTGATATACGCTTTGTCGTCGAAGACCTTTCTGATCTCATCGGTTCCAAACAGCGTACGGAAGATTACTGAGTCGATAGCGCTCACGCTGCCGAGAGATCGCCGTTGGAGACGAAGGGTGGTTTGCCGGGGGATGGCACGCAGTGGGACGCGTCGAAACAGGAACATGATGTGTGTTGCAGTGGGTGCAGCACCTCAATGAGTTACGAAGGGGAGGTGAAGCTCCAAAAGGAGCTCCAGCACTATACAAGACATAGCGGCCTTGAAGCGGTGGACGTGTGGGACGCGGGTGCAGCCAGCATCCATGGATCGTGTGGGGAAGACAATGCCGGCCTCCAGGCTCGGAAGCGGCCAGCCTCTGCGTTCCGCGCTAACAGTTCAAAGTGGCTAGAGCCATTTGGCACGTGACCCACGCGACACTTTCGTGATCCTCATCATCAAAGCCTATAGCATTTCTATGGAACTACGACTCTCGAACGAACAACGAAGCAACGCCTAAGCCGGTACTCGCACACATGCTGACAATACCTATCTCCTTGTCCTGGCGTAGCAGCTCGCCGAACAATGTGGCAGTCTGCCGTGCCCCGGTCGCGCCGGTGGGATGCCCAAGAGCTATCGCACCTCCGTTCGGATTGACCCTGTCTTCATCGAGACCCAGCTCCCGAATGCACGCAATAGTCTGGCTTGCGAACGCCTCGTTGAGCTCAATGATGTCAACGTCCTTGAGCCCAACGCCTGTCCACTTCAGCAATGCTGGTATGGCGTATATCGGGCTAATGCCCATCTCGTCGGGGGCGCAACCCTTGACCTGAGTGCCAACGAAGCGGCCAAGTGGCTTCAATCCACGCTCTTCAGCCCACGAACGTCGGGCAAATATGGTGGAGGATGCGCCGTCCGATATTTGAGATCTGAAAGGTCAGCTTTGCGAGAGCTTTGAGTCATGTCCACTTACGAGTTGCCTGCGGTACTCTTGCCGTTCTCGCCGAACACAGGCTTGAGCGTCGACACTTTCTCAAAAGTCAACCCATGCCGAATGCCGTCGTCCTTGGTGACTTCGTGCCCTGCAGGCTGGCCTGTTGCCTCGTCCATCCTCTGAACCGTTACGGGCTCGATCTCCCAATCAAAGCGACCTTCCTTTTGGGCGCGACTTGCGCGCCCATGACTTCGCACCGCATATTCATCTTGCGACTTCCTGTCAACCTTGTATCTTTCCGCTACGTTCTCAGACGTGATTCCCATAGGCATAAGACAGTCGCGCGCATCTTTGACGGTCGACCCAAGCAGCGTGGGTGAGACATCGGCTGGGATGCCCCGCGAGCTGTAGTTTCTCGACATGCTCTCTACACCGCCAGCCAGCCCCACGTCAATCTGACCCACCATGATCGAGTGTGAGATGTGGGTGATGGCTTGTAGACTGCTCGAGCATTGCCGATTGACTGTATGGAAGGTCGTGGAGTTTGGAAAGCCGGCATGATTGAGCGCCATGCGTCCTGTCTTCGCGAAGCCCAGTTCGGCGAGTACATTCCCAATCATAACATCGTTCACGTCGACTTTTTCGATGCCAGCTCGCTGTACTGCAGCTTTCATAATCTGTTGTATTCAGCAACAGTGCAGCGCGTTCTCCTGCCGAGACTCACCGGCATCAGGATGTCTTCTGGATGAGCATCTTTGTAACCGCCCTTGAAACTACGATTGATTGGCGACCTGACCGCAGAAAGTAAAACTACATCGTTGGGGCTTTTCTGCAGCACATTGCGCGCGGCTTTGCTAAAGGACGCCATTTTGGCACAACAACTGACAATCTACGCGTCGCATTGGTCCAGGAATGCCTATTGTATGATCTCACAGGGCCGAGAAAGTGCCGCATCGTGGTTGCGGCGAGAGCTGTGGCGGGGCGACGTGTATGTGTGGGGCAGGAGCGAGAGACCCCTCCATGCCGACTCGGGCAACAACGCAATGATGCTTGCCGAATCTAGCTTGCATGCGGACGCGACCATTTACTTTGAACATTCACGCGCAAACTGATCTCAACAAGACATTACACGATGGCGCTCCCGAACAAGTACCAGAATGGCAGCGTTGACTCCTCTACCAAGGGAGTGTACAGGGCATCGCCCGTCAAGCTCATGATATACGGAAATGGTAGGCAGACTGCGGTTGCGGATCGAAAAGAAAACTTACATGTTCGCATAGGAACGAGCAGCCAGCTTTCAGATGTTATCGCCGAGCTCGGTGCTACAAAGGCCTTCATCATCACCGGACGCTCCTTATACGAGAAGACTCCCGTGATCAAGAACATCGAGAAGGCACTTGGTTCTGCGCATGGTGGTACATTCAGCAAGATCGGTCAACATGCGTATGTGAAGAGCTGTTGAAGTATGACAAGCGCAGGCTGACAAGTGCAAGGCCGATTGGAGATATCAAAGAAGCCACCGCGCTGATGACAAAGTCCGGATGCGATGTACTCATATCGATAGGCGGTGGTTCGCCCATCGACTCAGCCAAAGCCATTGCATACAATATCCACGAGGAGACCGGAAAGTGGATACCTAGTATCGCTGTACCAACAACACTGAGTGTAGCTGAGACGACGCAAAACGCTGGCTTCACCACCGAAGAAAAGCACAAGATCGCCGTGAGCAACCCAGAACTTGTACCCAAGGGTAAGCACGATGTCGGATGGTCGGAGAGACTTGGGCTAATCAAATTCAGCTGTGGTATACGATGGTGAACTTGCCGTATACACACCCTTGAACCTCTGGACAAGCACAGGAGTACGTTCATCACCTCCCCAGGCGCTGAAGTAGAACCTATCCCTGACACACTCGCAGATTCGATCACTGGACCACGCAGTTGAGCTGATGTACCACCCCCTCGCCGCCGAGATCCCTACAAAACGCATGTCTCTGGAAGCTATCAAAGATCTCTTCACATACCTACCGCAATCGAAAGCCAACCCCAACGACGCCGAAGTGCGAACAAAGCTCTTCGTTGCTTGTTACTCCTCACTCTTCCCCTTCCTGTACACCGGCGGAGTCGGCCTCAGCCACAGCATCGGCCATGCGATTGGTGCAACATACAGCATTCCGCATGGCATCACCAGCTGCCTCAGTCTCGCACCGACGGTTCACTTTAAGGCGAGCAACCCAGAGGAGGCGAAGCAAGTCGCTAGGATCATCCCATACATCGGGAAGCAAAGTACTGGCAGCGACGAGAAGGACTCCCACGTCGTTGCCGATGCTATTGCTGGACTGGTCGAGGAGCTGGGACACAAGACCACGTTGACAGCTGTAAGTAGCTCAAGCATGCCGAGGAGGCCATTGCTAACGTCCAATAGTACAACGTGCCGACTGGCGATGCGGAAGAAGAGGCTATCGCGTCGCGTGCGCTACACAGCAAAGACCACAAGGACTTCGCTAGCTGTGAGTTGACACGCCTATTGTCCGTAAATCCTTTGGCTGACATATGCTGCAGTGAAGCAAATCGTGCACGACCTGTACTAATCGACTCGGTGGGTTTGTCAAGTAGCGTCCATAGTAACACATATCTACCAACTCTTCAATACAAACGTGCCAAATGTGCCTGCAGCTCGTTAGTGACTATGCGCCTTTCTCATACGCGTTGGCGCGTCAGCACGTGAGCCAGCTATCGTGGCTCGGCCTTGGAAATGTTTTCCACGTTGCCTTTTTCCGTGTGTGGCTTCGCCCAATGAACGTGCGTTTTGGCCGCAACCTCCGCATCTTGGCCGGCTAAGTCCTCATCCACCTCCGATTGTGGAGCTTTGCTCTTACCCGCCATCGGCACGGCATTTGCATCGGTCTGACCCAATCGGTTGTTTGCTGTCATGCATGCCCTCGTGGTGCTCGTGTGGGGAGCGTCATCTCCGCTATACACCACAATCCTACACGCGATCTTTGTGCACTGAGGTTTGTGGAGAGTGACGCTTCAATCTGGTGTCGATTGAGCTGAGCTTACACTCTGGAATTGTATATCGCCATCAACAACCTCTGTGCCATCTCAAGCTGAGCCAAGCGATCCGAAACCCATCGTTCCGACTTCACTTCCTCGATACTTCGCGACTCACGACTACGAACCTCACGATGCAACGTTCTGTCCTTTTCTCTGCGCGCCGGCGCGGCCCAGCGACGGGCATGCGATTCTTCTCTGCCAGCGCTTCTCGACCAGCCATCAACAAGATCGTCTCCTCCGCGCAAGAAGCTATCAAGGACATGAAGTCCGATTCCACAGTTCTGGTCGGTGGATTTGGCTTCTCTGGAGTCCCCAACACCCTCATCAACGCTCTACGCGATCGGAGCGACCTTACAAACTTCACAGTGGTCAGCAACAACGCCGGTATGCCCGGTGTCGGGCTTGGACAGCTTCTGGAGACAAAGCAGATCGGCACGATGATTGCGAGTTACATCGGAGACAACAAGGTGTTTGAGCAAATGTACCTGAAGGGTCAATTGAGTCTGCAGTTGACCCCTCAGGGTACCATCGCAGAGAAGTGCGCTGCTGGTGCTGCGGGTGTACCGGCCTTCTACACACCAGCGGCATATGGAACAATAGGTACGCGGATCTCACCATGATTTGACAAGTGCAGGCACAGCTAACACCCTCCAGTGCAAACCGGCGAACTCCCTGTACGATATAACACCGACGGCACCATTGCCAAAATGGCCCCTCCCAAAGAAACCCGCGAGTTCAACGGCAAATCCTACGTCATGGAAGAAGCCATCTTCGGTGACTACGCCTTCGTCAAAGTCGCCAAAGCCGATCGTCTCGGCAACTGCCAGTTCCGCAAAGCACAAAACAACTTCAACGAAGCCATGGGCAAGAACGCGAAGATGACGATTGTCGAGGCCGATGAGATTGTTGAGGATGGAGAGATCGCACCAGAAGACATTCATCTCCAGGGCATATACGTGAAGAGGGTGATCAAGAGCACAGTGGGCAAGGAGATTGAGCGGAAGGTCTTCTGGAAGAGCCCCGAGGAGCAGAAGAAGGCACTGCTGGAGGGTGGTAAGTCCATGCGGATAATTACATTAGAGAGCGCCGCTAATAAAGGTACAAGGCTCGACCGAATCATCACAGAAGCGCGAGCGCATCATCAAGCGCGCAGCACAAGAGCTGAAGGATGGCATGTATGTCAACCTCGGTATCGGTATGCCGCTGGCAGCACCTGCATTCCTGCCCGAGGGCACCGAGATCGTTTTGGAGTCTGAGAACGGAATCTTGGGTATGGGACGGTATCCTAAGCCTGGCGAGGAGGTAAGAACGAGACAACAAAGAGATGTTGATTGTGTGGCTAATGAGCTCAGGACCCCGACCTTATCAACGCCGGAAAAGAGACCGTGACTCTGATCAAGGGCGCATCGACGTTTGGCAGCCATGAGTCCTTTGGCATGATTCGATCAGGTCGGATAGACGTCGCCATGCTAGGCGCCATGCAAGTGAACCAATACGGAGGTTCGTACTATACTGTTCAATGCATACCCTTCGTCCCACTAACTATTTCCAGACCTCGCAAACTTCATGCTTCCCGGAAAGGTCAAAGGCATCGGCGGCGCAATGGACCTAGTCGCGAACCCCACACAAACCAAAGTCGTCATCACCATGGAACACGTCGACAAGAAGGGCAACCCCAAGATCCTGAACCAATGCACATTCCCTCTCACAGGACAAAAGTGCGTGAGCACCATCATCACGGACCTGGCAGTATTCGACTGCGATCGCGTCGAAGGTTTGACCCTGAAGGAGCATGCCAAGGGCGTCACCGTGGATGAGATCAGAAGCAAGACAGAGGCGCCATTCAAAGTCAGTGAGAATTTGAAGGAGATGAGCGTGTAGAAAGACCCAGTAAAAAAGATACCAAAGGAAAAATTCCAGCACTGAGCGAGCAAGCGAACAATTTCTATCCCTTCATTCGAAGATTCTGCTAATCTGAGCCTATCTACTACCACCCTCCACAGCATCCAAATACACATACGCCGGCGCTGGCATATCCTCACTAATATCACCCCAGGCACTCCAGTGTTTCCAGACCAACTTCTTCTGTTCAATCTCATCCGCAATCGCAATCGCCATATCCGCAACACTGATCCCCGTCAACCTCCCCTCAAACACATCTTTACCTTCCTGCTGCTTCCCAAGCAACACCATATCATCAACACTAGTCTCATACTTGCCAGTCCTCTTCCCCGGACGGTACAAAGCAGACGGCGAAACAAAACTCCAATCGAAGTTCTTCCGGTCCTCAAAGAACATGTACGCCGTTCGCCCCGCTTTGATGAAGTCCGATGCGTTATCTTTGGCGCGGATCTGTTTCTCGTAGTCTGCGATCACAGTTTTGTCTTCTTCCGTGGTCGTTCCCGAGCTCTCTGCTAATCTGGCTTCGCGGTATCGTCGCAATGAGGTGCCCATGATACCGAGGCGCTCTTCCATGTATGCAATGTGCGCTAGTGATGTGGAGATGGCGCGGCGGTAGGCAAGGAAGAAGTCTGGGTGGTCGACGCAGGAGATATTTGTGCCGGGGACGTGGAGGGAGCCTGCGCCGCCGACGAAGACGAAGTACGATGCGGGCCGTAGCTTGTAGGCGAGCAGGATCTTGCGAACGGATTCTAGGAACGGCACTGTTGTGGGTCAGTCATTGGTTACTAGTATCTTGCTATGGTTGGAACGCACTGTAGAGCAAAGCCCCAGGACCAGCTGTATGCGGTCCGAACTCACTGACGAGGACATCGAGGCCATCGAAAACTTCTGATAGTTCCTCTATGGAGACTTGGTCGACATCTACTGGCCTGGGGATGTAGCGCGGATGTTTCCCTACTTTCTCGGGGTTGCGTGAAATGCCAATAACGGTATGGCCTCGGTTCAGCAACTCGACGGTGAGATAGGAACCGCCAAAACCTGCAGGACCGATAACACCTACCCGGAGGGGCTTTGATGACATGGTGTAATAGAACAATGATGAAGGTATTTGTGATTGCGCTCAGTTTTTGGCCCTTGAGTGTGAAGTAGGTGGGTACATGTCGCGTCGCGTTCACATGACTTCCATGCTATGTCGTCGAATGCAAGGTTACGCGTGTTCAATGGTAATGATTTCGGAGTAGTACGCCGAGGTTGTTGTATTGGGGAAAGGCAATTGGGGAAGTGAGGGGATGATGTGGGGCTTGGGTAAACACCAAGGAGCGAATGACGCTAGCCGATCCAGCGAGTACATGGAAAGAAACATGATGAATGTTGAAAACTGAGGCATCTCAAAGGGTAAAAGTCATCAGAAGGTTGATTCTACTACTGTCTCAAGATAGCGTATCATTTGGAAACATGACGTCGGCAAATAACTACGCGTTCATCGGTGAGCGCTTCAACCCAGTGTCTACGTGGTTTCCACTAACAATGGCAAGGTCTCGGAGCGATGGGCTACGCGATGGCAGCCAACATCCGCAAGAAGATAGACCCATCTTCGACCCTCTACATCAATGACACCAACGCCTCGGCATGCTCCCGCTTCAAAACCCAATACTCGTCGCACGGCCCTATAGAAATCGTCGCTACAGCACGCGAAGCAGCGGAAAACGCAAAAGTACTGATCTCCATCGTACCAGGAGGAGAAGACGTAAGGAAAGTGTATCTAGAGGAGAAAGACGGAGTGATTGCAGCGAAGAAAGACCCAGACAGGGTAATGCTAGAATGCAGCACAATCGACGTGAACACCACAAAAGAAGTAGGCAAAAAGCTGAAGGCAGCGGATATGGGAACATACATCGACGCCCCCGTATCCGGCGGCGTTCCAGCAGCAGAAGCAGGCACATTATCGATGTTGATCGGGCACCCACCACCAGCGCAAACACCAACTTCTTCCGCTTCCCCAGACTCTCGAATCTCGGCGACCCTCACGATGCTTGGCCCACCATCTAAAGCCTTCTACCTGAACACTCTCGGCGCCGGTCTCACCGCCAAGATATGCAACAACTACCTCTCCGGCACCATTCTCCTCGCCACCGCCGAAGCCCTCGCAATAGGCGTATCTCACGGCCTCGACCCCTCCGCTTTATACTCCGTGATCAAGAACAGCACAGGTCAATCTTGGATGTGCGATCACGTCATGCCCATTCCCAATGTGCAGAAGGAGTATTGGGTACCGAGTAACAGTGGTTATAAGCCGGGGTTCAAGACGCAGATGATGCTCAAGGATCTGGGGTTGGGTATCGAGAGCGCGGGTCAGGTTGGGGTGAGGCCGAGTATGGCGGAGAGGGCGTTGGAGGTTTGGGAAGAGGCGGCGAAGGACGAGAGGTGTGTGGATAGGGATGGAAGTAGTATATATTTACATGTTGGAGGTCTTCTACCAAAGGGTTACGAAGACAAAGGGAGGAAGAAAGAGGATGGAACGTGGGAGTTTGCGGAGTAAGGCTTCTGTCATCTTTAATATACATAGTAGTGTCGCGAACCCGTTCTGATGCACTCATGTAGTCTTCGTACCGTCTACTTCCCTTGAAAGAAGTTCTGGAAGACCTCCATAATGGCATCAAACCCAGCCGTCTCTCCCAGCTTGAGTACCCTCTCGTCTCTTCCAATTTTTGCTGGATCACCATCTGGAACCCATCTGCTCGTGACACCATCGGCACTAGGCCCGTAAACCTTGGCACACAGCTTGTCGGTCTTTACCGGCGGCCAAGGGTCCTCCCCGTTGACGAATTTGATGAAGTCTTCTCCGTACTCTCGTGCAACCTTCTGCTGCGCATCGTCCAGGTGCTCGTTGTAGTTCTGAAAGAGGTACGATACATCGAGAATGTGGCCTGCTTCGCCCTTGAAGCGACCTTCCCAAGGTATTCCTTCGTTGAAGTGGTAGAGGAAAAACTTCGAGTCGGGTGTGTTGGGCCAGCCTTGGGCGAAGGCACGAGCGGGCGCGTAGAAAGATATCTCGGAACCAAAGCGCAATATTGAAAGCATAGCCTCTTCGTCCGGAGTCTCGGGGGTTATCTTGTAGGATGTGAGAAGCTGTTCCGCAACCTCTGGCTTGGCGGACAGTGTGGCGTTGCACGAGTCGATGAACTTTTGCGCGACGCCTGGTTTGCGAGCATCTAGGCCAAGGTATGCGATGATGTTCGCCTGAGAAAAATGAGCTTACATGTCCCGAGAATCACGATAGTAAACTTACGTCCAGCTTTGACTCTCCGATCATGAAGGCCTTGCACCACTTCCTGCCCGGCATCATGAAAACTGGGCTGTCTTCTTGAGATGAGACAGTAAGGAAATCTGGTGAGCCCGGCATGGTCTCTTTGTCGACTGAAGGTAACATCGGTGCTGTGGGTGGCACCTTTTGCCATAGATCATCCAAGGGTATACTGAGGAGGGCCTTGATACGATCCTCGGGCGACTTGTCCGTCAAACCAAATGCATCAATGGCTTTTTGATACGAGGATTCTGCAACAAAATCTGGGATGGGCTTGAACAGTAGCACAGCTCCTCCAGTACTAACACAGCGCTTCATCAGCGGCTCCTCCGAGCAGAGCAGTACTGTCGCAGACACTGCATACGTTAGTCGAGCTCTAGATCAACAGCGTCCAAAACATACGTCCACCGGCGCTCTCTCCGCATACTGTGATCTCATCTGCGTCACCCCCAAATCCGCCTATGAACTTCCTGATCCACTGTAGAGCCGTGCGCTGGTCGTGAAAGCCGTTGTTCGCTTTGTATCCTGCTTTGCGCAATTCTTCGGAGGTCGCAAACCCTGTGAAACCCAGTCGATAGCTGTATCTGTTAGTAGACGGGGTGTGCTTCAGGTTGTAAGACCCACTTGATGGTAATGCCGATGATGGGCTTTTTCCTCTCGACAGACATCTTCACAATGGGAGCCGGATCGTAGTGCGGGTACCAGCTACTTCCAACAGCAAAGCCGCCTCCATGTATGAAGACAAATACAGGCAACTTCGCGTTGGAATCAATAGCCCCATCCTTGTTGGTCGGCACCGTGATGTTGAGATTCAGACATTCGAGGTCGGAATGCGTCGGAACCTCTGGAAGTGGCAAGGAATGTTGAATGAAGCCGAACTCACGTTCAATGGCACCGACTGGGGATACTGGTGGGGGTCTATTTTGTTAGTGAATGGTAATCGATGTTAGCAGTCGACGTACCCAAATTTGGTGGCATCCGTAGTTCCAGATGCATAGCTGTCTACGAGCTGGGGTGCAGCCAAGCGATCTTTTAACGAAGCATACTTCAGGCCAAGGAATTGAACTGCGCCATCTACTGGCTTTCCTTCTACTTCACCCAGGTGTTGGTGCTTGAGGGTCTCCGACATTTTGGCTGCTGCGTGGGATGGGATGGTAGGAAACAAAGGATCGATCCATAGACTAACGAATTGTTTACTATTGCCTAGTGTCTGTTTGGATTGGCTGAAGGAAGATGCGCATCCCTGGAGCTGCTTCTCTGGAAGCAGGTACGTTGGGGGCAATGATGGTCCGATAGTTACCCCGCACCTGTACCTGCCATTTCAGTAGTGGGGCAATCACCCGTGACCAAACATTGCGTGCGGGATGTGGGGGTACTACAGCGACTGCGCCTCGCATCGATGAGGATATCGTAATTCGCTCGACATCTGAGCTCGGCAATTAGCAAGCATGTGTTCGGCTAGATAGAGTGCTACCTAGGTAGATGTACATGTTACACGCAGTCAGCTTCTTGCACAAACGACACCAACAATGGAGGCCGGCCTCCCTCATACTGACGCCTTTGTGAGTCTTGCTCTCCTCGATGGCGGCAGCTTTCTAGGAGATCTGAGCCGCTTGCATGCTGGTGAGAGTGGCACATTTCGCATGTACAACTGGGCGTTTTACATCGCGCATCAGGGAAGACACATACTTTGGGATCTTGGCTTGGATGAGGTGCGTAGGCCAATATCGGGTCTAGCTACCTCAATCTTCTTCTAACTAGTTTCTTGAAGGACCGAAGTTGTTATACCCCTTGGGTTAACAAGTTCATGTTGGATATCGTCAATCACAACGGACCAAGGAGGACTATCGTTCAGCAGTTGGCGCAAAGAGGCGTGGCTGCGGAGGATGTCGATACTGTGTTGTTCAGGTATGGATACAAGGGTGGCGTGAATGAAGTTCGCTGAGCAGCCTGCAGCCACGCTCATTGGGATCACTCGAGGCCTATCAGCGATTTATTTCCAAATGCGATAGCGTACTTTGGTCCCGGCACGAGAGCAGCATGTCAGCCAGGGCATATGAGAGATCAAAGCCTACAGTGGGACGGCCGCTTCTTTGATCCGGAGAACTCGACAGAAAAATGGGATGAGCTACATGGCGTGTGGAAGCCCTTTGGCCCGTTCGAAAGAGCACTGGACTACTTCGGAGACGGCAGTTTCTGGATCCTCGATGCACCTGGCCATATGCCTGGTAACTTGGCTGCTGCTGCAAGGCTGCAAGATGGCGAGTGGGTAATACTTGGCAGCGATTGTATGTTTTCCCATGGAATTTCCATTGGCGCTCGCTAATCTTGTGCTAGGCTGTCATTCGCGGTACGTTAAATTGATTGCACCAGGCGTTTGCTGACGTGCATGGTGTATACGATCGGGCGTTTACTGACCGGTCAGGGATTTGCTGGACGGCACGCGAACAATTGCGGAGTTCCAAGGCCCAGGGGCAGTGAGCATGTCACTGCATACAGACCTTTCTTCAGCGAAAGAAACCATCGCTAAGATAGGACTGCTTGAAACCAATTTTGGTGCTCATACAGCGCTCGCACACGATGCTAGCTGGCTGAAGAAGGGCACGGACCAGGTGCTCATGTCACTGCTGGACGACGAGATGCGAGTTGCAGCCCAGGAAAAGATACCATATGATGAGATACCGTAGATGGAGTTTGAGACACGAACCAGGTTCAGTGTCCGAATGTTGGAGGCCTGATGATCAGTAAACGCGTCGGTGGGTTCGCTACGCGTTTTTTCGTGGCGCGATTGCTGTCCGCAGGTTGGACGCACGAATGTGGAACGCGTCAACATTATCTTGCTAGATGTCGATAAAGTAACAAGCCAGACGTGAATTGTTTCGAGGTTGCTTAGAGAAGTAAATGCAGACGTCTGTTTTGCTGGGCGATGCTCGCGCATAGTCTATTCCAAGGTTGTGAGTTGGCTGTCTCACCCTAGCCATCACGCTAAAGACGCGCCTACCTGAACACCAACATCATGACGTCTCGCGTCGCAGGGTGCTGTAGCGTCCACACTACAGACAACGCCCCGCCAGCCTTACAAGAAATACCGCAACCTAGGAGCCTAAAGCGCGTGGTAGGCAATGGCAACGGAGGAGATGAAAGAGATGTTCAATAGAGAACACGTGGTGACGGCAGTGGCCATGGCTCAAGCAAGCAACGCCATCTTGTCACACCCTAAAGTCCATCCCCAACATCGCAACTCTCTGACGATACGGGATCGATGCTTCCACGGCCGCAATTTGCAAACATGCGCCTTTCCAACACACGCTAAAGATATCCCACCACCAAGCGCCACAGGATCGCCTAGTGCTGATTTACTCCACTCAAGTGCCAAGATGCCACGATCGGGGGGCCTGGATCAGCACAACCTCATATACCTAGGTACTTCCATCCTCCAAACCTAGCAGACCTTACACTTTAGCCCTTCACAATGGCCCTTCGTGACCTACCATGGGTGACGATACTCTTCTCTGGCATCATTGCGGCGCTCGCATATGGCGTAATGAGATTGATCCAAGTTCGGCGATTTTACAAAGATGTCGTACGTTGGCAGTATTCGGCACGGGCTATAATCAAGACAGTACTGACATTATATCAGCCCAAACCGCCTCATAGCTTCTTCTTCGGTCATTTGAAACTGCTCGGCGAGACCTTCAAATCGCTACCCAGTGATGTACATTATCAAGCAGCGGTGGTTACGATCGCCAGGAAGTACAACATGCCAGGTGTCTTCTACCTCGATTTGTGGCCTGCCTCATTTCAGCAAGTTGTGGTGACAGATCCGGATGTTGCACTTGACATGACAGTCATCCGGAATCACCCCAAACATGAAATGGAGGCAACTATGGTCGACCCCTTGATTGGAAGCGGCAACATCGTCACAACGAACGGCGCACAATGGAAGTATCTTCATAAGATGTTGAGCCCTGCTTTCGCCACTTCGCACATCACCAACATGAGGCCTATGGTTGCTGACGAGGTTATGAAATTCCGGTCGAAGCTTTCTGAGAAAGCTGAATCGGGTGAGGTTTTCAGGTTGGAGGACCATACCCTGTGCATGACGTTTGATGTCATATCGACTATGACCTTTGGCCGATCCCTTGACGCGCAGACCAAAGGTAGCCCTGCTCTGGAGCACTTTGAAAACATGTGCCGTGCTTTTATGACCACGCGAGAGTCTCTGAACTACATCCGCAACTTCTTCGTCAACCGGACGGTTTTCGCCGAACGCGCAAAGTTTGATGCTATCGTGGAAGGGCTCATCAAAGAGAGATTCGAGATAGTCAAACGTAAGAAGCCCAATGGAGTCCATGCATACTTGAACTTCGTGCGGCTAACACATAGCTGCAGGCGACAAGCTCGATCTTTCGGAGAAGCGAGGACTAGGGATCATGGACCTCATCTTGCGAGACTATATTGCAGAGCGACAGGGTGACGTAAAGGAGCTCGACCCCCAATTCACAAAAGATGCTCTCACACAAGTAAAGACTCTTTTGATCGCTGGACTTGGGACTACGTCGGATACCATCTGTTTCGGAGCTATGCTGCTTAGCGTTCACCCTGAAGTGGTACAAAGGATGCGCGAAGAGCACGACCGTGTGTTCACCCCTGGTATCGAAGCGACGTACGAGATGCTTAAGAGGGAGCCGTATAAGCTGAATGAGCTCACCTATACGAACAACGTCATCAAGGAAGTCCTGAGGTTCTATCCGATAGGAAATACCGCACGCAAGGGCATCGATACTCTCACGTATCAGGGCCGCGAATGGCCGACCAAAGATCGCATGATCTGCCCCGTCCAACTGGCTATGCATATGGATCCAGCGATATTCCCAGGCAAGTGACATCTATCGATCCTTCTTTGTAACACATCCGGTGGCTAATGCTTCGTCCAGATCCGCTCAAGTTCGACCCAGATCGGTTTACACGAGAAGACCATCCGCGGCACGCCTGGCGTCCGTTCGAGAGAGGACCGCGTGCGTGTCTGGGCCAACCGCTGGCTATGGACGAGTTCGTGATCGTATTCCTGCTGACAATACGCGATTTCGACTTTACTTGCGCGGATCTGAAACCCAACAAGACGCCTCGAGCAGAGTGGAATAATCTGGATCTGACATTCGGCGATCGCGCCTACCAGGAATTTGTTTTCGAGGCCAAACCACGAGATGGCATGCCGATGACCGTTAAGAAGTCCAACTGGCCATAGTAAGCGCGGCAACGGCTGCCAATTCGGGTCAATGGACGACATCAGTGGCGGTCGCTAGTATGGACTATCCCAGGGCTCCTGCTCCGCAACGCATGTGTGTATGTATTGACTCGGGAGGGGCGGATGGCGGATTGGGGTCGACGTGTCATGGGAAATTAGGAAATGTGCCATGGTTGTCATACGGTCAAGTCTTATTGCCTGATGCACGTTGACAAACTGCCGCGCGACACTGACGGAACCTGGGGTAGGTAACTTCCAAGGTTGGAAGCATGGCTGTTGAGGCATAAGCAAATACCATCAAGGTTCCATCCCGTCTTCCGTCAGCCCACATTGGCGCATCCCTTGCGGATGCTCGGCTGATGCTTATGCGAGACCATCCTGCAATTCCAGTATTTCACCGACGTCTTGTACGTGTAGTTGCCGTGCCCTAAACTTACCGCTTCTCGGGTGCGATGCTTACAGTCGTAGATTTACATTCAGCCTGAATGCATAGCCAGGCGCAGCCAATCGGAGGGCGGGGAGATCCACATAGCGCGAACCCCTCACAGATTTTGCAAGTACCATGGGGCTCCGCATGCGGCTCGGGTACAATCTTGGCTGCCGTATGCCTCTGGGCCAAGCATCGGGAGTGGCTTCGGACACAAGACTGGCTCGGCGCTCGGAAATAAGTGGACTTGCGACCGCTGCTCAACCGCGTGGCCGACGAGACCATGACGTACAGGAATCGTGGGCTATGGTGTTTACCAACCGCGTGCTGACGCAGGGTCGGTGACTACGGCTATTTACTGTGCTATAAGACATGGAGTGAAGACGACGACGAGCTGCATCCGGACCATCCGAACCAAACCAGACAACCGGCGTCATGTTTACCTCGACGCGTGCGCTGCAAGTGTTGGCCTTCGCTGCGACAGGAGCGTATGCTCAATACGTGTTCCCGGACTGCACCAGTGGACGGTTGAGCAACGAGACCATCTGCGATCCTTCGGCGGGTATGTTCATGCACATTTACACACCATTTCGGCCATACTAATGCTTTCCAGCTCCACTGGCTCGTGCGAGAAACCTCGTGTCTCTCTACACTCTCGAGGAGAAGATCAATGCTACGAGCAGTGGCTCGCCAGGCGTTGCTCGTCTCGGCATACCACCTTACCAGTGGTGGAACGAGGGTCTTCACGGCATTGCTGGCCCTTACACCAACTTCAGCGATGAGGGAGAGTTTAGCTACTCCACCTCGTTCCCCCAGCCCATCTTGATGGGTGCGGCTTTCGACGATGAACTCATCACCGAAGTTGCAAAGGTCATCTCCACCGAAGCGCGTGCTTTCAACAACGCGAACAGGACTGGTCTCGACTTCTGGACACCAAACATCAACCCGTTCCGTGACCCTCGCTGGGGACGCGGACAGGAGACACCTGGTGAAGACTCCTACCACCTGTCTTCTTACGTCCAGGCCTTGATCCACGGTCTTCAGGGTGACGCGTCTGACCCGTACAAGCGTGTTGTCGCAACTTGCAAGCATTTCGCAGGTTATGACGTTGAGGACTGGAACGGAAACCTTCGCTACCAGAACGACGTGGAGATCTCTCAGCAGGATATGGTTGAGTACTATCTCGTTCCATTCCAGGCCTGTGTCCAAGCGAACGTCGGTGCTTTCATGTGCAGCTACAATGCGGTCAATGGTGCCCCACCATGTGCCGATCCCTACCTGCTGCAGACCATTCTGCGTGAGCACTGGGGCTGGACGAACGAAGAGCAATGGGTCACATCCGACTGCGATGCTGTTCAGAACGTCTACCTCCCGCACCAGTGGTCATCATCTCGTGGAGGCGCTGCGTACGACTCCCTGAAGGCCGGCACCGATCTTACGTGCGGTACTTACATGCAGGAGCACCTTCCCGCTGCCGTCCAGCAAGGTCTTTTCGATGAAGCTGTCCTTGACCAGGCCCTCGTCCGCCAATACTCCTCGCTCGTCCGTCTCGGCTACTTCGACTCTGCCGACAACCAGCCCTACCGTCAGCTCGGCTTTGACTCGGTTGCCACCAACGCTTCGCAGGCACTCGCACGCAGGGCTGCTGCCGAGGGTATCGTTCTGCTGAAGAACGATGGTACACTGCCACTCTCTGTCGATTCATCTATGTCAATCGGACTTTTCGGTGACTGGGCAAACGCAACCGATCAGCTCCTTGGTAACTACGCCGGTGTTGCTACATACCTTCACTCTCCTCTGTACGCTCTCGAACAACTCAACGTTACCATCAACTATGCTGGCGGAAACCCCGGTGGCCAGGGCGACCCAACGACCAACCGTTGGTCCAACCTCTATGGCGCGTACTCTACCAGCGACGTCCTTATGTACGTCGGCGGTATCGACAACAGCGTTGAGGCGGAAGATGACGACCGTACTTATCTCACATGGACTGGAGCTCAGCTCGATGTTATCAGCCTGCTCGCCGACACCGGAAAGCCAGTCATCGTTGTGGTTACTGGAGGAGGACAGATTGACAACACTCCTCTCGTCAACAACCCCAACATATCTGCCATTCTCTGGGCCGGATACCCTGGTCAGGATGGAGGTTCCGCCATCATCGACATCGTTACCGGAAAGACTGCTCCCGCTGGACGTCTACCTACGACCCAGTACCCCTCCAACTACATCGCCCAGGTCTCTATGATGGACATGAACATGCGCCCTGGTGAGAACAACCCTGGTCGCACCTACAAGTGGTACAACGGTTCCGCCGTCTACGAGTTCGGTCACGGTCTGCACTACACCAACTTCTCCGCCGAAGTCACTAGCGAGCTGCAACAAAGCTACGCCATCTCTGCCCTCACGCAGAACTGCAACAGCACCGGAGGTTTCCTCGAGCGTTGCCCCTTCGTATCTGTCGATGTCGAAGTCTCCAACGATGGCGATGTTAGCTCCGACTACGTCACTCTTGGCTACATTGCTGGAGAGTTCGGTCCCGCGCCCCACCCCAAGAAGTCGCTCGTCTCTTACAAGCGCCTTCACAATATCGCTGGAGGCTCTTCCGCCACTGCCACTCTCAACCTTACTCTCGCATCTCTCGCCAGGGTGGATGAGATGGGCAACAAGGTCCTGTACCCCGGTGACTACACCATGATGATCGACAACCACCCGCTTGCGAGCGTCAACTTTACCTTGACCGGAGAGCATGCGATGCTAGACATGTGGCCTCAGCGTCCTAACCAGACTGCTCAGGGCGTCGAGTACGTTGGTGACTACTGGTACGGAGGTTACGGCAGCGATTACGGCGCTGAGCCTGCGGAGTTCCAGAGCACCATGTAAATGGACTTTCGTATACCTATACATATGAAATGTATATAGCAATCTACCAAGTGACTGCAACTATTACTGAAACACTGGCAACATGTGAATCTACTTCCATCTTCATCTTCACCTTCACCGTCCAACCTGCGCTCGGACCACTGATTTCGTTTGCTACAACGACTAGCTCTTTCCACCTTTTGCCATCTTCACCTTCCTACACGTTTACCCAGCCCCAGTCCTGAACGACCAATCGAGACAGCGATGACGCTTTGCGACGAGTGCGACAACGAGAGCACGCTGCGTTGCAGTGGTTGCGGCTCAAGCTGGTACTGCTCCAAAGAGTGTCAGAAGAAGGCGTGGCCTCTTCACAAGATTCTCTGCAAATACGTCAAGGAATTCCAAGACCGCCCCGAAGCTGAAGGACCTGGCGAGAAGTACACTCGCGCTATCTACTTCCATCCCGATGAAGGCGCGCCGCGATTCGTGTGGCTCAAGACCATGACCGAAGATGGAGAGTACGGACACCCTTGCCTCGCAGCTTGCCCCGGCGCGCTAGTCGCCAACAACGAGAAGGAAACAGAGTCTGAAGAGAAGATTGGTATGACGGATATGAAGATCCGGCATAATCACGCGCTCGCCCGTCGTCTCCCGTACAACTTGTTCCTGTCCTACCGCGAGAACTTTCTTCACGATGGATCGACACACAACATGGCCATCGACAAGATCATCGACCCCAATTCTCCTCACCTGCATGCCTGGCGGGGTCCGATGATTGCGTATGGGACTGATGCCTTCGACGACGTGCCTTTCAGTCAAGATCCGTCTTACAGCCAGGATCTCGGCCCTTCCGACCTTCGTATTATCGCGCACAAGCTCAACACTTACTACTTCAAGTACGCTATTAGTCCGACGATTGAGGACATCAAAGAAGAGTTGAGTAGCGTGGTCGGCGTACGGATCAACTGCGATGGTGATGTGGAAGTTGAAGGCCGTCCTCGCTATGAGCCTATGGAACTTCCAGCCTATCGTTCGTTCTTCCACGCAGCCACCGATGTTTCAGAGCACATTGAGCTACCCTTTGTTGTCCAGCGCATTCCCGGAAGTGTCGCCAAATGGAAAAAGCGACCGGAGACTCCGTCGGGCAACACGTCTTGGGTCAATGTTGCTGGTACATTCCTTAATATTGGCTGCAAGCCCGAGCGTGCAGACACTGCCTTCAACTGGGGCCTCGCACCACCAGAATGGCAGAATGACGTTGGTTCTGTTGTCGTCATGCGCAAAGACAAGAGGCGTCTCCTTCCGATACATGTCTTCGCCCTCGCCGACTACCATCAGCATCGTCTTATGGATGTCTTCGAGTCGGAAGGGGAGAGTGTGCATTCAGATCAGGAGCCTGAGCTGAAGCGCGACAAGGCGTGGATTATGAAGCAAATCACCAAGGACAAGTTCGAGGAGTACTACATGACTTGGAAGTCAGGAATGTCAGAGGAGGTGCCCCGCATCTCGCCTTACGACTTCTAATATTGCGGTGAGCTCGGCGCCAGGCAACGTGGGCTTTGTCTTCTCGTTCAGAGATCTATCATGTCGAAGTTGGCGTCCATATTCGGTTTGTATCACCTGGAGCAGACGACGCGCGCACAGTTTCCATGGGTGTTAGCAATGGTTTCGAGGAAGGTCGTTACCTAGCTAGTTATTAGTAAAGCTCGACCGATTGATTCAACATAGATACATCCAGATCACACTCTCGTTTCGTAGGCTTGGTGACGTATTTGCATCCTTCATTATCGTCTAATATGCCTTGTTCGACCTAGTCTACAATTTGCTCTTGAAACCCCCTACATCCTTAACAATCATGACCGACATCGGCTCCCTAAGTAGATCCTCTCCATTGACCGCCGCTTGTAGCTTCTTCAATCCCGCGCTCTTGGCATGGAACATCAGAGCATCTTTGTCCGCATATCTGATGACTGTTAGTTCTGAACCTGCCCAAGGCTTTGCGTCGTGACTTACGTTTCGAAGATGACGAAGCTCGGCGCGTCGCCCTTGGTTTCGCGCTGTAGGTGATACCGGGTGGTACCGGGTTCAGTGGCTTTTACTTCTTGGGCTGCGATGTTGAGCAGTTCCTCCACCTGCGGCACGTTAGTTGTTTGCAAATTATGAGGTGCCAATTTCACGTGTACCCTGTCTTGGTTGCCGGGCTTGGGCTTGAGGATGGCGATGATTTCGTAACCTCTGGACATGATGACGTAATGTTCGACGCGCGATCGTTGGCTTGAGGAAATGCAGATATTTCAGCGCGCGAAAGAGCTATAGTATGCAGGAGTATTAAGAGATACGGGATATTCAGATAACGCAGCCAAGCCTAAGGTCGCGTCGTTGAGCTCGTCGCCGTCAGCTTACTTTCTCCGCTTTTCCCCAAAGGAGCCGAAAGATGCCGAGGCACGTTTCGAATATACCACTACCTGCCCCCCACACTCCTACCAGTATCAACCCAGCTCGCGGTCCCTGCTCGGGAGTTTAAACGCAAACCCATGGCGCTTGCGCGTCCGCGAATGCTTATCTTGCTGAGAAGAGCCAACAGGTTTAAGTGTCTCCAGTCCGAGCTTATTGAATACTATGTAGGACGTTGATGAGTTCATTTCATAGACTTTGCCCTATGTTCAGTGTTCAATGTTCAGCATTCATTGTGAACGACTTCTCTTCCAGTCTACAGAGACCTTTCGTTACATATCGTCGCCGCTGACAGTGCTTTCCGGCTCGATAACTGCTCTAGCTCCAAGATCATACTTATCACCTTCCCGCAAAAAGTAAAACCTTGCGTTGGACGGCGGCAGAGGCCTCTCCCAGCTTCCTTCTCTCGACCAGAAACCGCCATCATATACCAATGCATACGTGCTGCCGATGACTTCCATCTCGTTTTTGTTGACCACCAGCGCGGTGTCTTCATCAATTGCCAATCCTAGCAGCTCCGGGTAGGCGTTCAGGATCTCAAACATGTCGAAGTGCCTGTTGCGTACCAGGACGTGCTGATCAATGGCCGAGTTCTTGAGATACCCAAAGCCGACAGTATGATCGCCTGCAAACCACATTAGCTTTTTTTCGTCTATGGCATGTATCCGAGAGACTCACCTATCATGATGGTGTTGTTCGCGGTGTCACCACGAGCAAGGAAACTGCCAATGATACTCGCGCCAGCACTAGATCCTGAGATAACACCTCCAGCATCGAGGACGTCTTGGAACGCTGCTTCGGTTTTGGTGCCAGCGTAGGCATCCACGAGCCTCCATTGTCTGCCTCCACCGAAGAAGACGCCCTTCGCACTCAACAATGGAGCAATGAACTCGTCGGTATCGGCAACCGCGGGATCGTATGTATGCAGAACCGTCACGTTGGTGGCACCATATCTGCGGAACGCTACTGCGGTCGTGAAGTTCTGGTCGTATGTGTTCTCGCCGCCTGCCGTGGGAACCACAACAATCGATGCGTCGGGGCCGCCAGCAAGGGCAATGATGCGTTGGTAAATGCTCTCACTTTGTAGATTTCCTCCTACAATTACGAGATGGCCGTTTTCCGGACCGAAATAAGTCGTGTTGGTGTCATTTGTTCCGTAGATGGGAGTCGCGATGGCCGTAACCGCAAGAGCGGCGGCATAGAAGAAAGTGGTAAGCCGCATGATTAATACGTTGATATCCGACGGAATGGACAGCATTCAACGCGAAAACTTACTACATATACCGTACACTGTCAGTGACGGCATCTTATCACATAGTTGATGCTGGGCATCGCATCATCGTGGGTCTTGGTCTGATTGGGCGGAGATCGACAGCACCTGCCTGAAGGGTATTAAAACCTCAACGGCAACCCCACTCTTCCATCTCCCGGAGCATTGGCGCGGAGATGCGCGGTACAAAATGAAAGGTTTTGTAGGAAGTTAGTGGCTTGGTGGTGGGATGCACGATCTGATGAGATGAATGAAGACACGCGGGGCGCTAAGCGAGGTGATGATGTCACGCGTTCAGTACTTTCAACTTCCGGATATGATAAATTATTGCTACCCTGTCTTTTAAGACAATGCATCGCCTATCCTCAGTTTGAAGAGATTGGCATCTGTTCATCATTCGGCGTAGCTGGGCTTACGAGGCCAAATCATGAGTTTTAAGCTGTCCCACATTTTGCCAAGCGATATACAGCCTTCTGGGTGAAGAAACTCTTCCTGATATCGCAAGCTTTGTTCATATCTCTTCGCTTTCTTCAATATCGATTCTTGATTTTTGAACACCTGAGACTGGTCTGGTAACATTCTGATGACATCATCCGCGTGATAGACGAGCTCCACTGGATGACCCTTGCCGTTGATGTAGACAGCCGGACAGCGCCCATGCTTTCTGTAGTCTTTGTCCTCGAAGACCTGCGACAGAACGACGAATACATTCAGTCTCAGCTGTTTGAGTGTGAATGAGGACTGGGTGTTGCTGCTGACACCGTCGCGTGATGAGCGCAACCGAACAGTTATGACCATGGAAGGTCGCGATTGATACGTGGCTCGAAGCAGCTCGATTATGTCGATGCGAACATCATCCATATCTTGATCCTCTGGCCGAACACTGATTTCAAGCAAAAGCTGGAAGTTCCTCGCCAAGAGGTCGACGTCGCTGGCGAAACCGTGTGGCCAAAGTTGGGCTTCATTCTCTGAGTCGGCTCTTACCATACGCAATCTCTCTATATATGAGAATCCGCCGAAATTGGGTCGGAGACCTTCTGAAGCGAGCATGAAGACGAACGAAGTGGTTCTATACGCATGATATAGGGCGTCTGACCGTACCTTGCGATTGACATGGAACACAGGGGACTTCCACAGCGGTCGTATCGTCGAGAGTGGGCCAGCGAAGAGCTTTACGGTAGGCTGGACTACATATGCAATGATAGCATGATAAGCGGATGCAGGTAAAGCTGAGAGCTCTGGTTTCCACGGAATTTGGCTCATAGTGGCTACCTTTCCTTCATCTGAGCATGAGAAAGTAGATCGCACGTTCGCTTCGGGGGTGGTACTTGCGAAGGTAACTGTGCCCATGGTCCCTTCAACCCTCAAGATCACCGATGCAAGTAGATTTGAATACCGTCTGAGGTTTAGCTGGTCTTCCTGAGCGATGGATCTGAAAGCGTTGTTGAATATTGCGGGCGTATCGTTATAACTTGAAGTCTCGATCGAGACTTGCAGCATTGCTCCAGACTCAGTCCAAAGCAGTCGTAACAACG
>Ga0265798_10002046_pt1 | contig 30301 bp, 30 predicted proteins | sample P3T30metagenome_FD_192430 | JGI IMG/M metagenome (GOLD analysis project Ga0265798, IMG submission 192430) | Plant litter microbial communities from East Loma Ridge, Irvine, California - P3 T30 | ecosystem: Environmental > Terrestrial > Plant litter > Unclassified | place: USA: California...
GTTGCATGGCACTGAAATGTTAATAACGTACAGCTTTGGCTAGCCAGCGACCATCCTTTCCAGAGCAGGACTTTGATACTGCCAGGCGTGGAAACCAGCGTCGCCCATTTGCGGGTCCTCACTCGGTTTCCACGTTCATCATTTTATCCGGCTGGTGCTACGTCCCTTGTTTACGTGCAGTAATTCTTGTTGTGTCAGCAGGCGGGGTATCGCCTTATCGACCCCAGATACTGCCGCTGGATTTGCATGCGCGACGGACAGCAGATCCCGGTGGAATCTGGTTGGAAGATAGACTCAGAAAGAAATGCAAGTGCTTGCTCGCTTCTGCACACATGAGTCGACTGTTGCATCCTATCCTGGTTAGCTCGGCCTTGCCAGCTCGCGTATCCGGTGAAGAATGCGGTCTCCTGGACTTCAATTTACCAAACGTGCGAGACTCGCAGCATACCAATTCCTGGGGACATTCTAGCATGCCATCAAGGCGTGCGTGCGATGCAGCTTGAGTATTGCCGCATCTGGAAAGAAGTCAATTTCTTTAGATCAAAGTCGTGGTGCCAAGCACATCGTGGGGGAACGGTACGATGCGTGAGGCTATCGACCTAGGCAGCGGATTGTTTGTTCTGCCACTTGATCTGGTACTATGTTGCTATCAGCCAGTTGTGGGAGACCTGTACCTCGAGCTCGTGGGTAATGGCGGCTGAAGCAGGGCCGTTGTGTAGATCTCGAATGCGTACACACTGGTTGTCTCGGTAGATTAGCCGATATATAATTGAGGTTACTGATAAGTAATGGCAAATGTGGCTTACTGTACGTTCACTGGATTACCAAGGAAGGCGCTGACTTGGCGCATCACGTGCTAACACGGTTCGTCACTTCTTTCTTATGGTTCCCGCTGTTCGCCAACATACATGGGTTATCCAAATCTTCCTCAGCCGGTAGCGACAAAGGTCGGCTTTGAAGGTATTCGCTTCATCAATCAAGTGGCACAGGCCCATTCTTGTCCAGAAAGGCCCCAAGCCGTTCTTATCGCACTTATGGTCGGGGCTCAAACAGTTCCTTACATGCCGTATTCACGGAAAGTCAGTACTGTACCGGCTGTGATTGCCTTTGAAGAAGCGGTGACGGGATCTACCTTCGTGGTTAGCGTAAAGCGCACTCCGGCTTTCTTCCAACAACCCGAGTTTGGCCCTTCATTGGGACGTCACAGTACCATACACACGCAGCTGGACGTAACATTGAGTTCACCCAATAGCCTTGCAGTAACTCCCCTCCTTTGTGTCCTTTCTCCGAGTGTTCTCCTTCGTGGTGATAGAACACAAAACTCGAGCGGATATCACAAACACCGATGGTAGGCAGCTAGCTGAAGATACAGCGATTGGTGGGCATCTAAACGCCCTCCTTCCAACTCCGCACATCGCAGTTGTCTGCCCATGGTGTTTCTCAGCAATACAGCCCTACCATGCATCGCACCGGAATGGGTAGTACTTAGGCGGGCGGGGTAGAACCTTGAGAAAACAACCTGACTGTTACTAAGGACACAACAAATGACTAACTCGCACCCTGCACACGTCTCGCTCGTGGATCCTAGGTTTAGCTTAGCGCCATTTTTTAACAAACTCCTGATGTGGGTTAGCGGGCGCCTCCTGCCGGCCCATGGTTTTTCGAGCCACTTGGAACGAGAATAGCACAGCTGGTTCGTGCCCACGGACGCGTGTGCCGACCTCGAACAAAGAGGTTGACCAGCACGCCCATTATACGGCATTAGGAACTGCATTCTTGCAGCAGCCACAATTGTGCAGGGTCTGTTATGGCCGTTGACGCGAGTACGATTGTATCGACAGCGCGGCTTCACCCCTGTCCAAACTACGGCCACAATCCTCAGCACTTGGGCGCATTAATTCCGATGCGGACAACTCGCATATCTGCTTCCCATGTAGACCACTGTATAAGATCACAGCTTGCCCTCCGCTGTGTAAGCCTGTCCCCACCACATAAGCATCTTGACTTCCAGTACTTCCGCCCTCAACGTCATAACATCAACAAGTTCTACCAAGACTCCCACCGTTACTACGTTATAGTCACCAAGCATCTCATCGACACAGCTCACAGGCCTCACCAACCCTCTCGTCATCACCACAAATACACACCAAGCACGCGCTATGGACTCTCAGTCATTGATGGATTATTGGATGACACAGGGCAACTACATCGCACCGCCGCATCAGACTACAGTATTTGACATGCCCCCGGATCTGGCCAAGGTGCCGAGTCTCAGTGGTTCTCCAGTATGTACCAAGCACGACTTTTACGCTTCTTCAGCTCTAATCCCGCCAAGGTCTCCTCCACATATGACCAATTTCCTGCGCCAATACACCACCAAGCCTACTACCCTCACATTGTGGACGAGCAGATGCAATTCGGGTCATATCCCATGCCCATGACGCCGTCTGATTTCGGCTCAGATCACGATAGCCCGTATTGCAGTCCTCGCCCACCCCCACTTGCTGAGCCTGTGTTTGCACCAGGCCACATTGCCACACCTCCCGAGCGAACACACACCACATCAGGGGTAAGTTACTCACTACAAACGCAAAAAGACTTCAATTAACAATTTACCAGCGTCGACGAGCTCAAAATCGGGCAGCCCAACGCGCTTTCCGCGAGCGCAAGGAGAAGCACGCTCGTGATCTTGAAGCCCAACTTTCGGTCTTGAGCGACAAATACAACCGGCTCGAAGTATCGCATTCAGAACTCAACGCCGCCTACGAGAAGCTCCGCAAGACCATCGAGCTTCTGACGCAAGATGACGATGCTGAGGGTGAAGATGAGGAGGGACGAACTACTACTCGCCGCCGGAGTAGTAATTCAGATACGCTCCGAAAGCTTCTGGAAATTCTGCACGGAGAGTTCAAGGGTATCACGCCAGTGAAAGCTGAGAGTCCTTAGATGGCGCGTTGTTTTTCTGTTTGATCGTTTGCTACCTCATCTCTACTTCAATTCTTGTTCATACCCTATATTGCTATTCCTTGACTCTACAGCGTTTCTTGGTGTTTCTTCTCGATCTCCAAAGGCGGACTTTTTTAGAATCAGAGCGAGACCCTCCCTTCATTGGGATATGAGCTACGACAGACATCACTGGTCGATGGATTTCTCTCTACAATTGTATTGCGCAATACTCAGAAACGGCCGTGGAACTTTTCATTTGGGAAGACTAAAGTCGAAGCATGGCTATTAGCGCCCGTCTAGATAGTACCTAATGCTGGAAAAGAATAATCAATCGAACCTATCTTTGGCTCAGTCACTAGCCCAGTGTATCGTGCTTGCTCAAGCGATGTCGGGAACGTGGCTTTCAGATACTTCACTTCAATTTTTGTTTTCATGATAGTGCCGCTAATGTGGATACGAGAATCCCAGTCAAAATTAGGTGTGGAGGAAACAACAACCCCCAATCTGCAGCAGCATCGACAACCTCGTGTAATCGTGTGTGCTTACAATAGTAGCCGAGTACCCGATCGAGAGGGTAGCGGGTGTGCGTTGACTGTCCCCGAAGTCCCCCAACGCTGGAATTGCGTGCGGAGATGAACACTCAGTCGGACATGCAGACTGTTTGCTCTGCTGGAAACGACGGATTGGTGCTTTTGTGCTGTTGTAGAATAGGATTAGGGGATAGTTGAGAAGGCCGAAAGCATGGCGGAGATTAGGGGGCTAAACCGAAGGTAGATTCGGTTTATCAGAGTCCGAATCGATACGTACCTTAGTCCACTCCACAATCTCGCGTACCTTTTGCGTTGGAAAGAATTGAAGGCCCCACACTGAGAGTATGCCCGAATGTATGCACCGTTCCACTCTGACCTAATACCGTGGAAAAACCATCATTAGAATCCAGCAAGCTTGGCTCGCAAGACAAAGCGATCGCCGCCGCTTAAACTCACGGATGCTTTGTGACGGCGGGATACCTTTCCCAGCGCGCTGTTCTCGTTGCAACTGTACCCGGTAGGGCTGACCAGGTAAGAAGCTTGGCCACTCTTCCTCCCGCGTGGTTTCCAAATACCTCGCCTTGTCCGACTCTTGCTTATTAGTACCATATATGACCGAAAGGGCTGATAATGATGAAATAAGAGAATATGTTCGTCGGCCTCAATAAGGTCAAGAGTTTGACATACGCGCAAAGGATGCGTGCTTTTCCATCGAGCGCGACGGCGATTGGAGGAGTTGTATGCAGAGAAGCATGTATAGAAGGCTTGGAGGACGGGTGAGCGTGGTCTCATGCAACCATCAGGTAGCTTCGCAAGCGCGTCTAGCCAGTCAAAGGTCGAAGTGGCGTGGCGTCGTCGTATACGAGTTGAATTTCTTGTTTGCGCATTCCAATAAGTCGCTTCCACAAGCTCACCGCCGATGCAGCCTCCGTAGTCAGTCGTGGGTCGCAAGGAATGCGGGTCGCAAGGAATTGCAAAATTAGCATATGCATTATGCAGCCATCGTGAAGAGTTGCGTGAGTGCGATTGTAGGAGGCTGAAAAGCTTGAGCTCGCTTGGTGCACGAGCCACGTTCGTGTCACCCAAAAATAGCATTTGCAGTATGCAGATTCGCTCCCAAAATGATGGCGTAGTGGCAGACACGTTTTGTTGCATGGACCGCACGTTTTGCGGCTTGCAGCGTAACATGGTGTGCTTGACTGGAAGAAATGTATACTATGCGCCATTGCCGCAGGACCATGTCATTATACCTCCAAATATCTCTCAGTACATTAGCGCATTCGAGCCACCACAGAAGATTTGCGATAGTTGGGGACGGAATTAGACCCCCGCTCGCATGTCCTTCACTCCCCGATCGACCTTGCATACTCAATCAACATATGGCTAGGAGCCCGGAACTCCACTAGCGTGAGACTCCTGTACTCTCTGAGAGGTCACAATGCGGCCACCGCGAGAAGCTAAGAATGATAGCCCCCCCAGCGGAGTTGGGTTAAAGTAAATATTCGGCCCAAGTACAGGAGAACATCGGAATGCGCAACTGATGACTATCGGAAATTGGCTCGAACGGCCACGTTTTTCCAAAGTACGGGTCCTGATGAATCCTGATTTGCAATTGTAGTGATGGACAACGATCTCCTCTACATCGAGACGAGCCTGCACTACCAGCCCCACTTATTCCAGGCCATTCTAACACCTTGAAGTCGAAGGTTAGGAACATGTAAGCGACGAGAATAAATGATTGACTAATTTAGTTGCAGGAAAAGACGCCAGAGAAACAGAAGACTGTGGCCGCCATAGCTTACCCTACCATACCTCCACCATGCTACACCCGCCCGTCTATTCCGAGAAACATTCGCGAGACTCCGAGACGCCAGAATAGCTCGCCTTCGAGTGGCACATCGTCGTCATCCTAGCATGGTTGACCTTTCCACCACGCCCTCTAGCAAGCGATGTTCCCAGCGAACGCATCCGTCGCCTGCCCTGCCGGCGCAGCAACAAAGTCACGACTCTCAAGTGGCCTTTGGAACATTATGCAACCTGTGGACAGCCCTCCTCCCGGTGTTCCATAATATCCTGCCGGTATGACAATATTCTCTGCCCAGAAGGCTGACTTGCACTTGACTGGGCCTCCATAGCCGTAGCATTGCTGGAGACATTGCTCCGCCATTGCAGTCTTGTTGGAGGAGAAGGATCCATAGTATGCGTAGTATAGGCGAGAGTCGTCTGTGGAAGGAGCTGGCTGATATGTAGCCGCGTCCGATATTGGGAGCGGGTTCGTTACGGTGCAGGCGGACGGAATCGGTACGGCCGCAGGACCACCTGCGCGAGCAACGACGTTGGAGCTGATGGCTGGTAGGGCGGCAACGGTCACAGCAATGGCAGCTGTCAAGAGCAGGCTTGTGGTTGTTGTGGTGCGCATCGTAACGTTTTGGCGGGGCTGGGAGGTGTGCAATGATATGATGGTTATGATACGGAGTGGTTTGATGGAGGTTCTCGAACCGTAAGCCGTCCTTATATCGTAAACTGTGATGGCAGAAGAGCAATGCCGCTGTGCCGGTAAGCACTCACTTCAGCCGCAGCCGCAGCATGTTGTGCGTCAACAGCGATTGACCCGAGAAATATCGCATCCAGCCAGCCTATCGTGCGACGTTTCTCCGAGACCTCGCATCATACCTTCGTGTTCTGTCGTTCGGAAAGTAGCAAATGCAACGGCAGACCATGATGGTCGTAGTACATGCTGGCCTGATCGTCGAAGATGACATCAAGCGCGTGGCCGGCCATTCTCCGTTGTGACATCGTCCGCGTATCGGTGTGTCCTTTATCGTGACCGTGACCAACTCACATATGCTGACACGAGAGATGTCGCCTTGAAGAGGCTGTGTGTCGTTGCAACGATGTAGAGGCGAGAAGATCTCGGGCCCGGGGCACCAACATTACCTGTAGTTATCGATAGCACCTCCCATTTTTGACGACATGTCAGCGCACCAAACTTACATCACCATTTTCGCAACGTCGTCATGTCTCCTGGAACATGCGAGCGAAAGCGGCAATATATCCATCGACCACAATTAGAAAATGCTGGCCATGATTGGGCCTTACTGCTGCCTAACAATTTCTGCATTATCGCACGACAAAGTCCGAAGACACTTCAATTTTCGCTCGCACATGACAACATGCTGGAATTGCTCAACAGAAAATGAAGTATCGTCGTCTGCATCATATGAAGCTACAAGCAAGTGTTACTGTCAACTAGTAGCAGCCTATCGCAAGCACCATTTGGGTCGGTGTAGCAAATAGTGACGACATCATCGTCACTCCAAAAGCAGTACCAAGGTAATGTATTTACACACGGTGGACACATCGCCCTGTCTACCTTTAGCACATTGAAGGTTCTTGTCAACAGCACTGACTCTCACTTCCACGCCATACAACATGGCCGCACCTCCCAGCAAAACGCTCCAAGCTCTCTCTGGGAAATGGCAACTGAACAAGTCATGCTCGGATGATTTCGCCTCGGTGCTCGCCCTTCAAGGCGTCAACATGCTGATCCGCAAAGCCGCCACCGCTGCCTCCATCCACCTGAACATCGTACAGACAGACGAGCAGTCAATCAAGATGGCACAATCGGTCACTAGTGGCAAAATCCCAGGTACCACCGAAGACTACACTCTAGACTGGGAATGGCGAACCAACCATGACTCCTTTTTCGGCGATGTTTCGGGGCGTAGTCGATGGGTCAGCGTCGAGCAGAGTCGGCAGACAGAGGTTCTAGGCGATGGCGAGGGCGAATGGATTGAAGGGGACAGTGACGGAAAGCTCATTGAGGCCGAGGGCAAAAAGGAGGATGGGGAATGGAGAGCACATCATCTCTGGGGCTTTGAGCAGGTAGATGGCCAGCGGCGGCATACGCGACGAGTTTACGTTGAGAACAAGAAGGGCGAAAACATCAGGGTTAGGATGGTGTACGACTTCATGGGCGAATGACAGCTCAACAAAGTCTGCTCGATATTACATTCTCGTACAACTGTCTTGTATGAAGTTTAGCACGTTAACGTGCTTCATCATCTACTATAAATCTACACTTCATGTATTCACAACTTCCACTCAAGGCAGGGAGCCTGTGTTTAGTCATGTCAAACGCACGCAATTAAAATGATCGTCGCACGCGTCTCTTGCTGACCAGGAAGCCCGCAGGATACTGCACAGTGTCAGAAGGCGGCGTGTTGTTCTCTGCAGCAGGGACTGGCAGAGGAGTTGCCGAAGGCTGCGCGGCTTCTCCTTCGTCGTCAGACTCGCTGTCAGAATCATCGCTCTCTGCAGGCGTTCCGGCCTTTGGAGTCTCCTCGGGCCTTGCTTGTTCTGCAGCAGCCGGGCTGGGCGTGGCTTTCGCTTCCTCTGAGGCAACTGAGCTGGCGACCGGAGCTGCTTCTGGTGTTGGAGTAGCTTTGGCTTCCTCTGGGACGATTGAACTGAAGTCGAAGATGGCGGAAGAAGCTGCAGCAGCAGAACTCTCGGCAGGCTTCTCTTCGGCAGGCTTATTGGCAGGCGAAGGTGTCGGGGGTGGTGTAGGCTTGACCTCGACAACGACAGTGGAGTTGGCAGCAGGAGTTGCGTGCGCCATCGTGGTCTTCCCAGCTCCCTCGATGAGCATGAAGCTCTCAGAGACCACAGGTGCCGGATTGTGGTTGACAACAGTGGTGTTTGACGCTGGTGGGGCGACGACATGGCCTGTTGGCATGGCGGCAGGAGGTGTTACTACATGGCTGGCCGCCGGTGGAGCAGCGGGAGGTGGTGTCTGAATAGCAGCCTTTGAGGTCTCCATGACTACAGTCATCGCGGCGGGCGGAGTAATGGCGGGTGGGGGAGGCATAGCAGCAGCAAGCGATTGCTGATGGGCCATTTCTTCCTGCTTGGCCTTTTCTTGATGCATTTTCTCCATGGCGTCTGCAGCCGCCTTGTGCTCTTCTGCTTTCTTCTGTTCTGCGGCCGCGTGCATAGCCTGGAAAGACGATTAGCGGTGACCTGGCATGTGCGAAGGTCCTCGCAATCATCGTGTCCACCTTTAGGATCGACTGACCGCCGTGGTTGATGATTCAAAAGATACGAGTGCCTTCGTAGGGTGATAGGGAACTCACCTCCATCTCCTTGGCCTTCTTCTGATCTTCTGCGTTCTTAGCTTCCTCCTGGGCGACGTGCATGGCTTCTGGAGAGAAGAGTCAGTAAAGTGTGCTTGCCATTGCGCAGATTGACCCACCCATCGCATCAGCAGCAGCCTTGTGTTCTTCTGCCTTCTTTTGCTCTGCTGCGGCATGCATTTGCTAAGAAAGCTGATTAGCAACAACTCATATCACAGCGTGACATTAGACTCACCTCCATCTCTTGGGCCTTCTTTTGCTCTTCCTCGGCTTTCTTCTGCTCGTCCATTGGAGGAGCAGCTGGTGGGGCCGCAGGAGGAGCGACGACAGGGCTTTCCGCTGGCGGAGTTGCAGCAGGAGGAGGAGTCGGCATAGCTGCGGCGGGCGGAGTAGCAGAAGGAGGGGGTGTTGACATAGCTGGAGGCATAGCGACTGCGGGTGGAGGCATAGCGTCCGCCGCCTTCTTCTGCTCTTCCTCGGCTTTAGCCTTTTCCTGCTCCGCATGCATCTTTTCCATCGCATCCGCGGCTGCCTTATGTTCTTCTGCCTTCTTTTGCTCCGCGGCTGCGTGCATCTGTTCCATTGCTGCCGCCGCTACGTGTAATGTCAGTATGTACTCGGTGATTTATCAGAGTGCTTGACGAAACCAGATTGACGTATCTTACCTTCTTGATGGGCCTTCGCCTCCGCATCTAATTTTGCTTTATGCATCGCCTCTGTAGGAGTTATTAGTGACTGCTGCATTCATACCATGCGGATCAAGTTACCCATTGCATCTGCTGCAGCCTTGTGTTCCGCGTTCTTCTTCTCTTCAGCTGCGACATGCATTGCTTCCATAGCGTCCGCGGCGGCCTTGTCCATAGCAGGCGCAGCAGCTGGAGATGGGGCTGGAGCCGGAGCAGGCTCTACTAAGTGATCCGTCCGGGCCTGGAGTGAATTTCGTGCTACATCATTACTTCGCGTATCGAGACGGAATCGTGGTAACGGTCCAGCGGCGACGCTAGCCGCGGAAAGGAGTGCAACTAAAGGATAGATCGTCTTCATTATGGCGGTGTGTTTTCGAAATGTGAACGGACGAAATGAAGGAAATGACGGGAATTCGACTTTGTCAAGAACGACAGAAAGTAGAGCACAGCTCAATAGAATTAAAGATAAGTGCTCGGCACTGTAGAAAAGAATGTATACAAACGTCGATAGATACCTCAGCACTGTTTCCGAGGGAAGGGGTCTCGTGCTATATAGGTACAAACCTGTTGCATGGCTATTCATTCCGGCGAGGACTACCCGAAAAGCAAAAACATCACTTCGAGTATGTGCACCCTTGGAACTGTTTGGAAGGCAGGGGATGATGTGAACTTGCCCCATCAACGACTGTCCTGAGGCGGTTAGGCGGCTAGAAGATGGTATGTGAATGGCACATCCCCACCAGTCTCGAACTCCAACAGGTGCCACCGAGCCGTCGACGTGTCAACGACAGCTCTAGGCGCGCGTGTCATCGAGTGCATGGTCACCTGGATGGCAGGAGCTTGAGGCGACCTGGAGCGCGGATCTTAGGAGTGGGGACTGAGAGCAAGAAGCGAACGGGAAGCAGGCGGTGCGCCTCTTGGCAACTGCTTGGCCTGACAGAGCCCGTCGAGAGTATGTAGCAGGTTAGGGAAGGTGTTCTTGATGCAGGCCGCTGTGGCCATGCGTGTTAGGGATATGAGGCGGTTATCGTTTCGAAAGTGCCCCAATGCGGAACTTTGCGGCCTCACACATCAACACCAAGCAAACCCTTATCACTCAGCTGAAATAAAGAAAACGCGAGAGAGATGCATTCAACACATGCCGACTTTGTTTCTGCGTCAAGTTCGCCTGGCGTGATTTCTGGTGGCCCCGTTTCTCGGTTGCTGCAAGGCTGGAAGACATTGCGCGTGTCGACGTGCGCGAGCTATCGGTGTGGGTCAAGCAAGCTATTCGACTGTTCAGGCAGTCGATCGAACTGAATTGATGAGTGTGTGAGAGATGACCAGACGTCACACGTCACTTGGCTGGTGTGTGGAACGAAATGGCTGTCGCAGTCGTGAGAAAACGCACGGGCACTCGCCCCAACACCAACCGCCCAGTCATTCATTCCCTCAATAATTGATTCACGAATCGCAACATCAGTCAAATTGGAGTTACGGAACTTCAGCCACAACACGATGAGTAAGTTCGGGATCACATGGCAAAAATTGGTCATCCACCACGAACGAGGTATCTTTAAGGATCCTTGCATCGTTGTTGATGACGACGATAGATAGTGCACACGATACGATCTTGTCAGGGAAGACATCTGAGGCCCACTCCCCTAGTGGCTATCTCCTATTTACAATGAACTTGCTCGCTAATGCTGCTTCTATCGTCGAGTGAACAAGCTGTGATCATCGCGCATTCGATGAGACTTGTGCATGCTAGGTATCCAAAAAGGGAGAAACGATAACTTTTGCTCATCTAAAGAATAGTCTTGGCATAAACTCACGATACTGTACAAAGCCGCGAAATAATCGAATCGAAGTACGCCATAAGCCTCGCTATGCATTAGAAAGACGACCCTCGCATGTACCACAGACGTCCGTCACAATTTGCGATCACCCAACACAATCACCCAGGCATCTTACTACAGCGTGTGCGTGTGCTTCTCCTCGTCTGCCTCACTATCCCTCGGCACAGCAAAGCTCTTCCGTACGGCCATATCCGCCTTCGTCTTCGTCATCAACGCATCGCGAATATCTTGCTTACTCCTGCTCGCCCAGCCCTGGTAGTTCTTCTGGCTGAGAGGCCAAATCGGCATGTTACCGGGGCGAGCCATGAACTCGCTCGTCGTGGGCGCAGGCTGGGAAGTGATAGTATCGATATCCAGTTCCAACTCCTCGCAGTAGGCTTCGAGGGGAAGATCATTGACGTCGTGCCCGAAGGGATTCTCAATTTCGCTGCCGATAGAGGCGAGCCCGATGATGATGTATGCGGCGAATACGCACCCGGGGATGGTGATCCAGCGGAGGTCGTCCCAGAGCTGGAAGGGGAGCAGCATGACGTACACCCAGGTGATTTGGGAGATGGCAATGGAGTAAGCGATAGGAAGTGGCGTGGCAAGAACACGATCCATGCCAGTGAGGGCTTCGTTGAGCTGGACAACACCCGTAACTAGGGGCGGGCGAGTTAGCGAGCCAGATCATGATGAAAGGGCGGTCGGAACGTACTGGCTTGGTTCTGATAGAGACCAATCTTGAGCGTCTCGTTGTCGATGATGGAGTGCACGTAGCAGGATAGGTGGTTGAGGATCTCGAGAGACAAGTTGCCGAGCGGCTTCTTCGAACGCTTGATCCTCTTGCGAGGGTTCGACTCGGCGAACGTAACGCCCAAGAACTCTCCGACAGCCTTAGCTTTGGTCTTCTCTAATGGCGCAGGAATGTCTAGCTCGGCAGCCTTCGCGAATGTATCGAGAAACTCAACCCTCTCGCGGAGGTCGGGGTAGTCGATACCCGGCTCGAATCGGAGGCGGTGCTTTACGGAGCATGCAAAGGCATTGACGAGATTCAGAGCGGTCCTGATATTCATGTCAGCGGAGTAGTGACTGTCGTAAGATTCTGTACGTACAGTTTGTTCAAGAGATCCTGCTTGCCAAGCTCGCCTTCGCGCTCAGAGGTGTGTATCCAGATTGTGCGTGCCAGATTCTGGCTAACAAAGATCATCTGACTCCAGTACTTGCGACCCTCGGTATAGCGTTCGTATGCTGTGCTAGTGCGAAATGAGATGGCCAGACCGACCACAAAACCAAGGACTGTGAGCAACAGAGTGCTGACTGCGAGTGGGTATACGAATTGAGAAATGCAAGTAATGAGGGTAGACCAGAGTGTGACAACGGTCAAAGGCAGGATCATCTTGGGGAAGACGGAGCCGTGCATACGCATGAAGAAGGGCCATTTGGAGTGCTTAGACATGTCGCGAGGACCAATCTGATATTGTTAGTGGCTGTGTAGACCTGCATATGCTCCAAGACGTACGAAGTAGTCCTCAGCGTCCAAGGTGCCATTGGTCTGCCTCCTCGAAGGCGGCTGATATGTTTGTGTGCGATGCCGCCATGAGCGAGGTGACAGTAGTTCTGGTGCTGGCTCATCGTTGGTGCTTCGTGTCCCTGGGATCTCAATCTCCATTTCGCTCGGCCGGAGCGTTTTGGTGCTGGTAGCAACTGAAGCTGCCATCTCGATGGATTCTGAGCGTGTCATGTATGGTAGAAGGAAGGACTGCCCGGCAGCGAAGATGGTATAAACTTATTCTAGAAGAAGACTCGCGTGTAAAAGAGGGTGTGAGGGTACTCAGAGCTTTTGTAAAGCAAAGAACAAGAGAGTGTACACGCGACGGAACCAACAACGCAGATCAAACAAATCCCTTAACGATGAGCTGGAAATTCGTATTTATATAAAACACGCGAAAGGAAAAGCTGCCCTGTCGACGCCCCAGAAGCCATCCCACGGGGCACCTTCCCGCACGTCTCTCCCGTCGGACACAAAATGTGTATGCAGGGGTCGTATCGCACCGTTGGGAAGCGCTTTTACCTTTTTCTCTCCTGCCCCTGAAGCCAGCGTCGAAGTCTGGCCAATGGCAAGTGGAGACGGTGACAGATGGCGACGAATGACGACGGTGGTACAGACCTGAGGCAGCAAGGGCTGCGCGGAGGCCCGTTTCATGAAACGCATCTGGTCATGCCAAGGCCGTTGATGCACGCGAAAATGAGTTGTACGCGTCTCACACAGATGCTGACATTGAGGTTGCTTTTGGTCCCAGACTTGTCTATTTACCGTTTCCGTCATGTTGAAGCTGCACGTTGAAGGAGTCGAATGGCTGGCAATGTCGAATGTCCTGTACATGTGTGCATACGGACGATATTCGGCGCGTCGGTCTCAAGAATGCTGAAAATGAGCGATGCAGGTTCGAGACAAGCGATCAGGAGCGCCTGGCGCCTTGTGCGTGCCGAGCCGGGAATCTATTTAGAATTGCCCTTAGCGTTGTGCTCACCGCTAGCCAATAGGACCCTTCGCAGAGACCTTTTAAACAATCCATCGGTGGTCAGCGATTTTGCCCGCGGAATGATACGAAGGCTCGATTGTGGACAATTGGCTTCGATGCAGGTACAGTCAACCATCTCACGAACAACCTGCATGGCAATGCTTCGCTAAAGCAATACCGACATGCACGGACGCTATTTGGGATTCAACCAAGGACTTCCATATGGATGCTTGGTAGGTGGCCTAATAATTTGAACCTGCTCAATCCAAGAGTTAAGATGCATAATGTTCAGGCCCGACGACTATACGTTTCCTAGCCATTGAAGCCGTGTCGTCATATTTATAGCAGAAAACAACAGCTTGGTTGCCATTGAAGCTTCAAGCCACAAACGAGATTAGGACATAGTGAGTAACCCACAGGACCGCATCAATATGTATTCCATCCACGTTGGTAGGCACTTCTCAACATCGCCTCCTCACCCGAATGAAGGCCCTTGATCAATCGGCAAAGTAAAACCGCCCACGAGAGCCCTGACCTTACCGACGACCACTGACCCCGCCTGGTTCAGTATCGCCCACCTCCCTCCTTCTTACCTACCACCCAACCCTCTCCGCGATCCTTCTCCTCTCCCTCTGCCCCCTTTCCAACTCACTTCTCAACCCCCTCTCCCTCACAACCTTCCCACCCACACAAACCCTCACCCTCTCGACCTTTTCGAGCAGAATGCGATATTGCTTTGCTCGTACGTCATTGTTGGCCCACAGGGAGTTCCATACATTGATGAGATCGTGGGTGAGGAGGGAAAGGTATTCGTGCTGTGATGGAGATGTGGAGGTTTCGATCGGAGAAGGAAGGCTAGGAGGTAACGGAGCGAGGATGTTAACGACAAGCGTGTCGATGTTGACCTCGTTCGGGAACGAGTCTCCATACGGGCCATTCGGGTAACGTGTAAGTAGCGAGCGAAGAACCTCGCAGACTGACCAAGCAGTTGACTGGCTCGCTGCGCCCCATTGCCAGGGCGCGCCTTTCTCGTGCCCGGTCGGTCTCACATCAATCTGCAACTTCTCGATGCTCGTGGTCCTAGTGGGTCGCTGCGGCGCCGCGAGCAGGCGTCCCACGACGGGAACTTTCGTCAGGATTTCTCGTTTAGGTGTCGGTGGGCTGGTGGTAGAGATGTGCACGAGCGGGAGAGAGAGCCAGGTGATGTGGTGTTTGCCACAGAAGGTAGCGAGGATGTCAATCTTCGCTACCAGCATTTCCTTCTTTCTTGCTTGCTGGATAGTCTGTGCCATTTCGGCGTTTACTTGGCGATTGACGGCGAGCATGTTGGCGCATGTGCTGGGTACGCCTTTGGAAGAATACACGCATCCATGCTCGTCCGGAGAGCTGCTTTCGAGCCAGCCGGAATTGGTGTTTGTGTTTTTGATTGACGCGCGAGAGGACTCTGATGTGAGAATGGCTGTATATATCATGTCTCGCAACTCGCGTGGGAGCTCTGAAAATTGTGGCATTCTGATCTCCCTCTCGCTTCGTGAGAGGTCCGCCAGATTGCTGTATTGCTTCGAGGTAGGGATCTGCCAACCAGAACTCAATCTTGGTACCTCAGGTAGTCTCGAGTCGAAATTGTCTAATATTCAGGATTGCAGTTCCAACTTCTTTCTGTGTCGTCTCGCTTCAAGATGTGATGTTCGTCGTTTCAGCAGTGCATCTCGACTCTCGTTTTGGACTCGGTTTCGCAACGCCGACTCAACCTCGTACATTAGGCAAAGAGTTTGTTCTTCTATACGACACGGTTCTAAGGAACTCCTTCACTTTAGAGGAAAATGCTTTGGTGATCGTTGAAGGTATGTGGTACATAACAGTTGTGAAGATAATCATGACATGCACTCGGACCGAGGAGTGCGTCATCCTTGGCGTAAGCTGATTTGATCTGACACGTCCAACGCCGGGGAAGCCATGATAGATTGATAGCAATACCTACACAGTAAGTACATATATGGTGTTATGTGTGATGTAAACAGCACAACCGATAGTCGTACAATATAGTTGTATCGTTGATTCTGTTTAACAACATGCCATGACTACCTGATCATCCCTTTCTCCCTTTCCATCAAATAGTAGTAATGTGACAAAAAAACTATCACGTTAACACCAATCTTGGTGCCAGAGGTGACTGGGTCAGAGAGAGTGTCGGAAAAGAAGCATCTCCAGCCCTGACTGTTTGAAATGAGATGGTGTGTATATCACGTTAACCTGCTACGCCAGCAGGACAGCGGTGACTTGTATGTGTGTGCCCGCTTACGCAGATGCAGATGCCTCTGCATTATCGATCGTCTTTCCCTCAGCGCCGAGTGCGCGGAACCCATCGGGCGTGACGTTAACGGCGCCGGCTTGGACGAGCTATGTAATCAAAGTATTAGCCACCGTTTCCAAACACAAGAGAGAAAATTGAAGAGAGGAGAATCAAAAAGGGCACCTACAGCGCGACTCAAATCATCCATCAAGTCCTCTGGATCCTCAATGCCCACACATAACCGAATGATATCCTCAGGCATGTTCCTCTCCCTCCGGGTCTTTTCATCAATACTCGCATGGCTCATGCGGCACGGCATACTGATGAGGCTGTTCACGCATCCGAAAGACACTGAGATAGCCCATAGCCGTGCGCTTTCCACAATGCGCTCGCTGACATTGACGTCGCCCGTTTCGAAGGAGAGTACGGCTCCAGCGCCCCGTGCCATGCTCCAGTGCAAGTCGTACTGCGGATGCGACTTGAGTCCTGGGTACCGTACGCGAAATCCGTGTGTCTCGAGGAACTGCGCGATACGCATAGCGTTGGCTTGTTGTTTCTCCATCCTTACACCCAGTGTCTTAACACCGCGCAGCAACAACCAACTGTCAAACGGACTCAATCCGCATCCTGACGCATTGATCGTGAAATACAAGCGATCTCCCAGTGCGCTGTCATTCACAGCGATAACACCAGCCATCAGATCGTGATGTCCTGACAAGTACTTTGTCCCCGACTCGTACACCACGTCTGCCCCGAGGTCCAATGGGTTCATGAGCATCGGGGACATCATCGTATTATCGACAGCCACGACGGCCGTCGGACTCGCTGCGTGTGCGATGCGTGCAATTGCAGGGATGTCGCATATTTTTATCAGGGGATTCGTCGGCGTTTCAAGGAGGACCATTGCCGTTCTCGCGTTGACCACTTCCTGCACCTTTTGCGGGTCCGTGGTGTCGACATGATGCACGATAATGCCGCCGTGTGTGGAGAGGTACTTCAAGAGTCTGTTTGTGCCGCCGTATAGATCGTCGCCGGTTACGACTTCGTCGCCCGGGCGCAGGAGGCGCGTTATTACGTCGAGGGCGCCCATGCCGGAGGACACAACGAGGGCCCGGTTCGCGGACATGATTTTCGCGAGGTGTCGCTGTTAGAGTAGATGTACGAAGTCAGCGTTTGTCTCAGAGACACTTCGTACATAGAGTTCGTACCTCCAAATGACTTCGAGTTGGATTACCACTGCGAGAATAGTCATATCTTGAGGAAGTCAGTATGTTGTATGGTGTGTCGCAATAAAATCTGCATATGGGCTGTTAACATACTCCCCTTGGCCCCCAGTTGCGCTTTCTTGTTTGAAGGTCGCACTCTATACCTCGCTGTTAGCAATCTTTCTCACAATCCCCTCCCAATGCCCACCCACAATCTGCTTACCTGATAAATCGGCATAGACGACGCATTGTACTGGTCGCCGCTATCTGTATAAACGAGTTCAGTCGCGAACGAATACACTCTGCCATTACGAGGGGAGCTGGTTGCGCGTCAGTATGCGCGTGTGCGAACGCCATTGCGCTGAGTAGTTCTTGCCTTGGAGCTGGCGATGGGGGAAGCGCATGACCGTCGAGGTCGCTTGTCTTTAAAGCGGTTTTGCCGGCCATGGTGATCGTGGTGTTGTGGCGGTGAGGTTTGGGGGAGGATGCGGTGGCGATGTCGGTGATGGTTGACGTTGCGTTGAGGCAAGTCAGGTTCGATTGCGAGTCGCAGTAATCAGTAATTGGGTACGAGAGGTTGAAGAAAAGTCCAAGTAACAAGAGCGTGAATCACGAAAAGAGTGCCGTCTGCAAGGTAGGTGTACCTTGGGCTTGACGTGTGGGGAGTCAGATTGCGCCATCAAGAGCCAGTCGGCAGTTTGCCCTCCGATGTTCGGGTCCCTTGCCTCAGAGTGTGACTGCATCCCGAACTGACCATCAACAGTCGTGTGGAGAAGAACGTTATCGTGAGTAGTACTGTAATACTAAGGTGTTCCTTTTCCTCCGCTCTATATACGTGACGAAGAATAAATATACACGCACAAGAATCAAACGCCATCCAATGCCAAGCCCTCAAAGCACCCCCATAAGAGTAATGTGAACATACATGAGATGCAATACTGAGCCTCCCTCACCTAGGACAAATCGCAGGCTTATTCTTCCTGACGTGCAGGTTGAGCTTGAACTCAAATATCCCCTCCTCAGTCCCGCACCACAATCTGCGCCCGTCTTCGCTCATGGCTAAGCCAGCCGTCTTCATCCCCGCACTCGGATCATGATGATTACTCCCACTCGCCCTCCTCAAACCCAAACTGAATTCATACGTCTCACTTGACGGCTGCTGGTTGCGCACGCTCCGTAGCCGTTCGCGCATCTGCGTCAGTTGGCGCAAACGCCGAAGTTCGTTGCGAAGTTCGGGAGCGGTGGTGGTACTGGGAGTAGATGTCTCGCCATCAGCAGTAGCATTTGCTGCGCGCGCTTGAATTGAGAGCGCTTCTTCGATGGTGCGCCACGCGTCGTCTGTTGAGGCGACGATGTCGTTCGCCGACATCGTCACTCGGCGGGCATGCGCTGGTATTACGCTTGGTGAGCGTGTCGGCGCAGAGTCTGTGATGTTGGTGAGTGATGCCGGGGCGTTCACGGTGGCGGGGTCGATTGAGACGACGATTGAGGCCTGGCGCCGGGGCATTGTGCGCTCTTGACTTGGGCGATTTAATCGTGGTGCGAATTCGGCCATGACTTCCATTTGCTGGCGGCGGCTGGCGCTGTCGATGTGCCGGTTTGTGTTGTAGTTGATGCTTCGGGGTAGGACGCCCTGTTGTCGGTCTTCGTCGCGCTGCCGTGTGCTTCGTAAGGCTTCGAGGACTTGTCGTTCGTGTGCGGTTAGGCCGTGCGGGTCGTTGTCGGATTCTACGACACCGAGTCTGTTGAGTCTTTGCCGCTCTGAGTCTGCGCCAAAGTACTCGGTTGCGGCGCTCACCGCTGCTGCTGTCCCGTCTGAGTCGAGCGCGCGGCGGTAGCTTCGTATGAAGTCTGCCTCTCTGCGCAACTCGTGCATCTCTGGACTGATGGTCAGGTCGAAGTCGGCAATTTCCAGCTTCTCAAGACCCTCTTCCTTCGGGTTTAGATCGAGCACCTGCTTGACTTTCATGCCAGCCCGCAGATCCGCGACACACACTCTGCCTTGATCCTCGCTCCAAATGAGCAAGTCCCATGGATTCGGCGCAAATTGCATCGTTCGTATAGCCCCAGGCGTTGGGCGCTCTATTCCAGGCATGGTGCGCACGGATGGTGCACTCGCCTCAGTGTCTGGTCTCGTCGAGCTGATCAGCTGTACCACTGCGTCCTCCCCGTGTTCCACAATCTTGAGCAGCTCCACATCAAATACCGAGATATATCCGCATTCCGACCCAACCGCGCAAAGACGTCCGTTTGGTGACCAGGCTGTGGAGAAGTAGCCGTCTGCCAGGAGATCGCTTGGTCGGTATAGCGAGACCTGCTCGAGCAGTTGCCATTCCGGCGGAAACACCTGTATTCGTCCTTCGGGCGTCTTCATGCTGCTTGGCTTGTCTTTCCTGACCCTTTCGAAGAAGTATGCAGTCGATATGTCTCCCACTGCGACTAGTAATGACCCGTCAGGCGAAATTGTGGCGTGGTTCATTGCGAATGGCAGATCCAAGACTGTAACTTCCAGATCCTGCGTCAACGAGTACATCCTCACGGTGCGGTCGTTGTTCGTAAGAACGGCCACCACCTCGTCCTGCCCGTCATCGCCCTCTGCTGGGAATTTATGGATTGTGATCGAATTGACGATATCGTCACCTATCTTGTCAAGCTGTACGTGCGTGGCGTTGATGACAGGTGGGCAGGGCAATCGATGCTGGAAATTGAGAGGCAGGGCCGAGTCAACGTCGCATTCTGCAGGAGGGAAGCCTTTCAGCTTGATCGCCGCGAAGTTGCCGCCTTCCGGTCCGCCCACCGCTACGAAACCAAAGCCGGAAGACATGCATCTGGCGTCCCATGGCAGCGTGGTGATGTGGGTACGGGTCTGAGTGACGGTGTTGAAACAGTAAATGCGCGGGCCTGAGGCGTAAAAGAGTATGTCAGGCTCGGGGGAGGATATGAGGTGGCGCAATTGGTAGTGGCTACACGTGTTAGCCATGCGCACATGATGCAATGGGCTGGTATGAGGCTCACGCGATAGGGATCTTGGTGGGATAGAACGACTTGGAGGGTAGGACCAAGGTATTGATATCCCGACTCCTGCTGCAGTCAGTATGCGCCAAGAGGGTGGAAATGTGAAAGAAGATGCGCACAGGGAGTCATCGACGGCGCCCGTCATGGCGTCGGGCGCATGTCTACCACGTCTGTGGTTGTGCGACTCGTATGCGAATGCTAGAGGCGGCAAAGAGGCGCTACGTCACGATAGGACGGAACTACAAAGACGCGGCGCAGAGGTTCGGGAGGGGCGCAATAGAAATGTTGAATGCAAATGATGAGGATTGCGCGTTCCAGGTAGTGTTGTGAGATGTATGGGGGAAGTCGAATGTACTGCGCGTGCGTCGTGCTTCATTCGCGACACCCGACGAAAGACGTAGGTAGATCACATCCATGTTCAAACCCCACACGACTGCGCCACGCCAAGCCCACATGCGCCACATCCAAATCGAGTCGCTCCTTCTGATCGCAACCTCCGCGCGAACAATATCAAAGTGAAAGGGAAAACAGCATTTAATATTGCGAACTATCCATTCCAATCATCATAAACCATTATCGCGTCTGCACTTGCGCTGCGGAATTTACAGCAAACCACATCTCACTACACGCCCACGCCCACGCCTACTGCAACTCCCCTGCAAGCACAATGGACGAGAATGATCGTCACTTCTCGATCGCTTTTAATGCCGCTGCTGAACTCTATCAGCGAGACAAGTTCGATGAATGCATTGAGGCGCTGCGCCAACTGCTTGACGAACCTACGACTCCCAGATTCCATCGCATCAAATGCCTCTCGTTGCTTGGTGGCACCCTAGGCGACTGGGAAGAGGCATACAGCTGTTACGTCAAGGCTGAGACCCTTTGGCGTATCACGAGGCGATGGCACGTGGAGGGCGTATATCCTGCTGTTTAAAAGTCGATGGCGGATCTTCGTGAAGGACTGGACGAACTGAAGTATGTACCGCATTCCGTACAAGATCGCGTGAGAATGGGCTGACTGTATACACCTAGACAAGCTTTGCTCGACGACGAGGAGGGGCGACGCGAGAGGCCAGATCTTGACGTCGAATCAGAAGTGCTTGACGCACTAGCTGTACATGACGCTGGAGTAGAGGAGGGTCGCGCGATCTTCGAGGCGGAAGGAGAGATGTGTTCCGACGATGAGGAAGTGAGTGACATGAGCGATGAGGACGAGATGAGCGAGGACGATATGAGCGACGAGGCCGACGATACCAAAGTGGCTAAGGAGCCAGTAGGATTCATGGAAGAGTCGAAGGTCGGCGACAAAACGACCAAAAGCACGAAGGTATGTCCCACGAACCTATTACTACTGTACGTGGTGTAACATCTTGTAGGTCTTACCAGACCGTTCCGCCCCACAACATGATCCCGACATAAGCGATCACAAGAGCATAGACATCGTGTCAAAGTAGTCGTAGAAACGTACGAACAGTAGTAACTTAGATAAGGCTGCGATCAGAAGGTGGTGAGGAAGATTGTGTCGAATCTTAGCGGTCATTCGATGCCAAGCCATGAGCACATCGACGACTACATTGCAAATTTTCAAATAACCAAAGGAAAAGTCTACCGCCTCATGATTCTTACAACGTGATCACGCCGAACGTTAGCAATTGCCATCGCAACTAGGTGGTAGGTAAAAGCAGTGACGCTTGGACCCTCGGCGGCGATTCGGGGCGGTCATTCGCTCGGCTTCTTTGCGCTTCGATCATCAACATTTTTGCTCTTGGTGGCCAAAGCTCTAGCCGTCGTGTCCGTCATTAAATCCACCTCTCGTCACCACGCAATCAAACCACTACCTATTCTCTTATCTGCATTCTCTCGAGCAGCATCTACACACACCTCGCAATGCTCTCATCCAGATTATCACGGACTGTAGGTTGTTGCGCTTGCACCGCCACCTACAACAATACTGACGTCTTCACAGTTGCCGCGTGCTTCTGCAGCATGGCGGGCACCCACAATGAGGGCCCCAATGGCCCAATTCAGGCGCGGATACGCTGAGGAGGGTAAGGTACAAGGCAGTGTCATCGGCAAGTTTCACGTTCGAACTACTTAAGAAACATACACTGACATTGGCAAAAGGTATCGACCTGGGAACCGTAAGAACTCTATGAGCAAGGCGCACGCGCGACATACACTGATTTCTTTCACTTTAGACGAATTCAGCGGTTGCAGTCATGGAGGGTAAAGTTCCACGGTATGTGAACCACCAGAATGAATTTTTATAAAACTAATCGCTGGGGCATCGTAGCATTATTGAAAATTCTGAAGGTGGCCGAACAACGCCATCCGTCGTTGGCTTCACCAAGGAAGGCGAGCGTCTTGTCGGTATCGCCGCCAAGCGCCAGGCGGTCGTCAATCCCGAGAACACACTCTTCGCGACCAAGCGTCTCATTGGCCGCAAGTTCCAGGATGCTGAGGTCCAGCGTGATATCCAGCAGGTCCCATACAAGATCGTCCAGCACACCAATGGTGATGCCTGGCTCGAGGCACAGGGACAGAAGTACTCGCCTTCGCAAGTGGGTGGCTTCGTCCTCGGAAAGATGAAGGAGACAGCAGAGTCGTACATGGGCAAGAACATCAAGAACGCCGTCGTCACAGTCCCCGCCTACTTCAACGACTCGCAGCGTCAAGCTACCAAGGACGCCGGTATGATCGCTGGCTTGAACGTCCTCCGTGTCGTCAACGAGCCTACTGCTGCCGCTCTCGCCTACGGTCTCGACAAGGCCACCGACAATGTGGTCGCCGTCTACGATCTCGGTGGTGGTACATTCGATATCTCTATTCTTGAGATTCAGGCCGGCGTCTTTGAGGTCAAGTCGACCAACGGAGACACACATCTCGGTGGTGAGGATTTCGACATCACTCTCGTCCGCCATCTCGTCCAGCAATTCAAGAAGGAGCAGGGCATTGACCTGAACAGCGATCGCATGGCTATCCAGCGTATCCGTGAGGCCGCTGAGAAGGCCAAGATCGAACTGTCTTCCTCATCGCAGACCGACATCAACTTGCCCTTCATCACTGCCGACGCATCTGGCCCCAAGCACATCAACACCAAGCTCACCCGGTCCCAGCTTGAGAAGATGATGGATCCTCTGATTAGCCGAACTGTCGACCCCGTCCGCAAGGCGCTCAAGGACGCCAACCTCCAACCCAAGGAGATCTCAGAGGTCATTCTGGTTGGTGGTATGACCCGTATGCCCAAGGTCACGGAGTCGGTCAAGAGCATTTTCGGTCGTGACCCCGCCAAATCTGTCAACCCAGACGAGGCCGTCGCCATCGGTGCCGCGATCCAGGGTGCCGTGCTTGCCGGTGAGGTCACCGACCTTCTCCTCCTCGACGTTACCCCTCTGTCGCTCGGTATCGAGACCCTCGGAGGTGTTTTCACACGTTTGATCAACCGCAACACTACCATCCCCACCAAGAAGTCGCAGGTCTTCTCCACCGCCGCCGACTTCCAGAGCGCGGTCGAGATTAAGGTTTACCAGGGTGAGCGTGAGCTTGTCCGCGACAACAAGCTCCTCGGCAACTTCCAGCTTGTCGGTATTCCCCCAGCCCACCGCGGTGTGCCCCAGGTCGAAGTCACATTCGACATTGACGCCGACTCCATTGTCCATGTTCACGCCAAGGACAAGTCCACCAACAAGGACCAGTCCATCACCATCGCGTCCGGTTCCGGTCTGTCCGACACTGAGATTGAAAACATGGTCAAGGACTCTGAGCAGTACGCTGAGCAGGACAAGGAGCGCAAGAATGCCATCGAGGCTGCCAACCGTGCTGACAGCGTTGTCAACGACACCGAGAAGGCACTCAAGGAGTTCGAGGACCGCCTCGACAAGGCTGAGGCCGAGAAGATCAAGGAGAAGATTACCAGCATGCGCGAGTTTATCGCCCAGAGCCAGGCCGGTGAGGGTACTGCCACCGCTGCCGAGATCAAGGAGAAGACCGACGAGCTCCAGAACGCCAGCTTGAGCCTGTTCGACCAGATGCACAAGGCCCGCAACGAGAGCCAGAACTCCGGTGACCAGCAACAGCAGCAGCAGCAGTCTGGTGAGGGCGAGGGCGAGAAGAAGCCGTAAACGCTTTCGATCGCACCTCCTTCACCTCTGCAATCTTCTCATCTCTCTTCGTTTAGTCTTATTTCGCGAAAAAGCAGGCGTCTTGCATCCGGTCTCTGTAACGGTCGGTCTGGTGGGTCTCTAGACTTGTATAATTTTCTACACGTGTTCGAATACCTTGTACATATACTTGCAGGCTTAGCCAGGGTTACGACATCTCTGGTGGAAAGGAAGAATGTGTGCTGGAAGACGTAATTGTACGAGCATGAACACGACTCTATCATAGCGAAGAGGCGCGGGACACATGTAGCATCTCCGCTCTACAAACAATACCAAATAATTCGCAAACTGCTACGTACTATCTGTGATGCTTTGTAATGTGTTTTCTGGTGACCCCACCCAAAGAGAAGTCGCGGTAGACCTCGGAAGCACTACACAAGGTTACGTCACCGCCAGCCTGAATATTACTCAACTCGTGTAGAGACAGACAAACATAGACACGACTCTACTTGCGAGCTTCAAACCATATGCCACAGCAACTCATTCGACTCATCCGCCATTCAGTAAAAATCAGATCACTCAATCCACTCCGAACCGGCATCCGGACTTACTCATCAACTACCAGAGCATCAACAACCTCACACTCACTCCCCGCACCAAGAATCACACCCCGCCACCTGAACACTACACAACCTCTTCTCACCCACCGCTTCTACTCCGCCAAAAGCAGAATGACTGACGCAACCACCCGGCCCCTCACCGGCCTGTGGCAGCCCACCCAATTGCAACGCCTCCACTACGGCGCTGAATCCGTGAGCAAACACTTGCTAGATTGTCTACCGAACGAAAAAAGCAAAGCATTTATTATCACGGGGAACTCGCTGGCTACCAAAACGCCTCTTGTAAAACAAGTGGAGGAGTTACTGGGCGATAAGTGCGCAGGCACATTCTCCAAGATCGGCGAGCACGCACCCATTGCCCAGCTCGACGAGGCCACCAAAATAGTCGAAAACGACAGCTCAGTAGATACGGTCGTGAGTATCGGAGGTGGGAGTCCGATCGACAGCGCAAAAGCCATATCCTACCGCCTGCATGAGAAGAGCGGGAAATGGTTATTCCACATCGCTATCCCGACGACGCTGTCAGCCTCAGAGTGCACCATGATGGCTGGGTACACCGATTCCACAGGTATGAAGACCGGTGTTCGGGCGAGGGAGTTGGTGCCCAATGTCGTCATATACGACAGCGGATTTGGAAAACATACGCCTGAGAGGTTGTGGATGAGTACTGGCTTGCGCGCGTTGGATCATGCGGTTGAGCTATTGTATCATCCTACGGCTACGGAGATGCCGTGTAGGTGGATGGCGCTGCAAGCAGCAGGATCCCTCTTCTCAAACCTACAAGCGTACAAGAAAACCCCCAAAGACGAAGACGTCATAACGAAACTCCAACTCGCGGCATTCGGCAGTCTGGGCTTCCTCGGATACAACATCAAAGGCGGCCTAGGTCTCTCGCACGCACTTGGCTACGCCCTGGGCTCACCTTACTCCATCCCGCACGGCATCACATCCTGTCTGACGCTTGGACACGTCGTCAAGCTCAAGGCGAACGACCCGGCGGCTGCAGACCAGGTTGCAAGGTTGCTGCCCTTTATTGGAGAGAGTGCAAGTGATGACGCGAAGAAGGATGCTACGGAGGTTGGAGACAGGATTTTGGGGCTGGTGAAGGTCCTGGATCTGGACATTGACCTTCGGAACTACAAGGTGAGCAAGGATCAGATTCCAGTCATCACGAAAAGAGCGACGGGGCAGGAGAATGGGGAGGTGTACGATGCGGTTGAGGGCCTGGTCAAGGGGTTGTTTGTGTGACTGGATGGTTGGGTGAGGGTGAAGCTTTGAGGGTGATGATGTGTGTTCGGGAATCTTAAAGGTGCGGGAGAGACAACAGGGGCTTATCGCAAGAGGGCGAGTGTGTTGGAAAAGGTACTGATGTTGTCCATGCCTTATAGTACATATTTGAAGAACAAAGGTCCTCATACGAATGATGAGAAACTCCCACAGCTCCAGGAATTTGGATGTTCACCTCCCCACGACGTTTCACTCCTCAGACTCAAGCCCAATAACTATAAGCGCAGCAGCCAGAAAGCCAATGTACGCAAGTGTTCCGTAAGCCGCGGTCCAACCCCAGGATGGACGGTTGGCTACAACCCAGGCAACTCTGTTTCGCAGCCTGCTACTGTGACGGCATCACCAGTGAAAGGATAGAATGGTTGGAAATCCGCAGATAATCATCACGACCATAGTATAGAAGAATCCACCAACGAAGGCCCCTAGAACCCCCCAATCATCTTCGGGGATTGGTTGTGCAAAAGCATTACTGGCTCTTTTCACGAGCTCCATTCTCTCGTACTTCCCATCCGCTTTCATCTTGCGGCATAACGGCTTCGATTGCACCCATTTGAGATCCTGTTGCTCTGTTACGAGAGGGACTACATAAAGACAAATCATGAGACTGACCTGGTGCTCGAAGCATTGTTCTTCTGCAGCGCGATCGTCAGCCCTGCTAGTTGTGATAGTTTGGATGATGGCGGTGACGCCGGGGACGACGGACCATGGTAAGCCTATGACTGCGATTGATATCGCAACCCACCCCATAACTGTCACGGATTTCAGCCGGTCAATCAGGGTATTAGCTTTGGAGGGCGGGTTAGCAGACATGCTGCCGTGTTTGCCTTCGATGTGGCTGTGTATCTTTGTGAGAACAGTGCGCCAGTCAAGAGCCTGTGACCGGAGATCGAAGCAGTCTTGAATTGAGAATGAGACTTCTGAAATGATTTGAACGTCGACGAGGCTGAAGCGAAGTCTAAAAGCTCGGTACCTAGGTACGGCATCGCCCCATCACGTGCGCTGCAAGCCACCTGCACGACACAGCCAATGAAGCATTACCGGATCTAAATAAAAAAAAATCTGCAGGAGGATGGAGAGCGATCGCACGTTGCGTAATAGTATGCATAAATTCTACCCTGGAAGTCAAACGTCGCATTTTGATGTTCTGGAGTCAGGTAAAGTACAAGAAGAGGCAGACTGCTGAAGCCAATGTTACGACGTACAAAGGTCCTACAATTAACATCTGCCACATGCGGGTGTGATGACTTGATCTCCTCTGGTACATGTCGGCCAAGCCCACAAACACAGCTAATCCGCCAACAGCGAATACGAAGAGGGCAGCGGGAACCCCTAAGCTGAGACCACCATCCGTAGTCGCTCAAGTCCCAGTAGACGCCATTAGCCTGAATACTATAAGCTGCGTACGCCTATAGCGGAAGGCCTGCTGAGTGTAAATGTCGAGCAAGCAAGCACTCAAAGAAACTGCTGCTACAACGAAAGCGAAGGTCCGGACGTAAACCCCTAAGGTGAAATACCAAATTGCGGCAGCCAGGGATCCAACGAACACCAATCCTTTGGCTGCCAACTGACTGCTACGGCTCTGGCAGATCCATTGCTGAAGAGGCCGCTCGTAAGAGGTAAAGCTTGCAACCATGCATGTTGCGGAAATAATGGTGATTATTGGCAACAAGTCGCCTGCAACAACGGACCGCTGCTGTAGCAAAGCCATTTTTTCAGCTCTTTTGGTAAGGTTCAACTTCTCGTATTTCTCGGCTGCTTTCATATCGCGGCACAGTGGCTTTGATTGAATCCATTTGAGATCCTAGTACGCCGTTAAAACAGAACCTCAATACTATGACCTTAACTAACTTGATGATCGAAGCATTGCTCTTCGGCGGCGCGTTCATCACTCTTGATGGCTATGATTGCGGAGATGATGGTGGGTGCGAACTGGGCGACGGCCAAGACAGCTCCAATGCATACGGCAGTCCAGCCAATTACCGTCGGGGACCTGTACCAGGCTCGCGGAGGCGGATTTGCTGGTGCTAGATTTGCTGGTGCTGGATTTGCTAGTGCTGGATTTGCTGGTGCTGGATTTGCAGGCGCTGGATTTGCAGGCGCTGGATTTGCTGGTTGCGCTGGGGCTGCTCTTGGTGGCATTGTTGTGTTCAACGTGGCTGTTGATCTTTCAGACAAAGACAGCTAAACAAAGGAGACGTTCGCTCTGACTAAGCGTAGTTTCTGACTGGGATTGGAATCATCACAAAGCGGAGGAGGCTGAAGATCTTGTCTTCGTGCTAGCTGTGCTAGCTACGACTGCGCCTCCTCACGTGTGCTGCAAGCCACAAGCCACAAGCCACCAAGCCTCCAGTGATATTGTGATGTTGAGAATTTCCGGCGCTGGAATGAAGTAGGATGGGTTTCGCAATTGTATACATTAGACCTCCCGACAGACTCATGTGGCGAATGACGATGTCCGATACGTCGGATACGAACTTCAAACCCAATCTACAAGTACCACCACGCAGATCAGACTTAGCACATTCGACCACAGGCGAAGGAATACACCGGATCCCGTCTGTTCTCCACACTTAAAGTTAAGCCTTCGACCGGCGGATTAGTAGTTAAGTGGGTGACCATTAGCGCATACCTGCTATTGAATGTTTTTGCCATCTTCTTTTTTGTGCGCATACACACTCGTAGACATCTTTCCATACCAGGGGGCTGCTTCCGCGTAACAATACCCTCGAGCGACATACATACATGCCAAATAGTCGCCAGAGTCTTGCGACCAGTCACGAGGAACCAATAAGCTTTCTCTTTGCATGCAAGCAATATCGACACAGGATCATGATTCGCTACGTGTCCGAGATGCATGCTCGCCATTGCTACAATGCTCTGTGGATCAGGAGTGAATTCGGTGGTCCTTGCTTTTTACACCACAACAAATGTCGACTCGTCCCAACCGTAGGCTCGCTTCAGCCGACAGGAGTATACAAGCAAGCGAGGCCCCTCTATGCTTGATTGATGAGGCCGATGTAGTGTCAGATCCCGCTGCACCTGCATCTCCTCAGGAGGGACGAATGTAACGATGGAGCCCATCCTTGGGATCACCGAGAAGCCAAGCTCCGTCATGGCAGCGACGAATGCATCCCACCGGACCGATCCACGAGCCGCCGATGATCTCGACAGCAGTGACGAGAACACGGCAGCGGTTGATGCTTTGACTTCGACCTTTTGCTTCGGTTGAGCGGTCTGATCATCAACTACGGCGACTTCGGTGGTCTGAGGTGTGATATCGTATGTTGGTGACTGAGTCGGTCGTGTTTTCTCCTTCTGTTTGCGCTGTTGAAATCGTGCCTCGGAGGTCTCTGGAGCTGTAGGCGTAACATATTCCACTTTTGGCTCGCTTGACTTTGCCTGCTGCTGTTCATGTTGTTTCTGAAGTGCTGAAATACAGTCTTCGATCAGATCTTGATATAGAAACCCAAGCTTCGTACCTGCCTCCTCCTCTAGGTACTGATCGAGCTTCGTGAGGGCGCCGTCGGCCATGCCTGGCTCCAATAGGTTGTCGATGGGAATGGCAAAGTCACCGAGATCCACGCCATCCTGGAGCTGTCTGAGTTCGTTGTTCAAAGCCATATAGCCAGACACAAACCCCTGGCTCTTCTTGTGATTCGCGGCGGGCAATTGCACCGCCGAAGACAGACACTGTATGAACATCACAACGACGGCAAGATCCGCCAACGAGTCATGCTCCCATTCCGAAAGCTTTTCTTGCTCCAATGGGTGGGCGCGATGTAAGTCCTCGAGCTTCTGAAGCCACTGCACGGCTCCAGACGAGGTTGTCTCTTCCTGGCACAATCGCAACATGTAGTGCAATTGAGGGTTTCCCACCGTCAAGGATTCAGGGCTGCGTTTCAGAAAGATGCGCGCGGCCTCTTCTTTGCGCGTAGTCGTCCGCTTGAACCATTTGCTACCACCCAAACCAACGGCTACACTTCGCCTGAAGCATGTCTGAGCACGGAGGTACTCCGTATGACAGGTAGTGGACAAATCCTTCAGGATGGTGGCTCGGAATTGCTTATTGGTTGTGTCCTTGCAAATCCCTAGGAGACGGGATATGTAGTTCCATACTGCGGCAGTCTTTACAGTGTCGTGAA
>Ga0265798_10002047_pt1 | contig 30292 bp, 32 predicted proteins | sample P3T30metagenome_FD_192430 | JGI IMG/M metagenome (GOLD analysis project Ga0265798, IMG submission 192430) | Plant litter microbial communities from East Loma Ridge, Irvine, California - P3 T30 | ecosystem: Environmental > Terrestrial > Plant litter > Unclassified | place: USA: California...
CGAGGGCAGGGTTGGAGACGTATGGTGCCGACTTGATCATGGCGACAGGCAGCAGAGCCATGCCCGCGCCGGTGTAGAGAGCGAAGAGGATGGTGCCAATGGTCATGAGGAGACCAAGACCGAAAGCAAGAGCACGCTCACCATCTGATGTTGTTAGTGATGAATTCATTAGCATGTGACAGCGTACGTACGGTTCTCAGCGAGTAAATGCTTGAAGTAGTCGAGGTCCAGACGCTTGTCACCCTTGGCCTGCTTTGCAAAGGGCACGAAGAAGCCAACGAGGAAGATGGCAACCACGAAAATGATGAAGGCAATTGTGTACTTGAAGGCGCCCCAGATGCGCTGTCCAACCGTCTGCTCGCCGTGCTCGGTCGCATCTTCGTCGTACTCCTCGTAGTAGAAGTAGGTGAAGGGCACGACCAGCAGGCACAGCAGGGCGTCGAGCGAGTAGAGGGTGTAGTAGACGATCTCGAGGGTGTGGACGATGTCGTGGACCTTTTCGGGCGTGGCCCAGTCCTTCTTGCGGCCGAGACTCGATCTGGAGGTAGACGAGACGAGAGCAACGTCGACGGGAATAAGCAGGACGGTTGCCAGCAGGGCGAGAGTCGTGAAGATGCAGACAATGGTGACGGAGGCTGCGCGGTCCCTCGGCTGCTGGTAGAGGAAGACGAAGACGGACGCAATTGCGAGCAGGATGGCGATGGCCACGGCATAGGCCACCCAGATCAAGCTGGTCTGTATGAGCGCCATGTTGGTGGACGCGTTTCTATGGGATGATTAGCTGCAATGATGCGATGGAAGCACAATGGTTCTATGCATACATATCTTGTGATAGTAGAGTACTGATGAGGTGTTGGAAGAAGGGCTGGGCAAGGCGCTGCCTGATAGCTGCACTACTACTGGCTGTTGGTACAATGACGTTGGCTGCGGGCGTGGGATCGACGGTGCAGGAATCTGGGCCGCGCGCTAGGGAGCTCTTTGAACGCGCTCAACACCAAAAGAACATCGCGACACTCCACCGTAGACCGCCCGCGCCATGTCAATTAGGGACACAGTGCCTCGATACGACCACGATGCAGGTCTACACTGAGATTGCGCCGCCCACGGCCGTCAGCCACGCCATCAACCTGCCCTTCCTCTCGGCGCGCGCCAACAACCTCGTCGTCGCCAAGAACTCGCTGCTCCAGGTCTTCGAGCTGCGGTCGACCGTCACCGACGTAGCGCCCGGCGCGGGCACGGGGAACGAAGCCGACAATGCGACGGCAAACTTGGACACCGAGGCCGCCGATGTGCCGCTGCAGCGCACCGAGAACACGGCCAGGCTGGTGCTGGTGGGCGAGTTCCCGCTGGCCGGCACCGTCGTCTCGCTGGCGCGCATAAAGGCGCTCAACACGCGGTCGCGGGGGGAGGCGCTGCTGGTGGCGGTGCGCGACGCGAAGCTGAGTCTGGTGGAGTGGGACCCGGAGACGTACAGCGTGCATACAATATCAATACACTACTATGAGAACCCCGACGTGCCCGGCCTTGCCCCGTGGGATGCTGACCTGAAGGACACGCACAACTTCCTGACGGCAGACCCCACCAACAGATGTGCCGCCCTCAAGTTCGGCCTGCACAACCTCGCCATCCTGCCCTTCCGCCAGCGTGACCTCGCCGAAGATGAGTACGACTCTGACATGGGCGATGCCCCGGCAGAGAGCAAGGCCGACATCGCCCACAAGACGCCCTACTCGTCGTCCTTTGTGCTGCGCCTGACCAACCTCGACCCGACCCTCACTCACCCCGTCCACCTCGCCTTCCTGCACGAATACCGCGAGCCCACCTTCGGCGTCATTGCAGCGTCACAGGCCACCGCGCCGTCCCTGCTCGCACACCGAAAGGACATCCTCACCTACAATGTCTTCACCCTCAACCTCGAGGAGAAGGCCTCGACGAAGCTGCTCTCCGTCGAAGGACTGCCCTACGACATCTCGCGGGTAGTGCCGCTGCCACACCCGGTTGGAGGAGCGTTGCTAGTCGGCAGCAACGAGCTCATACATGTCGACCAAGGAGGGAAGACCAACGGCGTTGCAGTGAACGAGTTGGCCAGAGCGTGCACGTCATTCGCTCTCCACGACCAGTCAGAGCTCGCCCTGCGTCTGGAGGGATGCACCGTCGAGCTTCTCTCGCAGGATACTGGCGATGTGCTGCTTGTGCTGAGCGACGGCACAATCTTCGTGCTCACCTTCAGCCTCGATGGCCGCAACGTTACAGCCATGACGGTTCATAAGGTCGATGCTGACCACGGAGGTTCAATATTGAAGGCGCGCGCTTCATGCTTGAGCAACCTGGGGCGTGGGCGGCTGTTCATCGGCAGCGAGGATGGAGAATCAGTCCTGATGGGATGGAACAGCACATCTGGTCAAGGCCAGCTTCGGCGGAAACAGTCTACTGCTGCAGGCGACGACGATGACACGTCCGATGCCGAAGAGGATGACATGGACGAGGACGACGACCTCTACAACGACACTGCGCCAGCTGTGAAAAAGGTCACGGCCGCTGCATCCGAGCCCACCGCTCCAGGCTCCTACACTTTCCGGATACACGACATCTTGCCCAGCATAGCGCCCATACGAGACACAATTTTACACCCTGGCAAGGAGAACGACTCTCTCAACAGAGGCGACATTATGCTCTCGACTGGTCGGGGAGCTGCTGGGGCCATCACTGCTCTCAGTCGTGAACTTCATCCTACAATGCTGTCACAGACCGAGCTTCCATCAGCAAAAGGAGTGTGGGCTGTCCATGCCAGGAAACAGGCGCCAGCGGGCGTCTTTGCAGAATTCGGCCAAGACGCCGAAGCAAACTCATCATCTGATGTGGATTACGACCAATATTTGGTGGTGTCCAAGGCTACCGAGGACGGCAGTGAGAGCACCGTCGTCTACGAAGTCCACGGTAGTGAGCTGTCTGAAACAGACAAGGGCGACTTTGAGCGAGAAGAGGGTGTGACATTGAGCGTGGGCGTCTTGGCTCGAGGTACCAAAGTGGTGCAAGTCCTGCGAAGTGAAGTCCGAACATACGACTCTGGTAAGTTGGTCAGTCACTGAGGCTCCATTCCCTGCTAACAATCTTTACAGAACTCGGCATGGAACAAATCATCTCCATGGAAGACGAAGAGACTGGCGACGAACTCAACATTATTAATGCGAGCTTTGCCGATCCCTACCTCCTCATACAACGAGAAGACTCTAGTGTCAAGATTTACAAAGCTACTGGGGAAGGCGAGGTGGAAGATGTCGAAGCAAGTGGATTTTCGTCAACGCAATGGCTATCAGCAAGCTTGTTCCAATCAACCTCGTTTACAGAAGTGTATGCGTTCCTCTTGACACCAGAGGGCGGCTTGCGAGTCTTCGCAATGTCCGAACTGGAGAAACCATGCTATGTTGCGGAGGCTTTGGGCTTCTTGCCACCATTGCTTACCATGGACTATGCTCCTAGAAGAAGCGCAGCGAAAGCCACGATCACTGAAATCCTGGCTGCTGATCTTGGCGATGCCACGTCAAAATCGCCTCATCTGATTGTATGTATCCTGATCTCGTGTGTATGCTTGCAATGACTGATCATGCTAGGTACGCACCTCCAATGACGACATTGTCATCTACAAGGCGTTCCACTCACCTTCTCGATCTCCGACAGACCTCTGGACGAAGAACCTGCGATGGATCAAACTATCACAGCAGCACGTCCCTCGCTACAACGAGGACGCGGCTCTAGAAGAGAGTGGTTTTGAAAGTACACTATTAGCACTTGACAACATCAATGGCTACAGTACTGTCATTAAACGAGGTCAATCGCCAGCCTTCATCCTCAAAGAGTCGTCAAGCGCGCCACGAGTCATTGGTCTGAGTGGCAAAGCTATCAAAGGGTTAACCCGATTCCACACATCCTCCTGCCAAAGGGGTTTTGCATATCTTGATAGTACCGACACGCTCCGCATCTCACAGCTTCCACCGAACACGCACTACGGACACCTGGGCTGGGCTGCTCGACGCATGCCAATGGACGCTGATGTACACGCGCTCGCATACCATCCCAGCGGGCTCTACATCATCGGCACTGGTCAGACGGAAGAATACACCCTCAACCCGGACGAGACTTTCCACTACGAGCTACCCAAGGAAGACACATCATTCAAGCCGCACATCGAGCAAGGGATCATCAGAGTCATGGACGAGGAGACATGGACAGTCATCGACACTCATATTCTAGATCCACAGGAGGTCATACTGAGTATCAAGACACTGAACCTCGAAATTTCCGAAACAACACACCAACGGAAAGACGTTATTGCAGTCGGCTCAGCCATTATACATGGCGAGGACCTTGCAACCAAAGGCAACATTCGCATCTTCGAAGTTATCACTGTTGTACCTCAGCCAGACCAGTCTCAGACTGGCAAGCGGCTAAAGCTCATCGTCAAGGAGGAAGTCAAGGGCGCTGTATCCGCAATCTCCGAGCTCGGTACGCAAGGCTTCATGATCATGGCGCAAGGCCAGAAGAGCATGGTGCGAGGTCTCAAGGAAGACGGCACACTACTACCTGTTGCTTTCATGGACATGCAGTGTTATGTCACTACCTTGAAGGCCCTTCCCAACACCGGAATGCTGCTGATGGGCGATGCATACAAGGGCGTGTGGTTTACTGGGTATACTGTAAGTCCAAATTCAGTGCAGATTATTCGGCTCTAACACCCCTCCAGGAGGAACCCTACAAAATGCTTCTCTTCGGCCGCAGCAAGCACCACCTAGAAGTCATAACCGCCGACTTCCTTCCCTTCGAAGAACAATTGCACATTGTCGTCGCAGATGCGGATATGAACCTGCAAGTCATGCAATTCGATCCAGAGCGTACGTCACCTCACTTCTTTTGATTTCCAGCGAAACTGATATGATTTCATAGACCCCAAATCCCTTTCCGGCACGCGCCTCCTTCAGAAGTCCACCTTTCACACGTCACATTTCCCATCGACAATGCATCTTCTCCAATCGCGCATCCGCATGCCCACCTCCTCCGACTTCAGCAATTCATCATACATGCCAACTACCTCGTCATCCACGTCTCCACTCCACCAAATCCTTTTAACGTCGCAATCCGGCACCCTGGCTCTCATAACGCCCGTATCCGAATCATCGTATCGCCGCTTATCAGGTCTCGTCACGCATATGCAGCAATTCCTCGACTCAGCATGCGGACTAAATCACAGAGCGTTCAGGGCGGCTGATGGAGTAGTAGACGGGGGCTGGGACGCGGGTACAGGTCGAAGTATGCTTGATGGTAATTTGTTGATGAGATGGGGCGAACTAGGCGAGCAGCGAAGACGCGAAGGACTGAGTAAATGGGGCGGCGACGAGTGGGTATTCTGGGGCGAGCGCGAAGTTCTCGGAGGATGGGGTATTTTCGGCGGAAGAGGCCATTAACATTAACACCACCTTTCCCCACCCCCTAATACCAACCAAAAATCAATCTCTAAACTCCACACTCCCCTCCCACCCCTCTCTCCCCACCCTCACCCCATTCACCCCCTTCCCCCCATCCTCATACCCAACCGCCACACCAACCAACACCCTCATCCCCTTCTCCAAGCCCAGCACCTCTTTAACAATCTCCCCGTATCCGGCTATACTAGCCTGCACACACGTGCCCACCCCCTGCTCCGCAAACAACAAACACAACGACTGCACGTACATGCCTACACTGAGTACATCCACGTCTGCTAGTCGTTCGTCCATGTACACTATTATCCCGACCGGCGCGCCGAAAAAAGTGTAATTCCGGGCCCGCGCTTTGTGCATACCATTTTTATCGTCGCGCGGTATATCATATCCGCTAGGTCCGTATAAAGCGTGTCCGAGCGCAGAGCGGTGATGCGCATACTCATCTGGAATGCTTGGTGTGTTTGGTATGGCACCGGAATTAAAGGCGGCGGTTAGGGCGGTGGTTAGGGTAGAAAGGGAGGGGCCGGTGAGGATGTGGAGGCGCCAGGGTTGGAGGTTGGAGTTTGAGGGGGTGAGTTGTGCGGTGGGGAGGAGGGTGGGGATGAGGAGTGGGGGGAGGGGGGTGCGAGTGAAGCAGCGGGTTGAGTGGTGGGATTTGAGGAGGTGGGATAGGGAGGCTGGGGGAGGGGGAGGGGGGGTTGGTGGGGATGGAGGTGTGGTGTGGTGGTGATTTGGGGTTTGGTGATCTTGAGGGGTTGGGGTTGGGTTTGGTGGTTCCCGAGGATATTGATTTTCGTGGATGTCCTGAGGTTTTTTTGCGTCTTCCTGGGATAACATGATTTAGACCTTTTTTCGAAGTTCGTAGCCTAGTCTTGTAGAGGTTTCAGAAAGAAAGTAGCAAGATGAGGATATTTGGTAGATGGTCGGTCGATCCTGAAGTATCCGCGATCTTGACTACCGAGTACCCGCTCACCATGCAGAGCTGAGGTCAGCTGAATACATACGACGTTGATGTCTTACTAGGTGATGACTAAAGTAGTGTGTAGGCGGGTGGTCCGGACCTCGGTTGGGTAGTGGTTGGTAGGGTACGTGCTACGTACGCTACAGTAGGGTCTTGGCTTGTGGAATGTTTTGTGGTTGAAGCGCAGCTGATATATCTACCGTACACTTGGTCTTCCTCTGTTGCTGAGTACACATTATGATGCGTGAATTTTGATAACGCGTCGTTTTTGCGCGCTGCCGCGTTCTCTCGCCTCTTGCTCTTCTGTTCTTCGCCATGGTCGCCATGGCCGACAATGCACTTTCTCTCCGTTCTGTCGCCCAAAAGCGAGGACTCGAAAACTCCTCCATGGACGAATTACCCGAGGAACTAGTTGCCAATATTGGCTCTCGACTCTCTTTCGATAGCTTAGGCAGGCTCAGTCGAACGAGCAAGCGCTACCAGCGCATTGCGAATTCTGTCCTGTACTATGATGCTGCTGCTGAAGAGTTGCTGGAGCACGAAATGTATTGCGAGGGCAATCTAAAGGCGTTTGTGAAGTATCCGTGGCTTACACACCATCTGCGAGATTTGACGCTGGATTTCTCGTACCTGTATCATTCCATGGGGTTTGAGGACAAGGACGAAGACGAAGCTTCATGGAATATCAAGAGCATGACTGTGTTGCGAAACGCTGTCAACGTCAAGACATTGCGGATTCAAGACGATGGGGACTACACGAAGCATAGGTCGGAGTCTGTGCAGATGTAATTTCGATATCTGATTCATTTCCTTTCATCCTGTCCCTCGAGCTTACCGCCTCCTTCAGCACACGACGAAGATTACCGAAAGTCTAGTGAGTATAGACAGCCCTATCAAAGATGTTCAAGAAAAACGAGAGCGAATGGCAACTCCGTGTGACTTTCTTGCAAACCCTTGTCCGTCGTGTCCTGCGACGACAGGCAGTAGAATACTCCAAGTCATAACTCCGTGACAGCCAGCCATGATCTCCAGAAGCATTGAGCTCCTGGAAGTACTGTTGTTACATCTCATAGGCGCCATCATTCCTCATCATAGTCCCATTCTTCCTCGTCGTCATCGTTGAAGTCCTCTTCCGAGACCTCCATTTCGTCACCACTCAAACTATCCTCATAGCCGTCCACCTTCATAAGACGTAGTGTATCGAGCGAGATACACTCAAATTCGTCGTACCGCGAAACACGTTTATTGATGCCAGCGTCCATAAGAGCTTGAAGCGCACCAGAGAGTCGAAGCTGTCCGTAGGGCGAATATTTTTCGAGTGTCAAGTTGAGCTCTCGGTCGGCACCACGGGTGAGAACCTCCTTGAGAGACTCAAGCGCATTTGCGCAGTAACGAGGATCCAACTCGTCGTAATCCAAACATGTTGCGAAAATTCCCAGATTCGACGGCAACAACTCGGTCAAGTCGGTATTGTCATGTGCCAGATTTGTGAGGATGTGTAGCGCAACATCGACTGAACGAAGTTCGGAGAAGCCGCGAAGGCTGCCGAGCATTCCATACCCGGACTCTCCCGTGAAATTGGCGTAGATTTCTTGGTCAGTTACGCCGTGCAGGCATATTTCTGATAAGGAGCTCTGATGCAGTCCTAGATCGTCGCTTAGAGCACTCCATGAAAATTTAGGCTTTCCCATCGACTTGGCGTACTCATCGGAAGATCCGTGGGTATACCGGAAGGTTTTCAGCGTCTCAATGTAGCAAAGCAGCTGCGCTACCACCTCGCTATCCATGTAGCAATATTGTATGTCCAATGACTTGATGTTACTGCTTGACTTGAATATGGTCCAATCCTTGATCGGCAGTATTTGATATACGGATCCTAAGAGCAGGCAGGACAGTGCGGGAAGGCGCATGGCTGCATCTAGCTCGCTGACAGGCTGCTTGGACGACCATATATGTAGTATCCTCAAATTGGCGAATATATTGATCACTCGCCCGTGGCTCCCGCAGTGTTCGCCTCCCAACAAGTCTGACCATACATTCTCGTGACCATCTGCTTGGTCGTCGGGAACATATATTCTAAAGCCAAAGATGCAGACCTCTTGTAGATTGGTAGCCTGACGCGAAACGATAGGCCAGTATTTACCCATCATGTCGTAACCCACGAAACCGAATCGAATGTTGAAAGTCTTGACATTCTTCAACAGTTCAGAATTGCTTGCCACCACTCTCAACTTTTACGCATCGTCCGATAAAATATCCGACTAGGAAAGTGCGTCCGCAATGCGCTTATGACGCTTGTTCGTTCGACTGAAGAGCTCGAGATGAGCTGTTGGGAGATACTCGGCGACCTGAACGATGAGCTCTTCTGGTAGTTGTCCGAGAGTGGCTTGCGGGCTTTGGGGAACAGCGTAGTCGTTGGGGTTGGCAGCAGGTACTGCTGACGTTGCACCGTGCGTGTCCATATCGACGGGCGAAGTCACCTCTGAGTGCTTCGTGGGGTCTTCTGCTGCATTTGCGTGTGGCATTTCTCGACCGTGGGCCCGGTGGTTTGTGTTACGGTGCAATGAACGAGGGAGGAGTTGAGGGTGTTGGTGTACCTAGAAGAGCAAACTTTGGTGTTTGAGAAAAGAAATGCCCCGCTAAAGCACGCGCTGTCACGTGCGCCGCTAACCAATGCCCGCGAGGTCATGGAACGAGTTGGAGACCTGCTCTTTCGCATGGCAGAAAGCGAAATCGAATATATCCAGCCAAGGCCTTGAGGGCTGCGGCCCATGTTTCCTGCAGTCGCCGTCGTCTTGGATCCGCAACGTCTTGACATTCCAAGGTTGACAGCGTTTCGCAAGACAGTCCCGAGGTCATCCATGGATGCTCTTGATGCTCCATGAAGCTGTAGTTTCGCCCTTTTCCTCAAATTCCGTGGGATGACATCGGTACGAGAAATCCAGCGTCAACAGCCGCAGATGCTGCGCAAGCCACGGGTACTTCACAAGCGGATTTAGAATTGCGCTCGCCGTATCTTTCGTGCTCGTGCTCCCCCAACTCTTCGGCAGCTTCATAGTACAGGACGGATTGCGCAATGCGCTGGTAGCGCTTGCTCGTTCGACAGAGCATACTGAGCACGTCATTATAAAAGACGTGATGGTCGACTAATGAAAGCAGTGATGTTCTGGCAATGCAAGCTCTTTTGGAAAGAAGAAGAGAATGAACGCAATATTCCATACCACCAAAGCCCGTTGGCCATTCTCGTCATAGGCTGCAACAACGGAAACTTGAGCGGTGAATCTATCCTACACGCACAATTTCCCTTCCAAAGCCGTTCCCAAACTGATGGAATGTATGGTGAGGTACTTGTTGTATTGTTGTGTGCTACGGTACAGAGTAGGAGCATATGGAGGTGGAAAACAGGCTAGACAGCCAAGTACATGCTCACATGAGCAGGAACCTCAGGGCTGTCGAACACAAACGATTATCGGTAGCTGGACACAGCAGCTGTCGATCTCCACAAAAGAAAAGGCAATACGAAGCCTCTCCATGGGGCGGCGGAAACGGCATTGCTACAATGTCAGTACTCACCAATCACACCGCTTGTGAACCACTAACTGAGCAGGCAGGCTTGCACGTCGTTGTGAGACCCCACGGGATGAGCGGCCTCGGCGAGGGAAAAAGCAACAAAGTACTGGAAGGCTCGAGCACGGCTTCCAAACGTTCCGATTGGTTTTGTAAAAGCCCATGCGAGATCCAGATATCGTGGCTGACGTTCGGTGGGCTGTAAGGCGCCAGTCGACTGACTTCACAACATCTCTCGGAGTAGCGGTGTGTCCTCATGTGCCCGAAGTAGGGATGTGTAATGACCTTCACCGGTCACTTATCGTGCATAAGGGCAACACCCGGTTCATACATATGCCGAATCTGGAGGAGGCTCTGCGAACAATATTAGGACCAATCATTTCACGGTAACCTCGCCCGCGCCAATCAAATCTGAGTACCCCAGGTTGATGTTCTCAGAACATTGAAATGGTGGATGTGCGATGCACAACTTCTATCTTTAGGACTGTGTTGAGGACGTGCAATTGTGACTAGTCTAAATTACAGTAGATGTCCGCACTTTTAAGAAGTTTGCGACGCGTAACAGTCCCTAGTGGAAGAGACAAAAAAGGCAGAAATGGAACACGGCAATCGTAGAAGCTTGCAGCATATTTGCTTTTCTCGAATAAGTGCGACAGATACCGCCGGTCGACCTAAATCTTGATGTCGGAGTAAGACTCTGAGGTCCTTCAAAAACGCCAACGAAAATATGCAAAAGTGCTCAACGCCTGAAAATGCCGGAGAGACGCGCGAAAACAGTCGTTAAAATAAGCCACCTCACAAAGAGTTTTCGGTCTCAACGAGTTCGCTGAAAGCGTCGCGCCACTTGCGAGTATCCTCTTTCGATGGTCTGGGTAGAGGCTTACGAGCATACCCTCCGTATCCGAAGTGTGACATGAGCCCTGCCTTGGTACCAATAATACCGCCTTGAATGGCTGCCCAGTCGCCACGAGCCACGACTGCTTGTAGTTTGCGAGCTTCCGCTAATTTGCCCGCCTCGAAAAGCTCGACGAGTTTGACACAACACTTTGGTGCAATGTTGGCCATGCCGCCGATGATGCCGGATCCGCCTCCAACGAGTGTTTGGAGAGTGAAGTCAACAGAGCCACCCATGCACATGAAACCAGATCCGGGATCCGACACAGTGGCAGCTCGAGTGGCAGCTGCGATCCGGTTGAGTTTGCCAGTATTGCCACACGTCAGCTTGCAGCCAACGATGTTAGGATGTTGAGCCAGTTCGATGATAGTGTCGGAGTTGAGGTCCAGACCAGAAACGGCACCGGGATAATTGTAGATGAGGATTGGAATTGGCGAAGCTGATGCTACATCCAGGAAAAACTCCTTGACCGTTTCCTTGGAAAAGAGGCCTTGGTAGTAACCGGGTGGCAACACCAGAGCATAGTCTCCGCCAGCGGAGGCTGCTTCTTCACACAACTCGATGCTCTCACGTGTCGATTGGGCTCCGCATCCGACGATCACTGGCATGTACCCAAAGCCGGCATCGTCCAAAGCTTTCCTCGTCGTGTTGGTGATAAGGTTACGTTCCCTGTGGGACAAGTGAACAGCCTCGCCATTGGAGCCTTGCGTGGTAATGCCAGCAACACCAGCCTTGGCCAGACGAACAGCGTGGTTGGCAATGGTGTTCACGTCGACATTGTCGGTCATTGGGTCGAAGAAGGCCACAGTTGGAACGTAGATGCCAGGTACCAGGGAGCGGCGAATGCCTGCATCGCCAGATTCGATGGAGCTGGTCTCAAAGTCGTTGTAGTTGTTCATTGTGTAGATTGATTGAACTGCTTGATGGAAACCAGAGCCTTGTGTGAAGCTACTTGCTGGGGAGGGTGCGTCGTGGTGAGGTGACATGATTTTTATATCTGGAGACGCGGTCGAATATACTTTTATACTAACGAAGACTTGCAGACGCGGAGACTTTTGACAAAGAGTACAGCGAGACGCCAAACGACGAACGGAACGAATACGTCAATAGTGGAGATTATGTTTGGTCAACAACCGAGGCGTGTACTGGTACTTAAATAATTGAACGCCGGAAAAGCTGCCACGGTCGACGACAGTGTGGGGGTCCAGCTGACGGTATCTTCGTCAGAGTGTACTAGGCTCACGGGCAAAGCAAGGTGCGCGCAAATGCATCCATGAAGGATTGGCAGGCATCTTCGTGACGACGAAAGGGGCGGTGACTCCCGGCTACGAAGAGGCGTACCATTGTGCGCAGCCGATGCCAGGCACAGCTGCTCGCTTTTGATGCAGCCAATAAACGAGGTGTGCGTGCTGTTGAAGCGGCGATTGCTTTTTCGCTCACGTTGCAGCAAGCTGACCGGGGTGGAGCATCGGATCTTGGCCGGAGGTGAACAGCAAGGGGCCCACGCCTTGTGACGATCGTTGGAAGCGCGGGCCAAAAGCTGATAGGACGACTATCGCCGCACCTGGAACCATGCGAAAGGTTGGCGGGCTCCTCAAGGCGTTAATGGTACCGTTCGTGGCTTTTTAGTGTGGGGGAGGGTAGGTGGGGGGGTTGACGGGGCCAGCGTGCGCCTCTTCGCATCATCTGATTTCCTCGTTGACCCCGGCTTTCGTGTCGCTCATCGTGGTCCCAGTCGGTGCTGCCGTTGAGCTCGGCGACCACTCAGGAGGTGCAGTGGAGGAATGCAAAGGGTAATAGAAATAAGAGATTTCAGCGGTAATGCAAGACGTGGCAGACGTTGAAGCCCGAGTGCTGCTGAGCTGATTGTCACAAGACCATGCAGCATCAGCGTTATTACTCTGTACAGCCACCTACATTCCGCGACTGTAAGCCCGACCTCCAATCCCTAGAGTGCCTCATCATTACACAATGAATCAAAGATGACGACGCCAGTCGCTTGTGGTGTTTCTACCCCCACGTGCTAGTACACTTGGTGGCGCTGTTCAGTCAATGCTCAATTCTAGTATCGAGGGTCCTCCAACATCACCTCCTGGGCTGCTGTGTACGCACGACAAAAGGTGTCTACTTCTTTAGCTCATGCTAGCGTTGCTTTGATGGCATGCGTAACGCAATGCACGACCACCACGAAACCACTGAAGCACCGGAGCCCAACGCCATGTACTACGGTCACGAGCATCTGCAGCTGCAGGGTGATGTGCCGGAACTCTCGGCACTTGCAAACTGAGGTTCCAGAGAATTGGAGTTTGTTTGTTTTTTCTTACTTACCAGAAGTCAGGATCAGACGAGGAGAGAAAAATCCTTGATCACCTCGCCCACGGTACCTGACTCTCGGTGGATCATGGCTCACGACCCCCACGCTGAATGGGTGGCAAATTTTGAGCTCTTCTCGTTTAGACAAAGAAATGCCGATCAGGTTTGGCATCTGTTCACGCTAGATGTTCGAGGCCGCCCAGCATGAAGACGTCTATGTCTATAGAGCAATAGGGGGGATGCCGGGCGAATTATTTAATAGCTAGGTATTCGCCTAATAGGGAGATTATCGCTAGTAGGCTTAAATAGCGTATAAGATAGTGCAGCGTTAATTATAAGGACACCTAATTTTTAGAGAGCTTACTACGCTAGAAAAATTGGGTATATATAATAGAACCTCTATAGAGCTCTACGTTTATAGAAATAACTAAATTCCTATAGTTAGGTCTGCGTAGCTACGCTATAGATTATAGAACATTAGCTATATTTCCTACTAGGTCTTAGGTAACTAGGGCGTTAGAGGACTCTATAAAGTAACGTATAACTAATTATAGAATAAAAAGCTAAGGTATTACTAAGGGCTAGATATATGAATACCTAGACGCAAACATATCGTACTTAGGTGTACTTTTACACCTAACGTACCTCACGGGTGGGCTGGCCATACGGGTGGGTTGGCCACCTCAAAAACACACTAAAAAGCTAAGTTTTTATCTTAACAACGCCTTGATAGAATTCTCTATGATTTTTACTATAGACCTGCATCTATATAATCTTTAATTTCCTAGAACTGCTAAGCTTTGGCTTATGTAATTAACAAGTTATTAAGTAAAACTGTCGGATCGTGAGTATCGGTAGAGACGTCGGATGCTCAATGCTGGCCAACGAGCCGACTCGATCCTACATCGGTCCGACTCGTGGCCGAGCTCAGCTATACCTTCGTAGCACCTACGTTCATAGATCAAGCAATCACAATACCAAGTCACAGAAGAACCTCGTTGTTGTTATTCACCCGTACGATCGTACAAGGCCTACCAACAAAAACCCTAATTACAGGGATTATTTTGCCCACTTTTCTGTATCTTAAAGCCTAGATTAGATAGAGCTTAGCAGTCTTAAGCTCCAATAGCTTATAACTTATATATAGAAATAATATGCTAAATTTTTAGAAGATTCTATTAAGCAGATCTAGAGTTAACTATTAGGCTCTAGATTATTGATTTTCTGGTAGGGCACGGACTGGCCAGCCTACCCGTGTGGCCAGCCCACCCAGGGGGTACGTTAAGTTAATTTATTTTACTAACTTAAGTAACTTAATTAAGTAGTAAGTTGTTTAACGTTGTAAGGGTGTAGCCAACTATCCTAAGTATCGCGTTAATTATTCTGCTAATCGCTTGTTAAAATCTGCAAATACCCTTGTTATACCTAATTTCTAAATAACTCACACGGCATCCCCCCCAATGAACGGCCACTCGTGGATTACTTGGACCCATCAGACGAGGGTAGAAAACTTTGCATCTGCGAGTACGACGCTACTTCCAGACTCGCATAGCCATGGTACAGACGGACATAAGTCGCGCGTGTTTATACCACATTGATCACGCCGTTGTTAGCCTCCGTGAATGCACACAGCCTCGCACGAAGCGAAAGCCGAACCTGGAGCGAACGTGCATGCCAACACGCGCTATTACCCCACAAATTGGCGATCCTAGAAGAGCGATTTCCCCGCTTTCTTACCACGTTGGATCACAGACTGCATCCCTCAATCTGCCGCTACCTCTGACTTGCATGACGCCCAGTTCTGGTCGCGATCGTCTTACCGTCCGTGGTGTCTATTTTCATGCATTGAGGCCTTGACCATGTACGCAATCTCAATATCCGCCACTGGACGATACCCAAAGCCACGGGAAGACTCAGACCCTTGCATGGAGCTTGGATACAGTTGAAGAGTGATCAAAGGCAGTACGAGTCCTATCTTTAGGTACCTCATGTGACGATTGCTTGGGCAATGTCTCTTCGTACCTTCGAATGCACACAAGGGTCAGCGCTGGACCGAATCGAACCGAGGGTGTTCCCGCTTCAAGATGTATGGCCTGCCACCTGCAGTTCCACAGTTCTTGCAGCGTTTTGCATGTAAGTAGTCAATGATTCCCTGTATCGCTGTGGATCCTACAGTTATTGCCCGCGGGATGAATCGTGTCAGACATGAATGGGGCTATCAAACACAGTCATCGACGGGAATATTCCGGAGACTATGGACGGATGAGACAGAAGAGTTTTCACCGTTCACGGCAGTGCATGTTCACCACTGAGCCAGACCTCGCTGGTCTTTGCACCGATGCTGTACGACCCAGGTTGCGACCATATGACTAGGTCACTTAATGGTCACTTTCGTCCACGATCAGAAAGCCCGTTATTATCGTACGACCCAAATAGATGTCAGTCAGCCAGAACTTTGGTTCGAATGCACGAAATTGCTGAGCCAAACTGCTACACATCGATCTGGGGCGCAACGTCCGAGATCCGCGTGGCTGAGAACAAGTTGGACCGTTCGCCCGTTGACAATCTTCGCTAATCGACCTTACCACCACAAATCAAACTGTTGGAATTTCAGACGGCAAACATCAACACGAGCATCAATGTCGTTATGATGTTATCGTGGGGTCAGAATCCGACACTTGTGGTCCAGACGCGCGCGACCCCTCAACTTGAGTCGTATCGCAAAACTCTTTACCGGCTACACCAGTATGCAATTGCCGACTGAACTCTTTTGAAGAGCCTCAACCGATCTAGCCGGGATGATCGCGTGGGATGCTTTTGTCTGGTCGCACGCATGCCTTCCCGAAAAAGCGAGCAACGTGGGATGCCAAGTGACTGCTGAAAAATCCGACTCCACTCCATGTTCTCTCTCCTTCCAACTCAACAATTTACCGTCTCAACAATCGTCGACGACCAATTGCTTCAACACTCGATCGCAATCGCTCCAACGGTTGTGTCAACATCCCACGCTTGACGAACGGTACAGTTCCACGAATTGGAAGAAAGGCCGGAGAGGAGGTTCAGACGTACCGGTACCTTCTTCAAGATGTCAGGAGGCAACGCATCTCATTAATCTCACCAAGTTCGGAGTAAATACCCGCAGCTGATACTCTTAGGTGTCGGCTCCTGGGTTAGGGCGGACCATCATAACCAGTGCGACACGTCGTTCAGAGAGGCCTTTTCTGAAATCTGTAATTATGAGAGTGCGTGGCGAATAATTCTCAATCCTTGGCCACGGCATCACGGGTCTGCTATATCATGATGACTTGCAATTGGCAGAGCTTTGATGTTTTTGTCCCATGATGCCACGACATGAAGTGAATGATATCGTCATACCGGTATCTGCTACTCGGAAGGAGCTGCATACGCTCGAAGCCACCAATCTCCTGTGTATGAATGAAACCTGAAGACCGGTGCTCGACCATTTCAAGCTGGAGGGAATGTTGGAGTGCGAGCGGCATGACACTCCACAATCGCAAGAATCGTATTGAAAGGACTTTATGTCATTTCTGGTCATACGGAGGTCAATCATTTGTTGTTCAAATATGTCTTCCGAATAACAGCAGGTATGAACATAGTTTTGGGCAGCTTTCGACGCGTGTATAACTCATCAAATGATGCATGTGACACCGCAACCGATTCGCCAAGTTGCGTACTATTACAGAAGGCATATTCTCGAAACCTCTAATCGTTTTCAGTGCAACAAAAGGTTTCCTCACCTTCTCAAGAAGTACTATCTCTGTTCGAGCAGAGCTTATTCTGGTGTCAACATCGATACTGGTCAAGATCAGATAATCAATGTCCCCTCAGTGCAACACTCAACACTTTCCATCGCAGTTCCTAGGTAGAACATGTCATTGCTTCCACAATTTACTTTTACAATTTTACAACGCACGAAATCTACCGAATACGTCGCATTGCTCCCTTCCGCTTGTGGCTTTCAATCCGCGTCTGAGAACTTACCCCGCAGTAACCTCGTATAGCTTGATCTCAGCACTGAGGGATTTTGGGTCAGACTCAGACGGAGTCGCGTTTATGCCCGTCAGCGAGTACTCGCTTCGCCCTACACGCACAGCGTGGATGTCGTGCAGATAAGTACAGTAGCCTGCGACGCCATGGCTGAGATCTTCCACCAATGAGCTAGCTTCGGTATGGCTTCCGACACTTTGCCGCTAACTTTCAACTGACCAACGACCCATTTCTCTTTACAAACCGTGGGGTCACACTACCAATATCGCGTTCCTCCACGCCGCCACATTCCCATCCTGATGTCTAAAATTTTTGTACCTGACGGCAAGCAAGGCGCTCAGGCAGAAACTCTATTGAAGGCCTAGTTCTGGATCGTCGCGGACGAGGGCGCGATCTGCGCGAGATTGATGTTCTCCGGGTTGTCGTTTGGTCATGGATGTGTGCAGTGTCGGCATGCGACACAACACCAGTTCGCGGGCAGTGGGCAGTGATGAACCCGTGGCGCTAACGTCTGCAGTTCCATGCACGGCTTGCTCTTGCTTTGCCATGTTAAGGAAACAAAATTGTGCGACTTCGCTTTCCAGTGAGCGAGCACCTACACTTCAGTCTTGGGTGTAGGTTCAGATGCGTTGACGTGCTTCGAAATGCGCTCGCTTTCGATGCAAACGTCGTTCTTTGACGATGTCGGTAGAATGCGCACAGAAAAACAGTCCGGGATGGGAAGTCACAACACGGGAGCTTTCGGCAGCAGACATGCGAACTACGCCGAACATCACACATCCGTGCCAGAACTTACAAGATTACAGGTACCATCCTCACCTGTCCACGCATCTGATGCAAGCTGAAAAAGCAACGAGACTTGAAGCTGTCCCTGGACTCGGGTGCGGCTGTGGCTTGCGCCAATTACCTGCACGGATGCCTCGCGAGGAAGTCGGGAAAACATTTCTTTTGAATCCAGCAGGATTGCAGGACCTATTCAAGCTACATCTTTCGCATTGGCAGGGACATTTGTGTAAAATGTCGGTGTGTATGATCTACTCCGTAAGTCGATCAATCTCACTCTTCTGGGGCGAAAGCAGTGCTCTACATGTATCACATCTGGTCGGTCTATCTGCATCGCAACGGCATGTTCCCTTATCGACGAAATCAGCAATATGTTTGGCATGCGTGGGTTGCACTGATATCGTGCCGTAAGGTATTACAACGATAGCGAATTACAGTTAGTCAATTGGTTGTTGAGAACCCCAATAATCCGACAGTATGCAAATGGCGGCGCGAAGCGGGGAGGGAACGAGAAACGCCTCGAAATATCGCCTCTCCTCGTCAATCATAGCCTGAGATGAACGCAATTCGAAACCCGACCGCACCAGGTGCCGCAAGAATTCGTGATTGATGAGACCAGCAAATTCCACCAACAAAGAGCAAAGTCTGTAACCTGAACTAGTAGCCTGTCTATCTTCAGTAGTAGGTGAGTAGAGTAAGGAAGTTATACATCACATACGAAGGATGGGCAGGCTCTACTTTCAACGTACTATTAGTGTTTGGTAGAGCTTCGTTAAGGTAATCGATCATGAATTCTTGCGGCACCTAGTGACCATCTCTCGTCAATTATAATATACGCTGCCAAGTAATCCCAAATCAAGACTCCATCTCATACCCAATTGTGAGGAAGGAAATCGTCAACACATCGATCACTACAACTCTTCCTCTGAGTTGTCAGTTGCGAAGTGAGGCGTCTGATCGCGATACTGAGATGGCAAAGGCGAACGCTTCCTCGGGGTGGCATTGGGAGATGGAGTTCCAATTGCAGAGTCAGTGCGGCGATTTAACGGTCGAGTGGACCCGCGCCTTGACGCCGGTGGTGTGATGGTGAGGCCGCCTAGATTGGATGCTAAGTCGGTCGCAATGCCATCCCCAAACGATGGGGCATCCCATCGAGAGTGACGAACTGCTCGTTTTGGTGTGATAGGCCTCCTCGCGCTGACGTTCCGTTGGCTAGGTTGTGCGGTCTTTTTCGTGCGAGTTGTTGGCATCCTAGCTAGGGGATGTTCAGCAAACAGGCAAGTGAAACGTTGCGCGATAGCTTACCCATATGCTCGCGAAGTATCATTTTTCCGGTGCAGAGCACTTCCAGCTTGTGTTGGAGGTTACAGCGCTCGTTACGCACCTCCTCACACTCCGCAGCAATGTCTTGCAGTTGCTCGTCGTCCATGTTTGCGGTTAAGGTGGGCGAGAACATGCTTGTGAGGTCTTTGATTAAGCAATTCTCGACAGCTAGTACAGCTATGTTATTGATGAAAACTGTGATGGCACTCTGCTTATTGTTAGTACCTGTGCTTAAACTTCAAGGTAATTTCAGCACAGCACTGACCTTGTAGTATGTTTGCATCAGGTCTAAAATCTCTGAGTTGGTGAAGTCGTCAAGCGACTCAGTGAGGAGACGCTGAGCCGGGGTGACGGAGACCCTCGGTTTAGAATTCGGCGATGATGAGAGATGGTACATCCTGCTGTTGGCGTTTTGATCTGCTTTGGCCATAGACCTCGCGCTTCTTATGTTTTCCAGATCTCGAAGGAAGTTTGGGTCGTAGGTAATCGGATCCTGCTTGGTGTAAGGAACCAAAAGTTCCTCCAACTTGGCCTCGACTTTCTGCCACCGACTGTCCAGATCCGGCTGGATCAAATTCAGCATTAGTAGATTGTATGTCCGAGAATCGACCAGGTTTCCAACGATGGTCTCTGCATAATTCCTTACCGCCAGGAAGATCTGCTCGAGATGATGCTTTGCCAGGTCGTGCCAATGTTTGGACTGCTCCCGAAACACCTCCGTTATCACCCAAGGGTTGACTAAAGTGGGCAATCCCGAGGGTCGGCTCCGCTGAACGTACTCGCCAATGTGCTGCTCCAAAAACTCTGCGCGACTAATTCGAACTGGATCATCCACCAAATTTCGGTACTGCCCAGAAAAAGGGTTAGATGGTCCTTTACATGCTGCAACATCTTCCTCATGTGGTGTCTGGGTAGGGATATCCCAGGTGTGGCCTCTCTGATACTGCAAGAGTTGGACGTACGAAGTTAGCATTTGTCTCATTTGTACTTCGCACATCTAGTACTTACCATCGTGTGGGCGAAGGCCAAGTTCAAGTTTTGTATTGCAGTACGCAAACGGGCCGATGTATCCTCCTCGATGTACTGAAGCGCAAAGAATGGGTCCTGGTAGATACCTCGCAGCGCATCATGGGTAAGCACCTGGAACTTCTCGGCATGTCCTGTGAGATAGGCGCGCTGCTCCTTGCTTGTGTCTCGGGCACGTCCTAACGCCTTGAGGCTGGATTCAGTGGCTGAAATAGCGCCTTGAACCGCGGTCACAATGGACGGCAGCTCCAGGCCAATGTGCTCCAGCAGCACGTGGGAAAGTTTAGCTCGCAACGAAGCGATGCCGACATCACTACGCGGCAGTGTTGCCCAAATGCCAGCGTCGAAGAAGCGTCGCTCCGTCTCATCTCGCTCATTGTCGGAATCGTCTTTCGTCGAATACCCCCTGTTTCTGACTGCGGACCAGCCATATTTGAGACGAAATTCTTCGTTTCTTGCCAGCCTCATCAGCTTCTTCTCTTTGTTGCTTCCTCGGTCGATCTGATCTGGCTTCGTAATAATGCCAAGTGTTCGTAGGCCGTTGGGATCGTACTGCCTTAGATATGTGAACACTTGCTGGTTTTCGGGGTCATTTCCAGCCTGTACAACGGCTAGGATGATGGACTTCTCGTTCTGCATATAGCCGGTCACAAGCTCCACAACCTTTCCTGCTCCACTGCCACCGTCCAATTGCTGTGCGAACATTCCGGGCAGATCAACAATCGTCAATGACGGCACGTCGGGGCCAGAGTACTTGACCCGCAGGATGTCGTCGTAGAAGTCGTTGAGCTTCGCTGGATCTTCACATGCCATCAATCGTTTCGCCTCGTTATGGACTGCCAAAAACGTGAAGCCTTCCCGCGAGGAGAAGAGGCGCTTGAACTTTTCGAGCTTGTGACACTCTGCCTGCGATCGTGCACTTCCAGGCGTAATGGTGCATGTAATTTGCACGTCTGGCTGTCGGCGAAGAACAACTTCCGTGGCGAAGGTGGTGCACAAATCTAGTGGAACGCGAATCCCGATGTTAGTAGGTATTGTGCCTCAAGATTGTTGGTGAGGTACTTGCTATCATCAGTAGGGAAGCGTAGTCGCGTGAGTCCCTCCAGCAACGAGCTCTTGCCAGAAGATTGGTCGCCACATACAATCAATTGAGGAAGATTGATCCCATGATGGCTCAGACCCTTGTTGCGAAGCTCATCAATCTTGTCCAGCAAGAGCACCTGTTCTGCGGTTTGGAGCTGATCTAGCGTATCTACTTCAGCGATTTGTTCCTTCGCCACAGTGGGGCTTCGAGACGGAGCCTCGAAGAAGATGGGGGTCGTAGGAGACTGCATTTTGGCGATGAATACGATTCCGTTGGTGTTATCAGAAACTGATGATGTAGATGTGGATGTAGATGTAGATTTAACTGCTTTGGTAGGAGAACGAGATCTTGGATCAGCATTCATACTTATATTGGCTTGTTACCGCCGTTACATTTTTTCTCTCGCAGCTACCAGCGGCAGACGAGACACATCGTGTCTGATCCTCTGGATGGTCATGGCCTTCAATCCACGGCTCTAGAACTATCGGCGCGAAGTTTGAGGTCCAAACAGACTCAAGATAACCCGGGAGCTTGTTACCAGACCCTGGACAACTAAGGAGTCGATTCAGAGCAGCTCGTTTGTGCAGTCTAACAAAAGAGTCAACCATAAAGCCCTCTGACAGCTCGCCTAGGGAAAGCAATCATGCGTTGGAGCGACAGAAACGCCTCTACGCGCAGTGCCATCTCGCCAACTTCTGAATGGTCAGTCAGAACCCTGTCTCTGTAAGATAGCTTTCTGGGTTTCCACAAAAGTCAATGAACGCGATAATCGATTGCGGATGAAACAGCAATGCAAGCGAGTTGGAATATAAGGTACCGTTCCGCATGTCTCCAGTATACTCGTGGTCAATAAGCTGCAGCCCGTCCCACGGCGCCTAAACGATTCAAGAACACCATGCAGAGATCGGTCACATCCCATGTTTCGAACGACGGATTCATACCTTGAACATAGAAGATGCGCGCGGCCTGAGTTCTGGTCGCAAGCGCTCTGCTGATAAGGCCGAAACGTGTGGCGCAAACATGAGTGCGGCGCAGTATCTTGATACTTCATCGCGACAGTCAAATGCCTCAAGAGTTTGGGCGATAGCTCCAAGCATGTGATGAGAGGGCCGCATCGCTTGCGAGCCGTCATGTGCAGTCCGCAATCCCTACATCCTAGAGCCAGGGAACTTCTTATCCCTGCTTCTCATCTTGTAGTTCGTTCACCCGGAAACCTAGATGGAGCAGATATCGTGTATCGACGTCGAATAAATAATGGAGCCCGTTGTAACCAGTTCCGGCTTAGCCTCGAGTCATTTGGCCGCTGGTCTGAGGTATAGTAGCCGTAGCTTGATGCGGAGAGAAGAGGGGGAGGCAAGCAGCGACTTTGCCAACGGCTATTCACGTGGTCTGCACGATGATGGGGAATTGAGGTTGCTGGACGTAAAGAGCCTCGGCCCAAGACGGGTCGCCACGAGATGTTCAAATTGGAGTTTGATGAGGGTTGGCGAGGAAAGGAGGAACAGGTCGTGGTGACGAGTTGGTTGCGCGCTAGACCCCAGCTTTTTTCGCTAAGAACGTCTCGTTACCTGCCTCTCCTGCAACACTCTTCATCAACGTCCATCAATGGCATCGATATCAATCAAGGTCTTGCTCGCCTCCGAGTATTAGGCACCTTCTAGATGATTAGCCACTGTGCCTACCTCAACGCGCGTTAATTGGTGGAGATCACCAGCGATCCCCGGATTCTTAACCGTTCAATTTAGCCTTCAATATACAGCAAGCGCTAGGTATCCTGGACTGCAGGACTGTCGCTCAGCATCGTCAGTGTATAATCAGTATAAAGGCAGGATGCTCGATTTCGGTGAGTAGACAGTAGGCACCCCAAATCGCAATGTTGTCAACCATACTTTATGCGCTCGTAGCTGTGGCTGCAGCAGCCCCGTCAAGTCTCTATCCTCATTCCCGCAGGACACCTACACTGCCTAGCAACTTTACATGGACTTCGACCGACATTCTAGTGGCGCCAAAGAACGACAGCCGCAATGTCCAGGGTATCAAGGATCCGTCAATCATCTTCTACAACGATCATTACCATGTATTCGCCAGCACAGCCAAGACCGAAGGATACAACCTCGTCTACTTTAACTTCACCTGTTTTGATCAAGCAAACAACGCCGAGTTTTACTACCTAGACCAATCTGCGATTGGCACCGGCTATCGAGCGGCCCCAGAGGTCTTCTACTTCGCCCCACAGAAGCTGTGGTATCTGATCTACCAGGACGGCAACGCTGCATACAGCACCAACGAGGACATCAGTAACCCGGCCGGATGGACCGCACCTAAGACATTCTACGCCGACACGCCAGCTTTGATCGCGGAGGGACTGCTGAATCCTCAGCAGGGCTACTGGGTGGACATGTGGGTCATCTGCGACGACGACAATTGCCATCTTTTCTCTCATGATGACAACGGCCGTATATACCGAAGTCAAACAACATTGGCAGAATTCCCAGAAGGCATGAGCGAGCCTGTCATTGCGCTCTCCGAGCCTCGCAAGGAAGATCTCTTCGAGGCGGCTAACGTCTACACCATCGGCAAGAGCACCTATCTCCTCCTCGTCGAGTGCATTGGTGCAGGCGAGTCTGGTGGTGGTGTACGGTACTTCAAGTCTTGGACTTCTACTGATCTGGCCGGCTCTTGGACACCGCAACATGTTAGCCAAGAGGACCCCTTCATGGGTGCGGCGAATGTGGTTTTCCCCGGCGGTGCTTGGTCCACCAGCATCAGTCACGGAGAAATGATCCGCTCCGAAGTCGACCAGTCGCTCAGCCTGAAACCTTGTGGCCTGATGTTCTTGTACCAGGGCATTGATCCGACAGCGCAGGCGGATTACAACAGTCTGCCATGGAAGCTGGCCTTATTGACGCAAAACGGGTCATCGTGCAAATAGATCTTTGTATACTACCGGGACGTGTAGCAAGAGCGCATAAAGTCAACAATGATATACAAGTACAGCATCGATATGGGTAGCCCTGTAATGCGATTGTATGACGTGATGAAGCTCTTCCCTACAGTAACACAACACGCCTGATATTCACCAGTGAGACCGATTCATTGATGAGCACAGTTTGACGGTCCTCCTCTCTCGCGGCGTGGATCTCGTGCTAAATCCGGCTAGCTGCATTCTACCCCACTAGCGCAGGCACAAAACCTTGAACTCGTGGAACTCCCCCATACCTCATCTCCTCCGCCATCTTCGAAGATTCTCACCACAAAGCCCTACCAACAAATTTCGCGCCAAAACATACGATCACATCACACCGATCCAGTACGACAACAACATCAACGAGCAGCACAGCAGCAATTCTTTTATTCGGCAGAACAGTGCGAAACGAGATGGCCGACGGCGCTGATATACACTGCAGGTGAAGTATTTGCGTACAAAGGAGATGTTTAAGCGCACGCGGGTTCAACCGTGCTTCTCAAGCTTGCAAAACCACATCCACATCATGGTGACGTCGTGGGCACTAGCATTGCTACGCACTGAGCTCGATGGCATGCGTCACGTCCAGCGTAGCATGCAGTACCCAGAAGTAGCAAGGCGGCCAACCTCTACCGCAGATGTACATTGGATGAGCAGCCTAAGCAGTCTTGATCCTAGAAGGCTGAAGCTGGTGACGAATGTGCTCATTGCCATTTCGTCAGTGAGAGGCTGGGTATCCTTCCGCGACTGCCCCTCGGCCGCTGAGCAAGCTGGACTTGCTTATGTGGTTACCCTGTAGCGTTGCTGTGCCGGCATGGCGGCGCTACTAGCGCACTGTAGGAGCGGGAACAAGGCAAGCTTCGCTTGCACCTGCGGGTGATACTCTGCGGATGATGAATGTTTGTCCAGGGTCACTACCCAACTTATCTCTCACTTATTGTGACATTACAAGTTGAATCATTTTTCATTGAGTGCCCAGCAGCTGCTGATGGGTCTTGAGGAAGAATTGGCTATTTCAGAATCCAGTGAAAAGTATGTTTTGTCGTGAGTACGTGGATATCAGCAGCAAATGCGAATGTGGATCTACCACCGTCCATAGTTCATCAGGCCTCCATCTCAACCACAAGTCCTTCCTTCACACCTCCACTCCGCGACTGCGTATTTCTCAACCTACATTCATGGCTGGACCACCCGGAGGGAACCGTGAAGACACCTACATCCACTTGGATGCATTCCATTGGCGTCACAAGCGTGCCGTTCCACCGCAGCAAATCATCCCTGCACCAGAATTGGAACATGTTGATCTTGTACGGTTGAGCGGCTGCTTCGTGGTATATCTGGCGACATACACGCAGGAGACGTAGATCCGGAGCGTTTTGAGCCTGCTTGTGGAAGTGGCTGATCAGAGTCTGGTGGCCGCTGAAGAGGAAGCCGTAGATGAGGTTACGAACTTCACCGGGAAGTTTGAGGAATGTGCATGTTGTTGAGTTTTTGACTGAGCTGCGACGTTGTTAGGAGCTGAGACTTGTATAGACGGAGCGAGGAGTACATGATAAACGCTTCCAGGGAGCAATTCTGCAAAGACGTGAAGCCTGTTTCTGGGTCGATGGGTACGCACGGGGGCGCCATGGTTGAGTGGGAAGATGTTGTGTGGACGATCGTTGGGGCTTGTGTGACGTTGACGTGGGTTGAGGAAAAGGTTGATTGAGCGGGCCCGGGCGAAAGATTTGGTATGGAAGCGTGGAGAGGAACCATATATCGTCAGAATGGAATTTCACTCGAGTCCTTGATTCAAACGGCCTTACACTGGCGCGGGTCGCAGCATAGGCATCAGCTGCCCTCGAGATTCCTTGGCAACAACAGAAGTTCATGGTTAGTCTTCCCAGTAGATTCGGGGTTGGATTGCGAAACATGAAGCGCCGCCTTCCTCTTGATCGAGGGACCGCCTTCGAGCTTAACTGTCATGGCACTGTCGAGGCTCCCGAGGATCCTGCGGACATGGCAATATAGCAAAGAGTTTACTTTCGAACAATTGCATCCTCCGCGCCCGCCCATGTTCAAGCTTTGAGAGATGACGAAAAGGTGTAGAACCTGCATGCTGTAGTCTGTAATACGATGTGCCTCGAATTTGTGATATTGTGTCGAACTTTGATGCTGACGCAGTTGTTAGTCGATCATACCTTGCCTGAACTGGATCCGCTCCTGCCCAGGTGCTGTTGGACATAGGAAACAACACCATTGCGACAGCATCATGAAGCAGGCGCACCACAGCGCTGTGAGCTCGAGCCTTGGACCCTCGGTATGTACAGAGAGCTGTCTCCCCTTTCTTTCCTCTTCCTTTTTTTCTCTCTTCAAAACTAACCATTCGGATCGTGGTTTGCAGGTCGAGAGTAGCCTTCGGGCAGCTCCATGACGCTGTGGCTCTCAGCTGACCCCAGATCAAACATCATAGCCGGTGGTTCGAGCAGCATGCTCCTCTTTATGAGCATGACTGTGGACCACGCGGGGCTTACCCTGTGTAAAGCTGATTTTTCTTTTGAGATTCACTTGTGATGTTTGCTCGTGATGTCTCTTAGCTTCCTCTTTCGTAATGCGTGATGCCTCTCTCGTGTGATGTGTGATGCTTTTCTTTTGTGATGGGTAATGCAATTTTTTATGATGCGTAACGGTTGTATTCGAATTGCCAATCTGCCCCTTCTCCCTTCTCCTCCCGATAAAGCTGTTCTAGGCTCAGTTCTTGCTTGCGCAATTCATCACTGCCCACACCTCTTCGGCAATGTGCCAATGTCTCCCTTCAAAACTAACTATCACGAGGAGTCAAGGTCTGCAGGTCAAGGAACCTCAGACTAGTAGCCCGAAAGTTCCTGAACAGCATCATCCCATCTCCCGTATCGTTGCGTAAAAAGCTGCCATCTTTCCGGAGAAAGACGCATAGCTGTAGCTGGTGGAACGCAGGACTTACCCTGAAGGATTTTGATTTACTCGCGGGCGGGAATGGGTTCTTAAATAGCAGGACGCGGGCTAACTATGCATTGCAGTACCATGGCTGAGTTGAGGCCAGGCTGCAATGAGATAAGGTAAGCTTGGTGCACTAGGAATAGGTTACGGGCTAGCACTACCGGTACCACGAAGTTCCGGAGCGATCAATAACACATGTACCTTCACCATCAAGTACTATTTCGTTATCCACCACGCTTTGCGCTCAAGCATATATCAATATCTCCATCCTCGCACAACAATGCTAGACCAACAGCGAATCAGCATTCCCATGAATCCACGCCATCTGCGCCTCGCGATAATCATCCACAATAACCCCCGGCCCCTCATTAACAAAGTGGTACATTTCCTTCCCTCCAGGACTCCACTCTGGCCATTCCTGAATTCCAGTGCCATGATTATTCGGATCAAGCGTCGCCACAAAAGAAATGACCGTGTCCATAATGTTCTTCGAGTTCGGCACAGGCAGGGTACCGAAATCATAGAGCGCTGCGTCGCTGACATGGAACGAGCCTAGGACTGGGATATTGAGCATGCTGTCAAGTGCGCTTCCCAAGCCCGTTGCGCCGTTCTCGGTCAGATACGTTCACTTCTTTCCTGGAGCGCGCTGCAAGAGTTGGCGCCGTTGTGATTCGAATGCGAAGTCGCCGATCAGGTATGAGAGGCGCTTATACTGCGGTGTGATGGCGTTGAGCAGGCCAGTATCGTATCGCGATCCAACTGCAGGGTCCTGCGGGTACAGCTGCGCGAGCTGATCGAGCTGATCACTGCTCGCTTTCGGCCAAAAGACCTTGCTATAGTAATCCTTAAACTCAGCGGTCGTCGTTGTGTTGAGGCTGCTGATCAGAGTGAACAGTGTTCCTTCATCACGCATGTCGCCAATCATGATAGGGACGTCAGCAATCTTCCCCTGATCAACCAGAGTGTGCGGGCTAGCGGCCATGAAGTCACCATCAGGCCGGATCTGCCATGGGGTCGACGCGCTGGTATATCCTAAGAAAACAGCTGCGCGGAGTGAGCAGACGTTGCTTGTCGAGGCGGAAAGCACACTAACGCTCGTTCTGAACTGAGGCGTATATCGCCGAGTACGGGGCAGTTCGCAGGCAAGACACCTTGTCTGCAGCGCCGCTGCAATTCGCCGCTGCGACCATGCGATTGAAAAGAGGCTGCTGGCGCGAGGGGCCGTCGACTTTGACTGGACCTCCTGACTGGCCAATGATGGCGCGAAACAAGCCTTCATTGTTCCCTCCATTAGCTACGAGATGTGCGCTGAGAGAGTAAGATCCAGCGGATTCACCCCAAAGCGTCACCTTGGTTGGGTCTCCTCCAAACTTTGTAAGACAATCGAGTTAGTCTGAAGACTACAAATGAACGGCAACCTCAAAACGTACCTTTGCGATATTCTTTTGCACCCACCGCATAGCCGTCCTCTGATCTCTAATACCAATGTTCAGCAAGCCAGCTTTGGCGAACTCATCCGAAGCAATGAATCCAAAAGAATTGAGTCGGTAATTCGCAGACACGTAGATGACCGGCTGGTTGATCGCAACGCTCTCCTTTACAACATTAGCTCCCTGGTACAATGCGCCTGGGACGACTTGTACTGGAGACAAGAGCGCGGCATTAGAGCCCAGTTCGAAACCACCGCCATGACTTGTATGCGTCAGCGCTCGCAAAAACTGAACAAGCAACAATGCTGGTATCTCTCGTGGCGGTACTCACATCCAGAGCACGACGGGAAGTTTCTTCCCCTCGTATCCTCTTGGTACCTGGACGTTGATGTTGAGGCAGTCTTCTGACTCCTTGAGGACCGGCTGAAGAAACAATGCTTCCAGTTTCCCGGCAAGAGCGCCTAGACCCGCGCTGTTGAGCGGTCCTTCCGCGAGGACGGAGGTAATCTCGTGCTGAGGGCAGGCAGGTCCGTAGTTTGAAGCGTCTTGGACATCTCAGGATAATGGCTGGGTGATGAGGGTGGAGTGCTCAAAGCGAGGCACGTTGGCAAAGGGCATACTTGTGGACGTTAGCAAATGCGTGCGAGCATATTCAAGCATATGTTTTACCCAGGTAGTTGTGTGTATCCGTCACATTGTCGTCCTTTCCTTGGAAATTGCCGTAGCCCAAGTCGACGATAGGAGATGCTGGGCCAGTGAACAGTGTAGCCGCACTAACGACTTGAGGACCTGCTGCTGTTACAATTCCAGTGCGCAATGCGAGAAGCAGCACGTTGCTGAGAAGGTTCGGCGTGCGATTGGCCATATTGCGATGCTCCCAGGCTGCTGTTGATGCGCCCAGGCCGTTCTGTTGGGCGCGGCAGCGATATGTACCATTATCCCGCTCACTTCGCGTGTTTGTTCCCTTCATACAGCGGCTGTAGACTGCCGTTCTCGCCTTCCAAGTCTTACTCCCGAGGTGGCTAGTTAGTTAGAGCTGTCAAAGGGTAAGGTACCTATAGTACCTAGGTAGCCGTCGGATCTTGTACCGGTAGCCTACGGTGCCGATCCCAGATCTTCATATTTTACGTCAGATCCAACTGCAACTACCGTTATTATGCTGCTGATTCACTCTGCCCACCTCTCGGGGTACCTTTCTCCTTCCCAGTGCGCAATACTACAGTCCCAGGCTATCGAGCAGCGCCAGCATGACTTACCATATTACCAGAACAAGCCATCAATCATTTCGATGATACAAAGCATCGAGGAAATTGCGCCGAAACGTGGCGACGCTATCTGGTTGCAACGCATTCTTTTTCCTAATGATATAAATTTTCATAACGAGCAGTTCTTTCACATACGACCATAGGATCTTGAAAATAGAGCTTCCCGTTCGCTCAGCTGTACTCAAGCAGGATACCGGCGGATTAGTAGTCAGGTGGGTGACCACTGGCGAATACCCG
>Ga0265798_10002048_pt1 | contig 30278 bp, 23 predicted proteins | sample P3T30metagenome_FD_192430 | JGI IMG/M metagenome (GOLD analysis project Ga0265798, IMG submission 192430) | Plant litter microbial communities from East Loma Ridge, Irvine, California - P3 T30 | ecosystem: Environmental > Terrestrial > Plant litter > Unclassified | place: USA: California...
TGCCCGAACGCCCCTCCTCCCCTACTGCGTCGGCCGCGAAGTATATCTTCGTCACCGGCGGTGTCACCTCCTCACTCGGTAAAGGAATTATTTCCGCCTCTCTAGCCAAGCTTCTGCAGGCCAGAGGCTTCCGAGTCACGATTCAGAAATTCGACCCTTACATTAACATCGACCCCGGCACGCTCAACCCCTACGAGCACGGCGAATGCTACGTGACCGACGACGGGGCCGAGACTGACCTCGACCTAGGTCACTACGAGCGCTTCCTGAACGCGCCCACCTCGCAGGCCAACAACGTGACCACCGGCCGCATCTACGACACCGTCATTCGCCGCGAGCGTGAAGGTGCCTTCCTCGGCAAAACGGTGCAGGTGGTGCCTCACATCACCGACGAGATTAAGCGGCGTATGCTGCTACTGGGCCAAAACGGCGAGTTCGACGTGGTGATTACCGAGATAGGCGGCACCACCGGCGACATCGAAAGCTTGCCCTTTGTGGAGGCCGTGCGCCAGCTGCGCTGGGAGCTGCCCCCCAACGACTCGCTCGTGATTCACCTCACGCTGCTGCCCTACCTAGCGGCGGCCGGCGAGCTCAAAACCAAGCCTACCCAGCATTCGGTGCGCGACCTGCGCGAGGCAGGCTTGCAGCCCGATATCTTGGTGTGCCGCTCCGAGCACCCCATTCCGGCCGATATGCGCCGCAAAATTGCGCTGTTCTGCAACGTTAAGATGAACTCCGTTATCGAGAGCCTCGACGCCGACAGCATTTACTCGGTGCCGCTGCTCATGCTGAAGGAGGAGCTCGACGCCCGTGTTATCAGCAAGCTGCGCCTGCAAGGCGGCCATACCCCCGACCTAGAGGAGTGGAAGGAGTTCCTAGGTCGTCTCAAGAACCCAACCGAGGATGTAACCATCGCGTTGGTGGGCAAATACGTGGAGCTACCCGACGCGTACAAGTCTATCATCGAAGCGTTTATCCATGCTGGTGCCTTCAACGAGTGTAAAGTAAAGGTGCGCACCATCCAGAGCGAGTTCCTAACCCCCGAGAACGCGGCTCAGCAGCTTGAAGGTGTAGATGGCGTGCTGGTGGCGCCGGGCTTTGGCGAGCGCGGCTTTGAGGGCAAAATAGAGGCCGTGCGCCACGTGCGCGAAAAAGGTATTCCGTTCTTCGGCATTTGCCTGGGCATGCAGGTAGCCGTGGTAGAATATGCCCGCCACGTGCTGGGCCTGCCGCAGGCTAGCTCTACCGAGATGGACCCGCTCACGCCCGACCCGGTTATCGCCCTCATGGCCGACCAGAAAGACGTGACCCAGAAGGGCGGCACCATGCGCCTGGGCGCCTATGCCTGCGAGCTCAAGCGCGGCTCGCGCGCAGCCAAGGCCTACGGGCGCAACCTCATCAGCGAGCGCCACCGCCACCGCTTCGAGTTCAACAACGAGTACCTAGAGCGCTTTGAGGCGGCCGGTATGTCGGCCTCGGGCATCAACCCCGACACCGGACTAGTAGAGGTAGTGGAGCTCCCCCGCGAGGTGCACCCCTGGTTTGTGGGCGGCCAGTTTCACCCCGAGTTGAAGAGCACCGTCGAAAACCCGCACCCGCTGTTTGTGCGGTTTGTGAAAGCTGCCATTCAGTATAAGAAGGGGCTGTAATGAAACGCTAGCCTGCGGTATTTAGCTACCTCCCACGTCTGTCATTGCGAGGAGGAACGACGAAGCAATCTTTCCTTTTCGCATAGCTGGCGGTAGCCAACGCGAAGGAAGGATTGCTTTGTCGTTCCTCCTCGCAATGACAACTTTATTTAAACCTTCCCCAGCCTGCCGCGCCCGGCTGTACCTTTGCCCCTCGTATTCTTTTTATTGTAAATGGACCGCAACCAAGCAACTGGCCTTTTTCTAATTTCGGCCCTGCTCCTGGTTTACCTGTTTTTCTTCTCGCCTAAAGACAAGGTGGAGCAAAACAAGACCCAGGCTCCCACTTCTACCGCTGCTAAAGCCACGGCTCCTACCCCTGGCGTAGCGCCCGTGCCGCAGCTCGACTCGGTAGCCGGCCCGGTGCGCAGCATCGAGCTGAAGAACCCCGAGCTCACGCTGACCTTCTCGACGCAAGGTGGCCGTGTAGCTGCCGTGCGCCTGAACAACTACAAGACGTTCTTCGGCAAGCCACTCGACTTGCTTGATACTCAGAGCGCTCGCTATAACACCACGTTTCGCACCCTAAGTGGGCAGACTATTGACTTCGCGAGCCTCAACTTCTCGGCCGGCGACCCCTCGCCCACGGCCGACGGTGGTCAGCAGCTGGCCTTCACGGCTCCCGTGGGCGGCGGCACCGTCACGCAGACATACACCCTGCCCAAAACGGGCTACGAGGTGAAATACAACCTGAAGCTGAGCGGCGTAGCCGTGGCGCAGGAGCCCCTCAAGCTCACGTTTGTGGACAACGTGCGCCAGACTGAGCAAGACCTCAAGCAGAACCGCAACCACACCACTATCAACCACTACCTGGCCAGCGACGACCACGGCGCCCTAACCGAAGCCAGCGAGAAGCCCGAGGAAGTGAAAATAGCGACGCCCATCAAGTGGGCGGCCGACAAGCACGACTTCTTCGTGGCTGGCCTCATTGCCGATTCGCAGCCCTTCGCCAGCGGCACGTTCAACTCGACGGTGAACCTGGCCGACTCGACGTTTATTAAAACGCTGAACACGACCCTGGCCCTGCCCGTGGCCGATGTAACGAGCGCCGCCGGTGGCCAGTACCGCTTCTTTTTCGGCCCCAACCAGTTCAACCTGCTGAAGGAGGTTGCGCCTAGTTTTGACCGCAACGTGTTCCTAGGCTGGGGCTTGTTCCGGTGGGTAAACCGCTTCGTGATAATTCCGGTGTTCAATTTCTTGCAGCAGTATATCTCGTCGTATGGCGTGATTATTCTGCTGCTCGTGGTGCTTATCAAGCTCGTAACGTGGCCCTTGACCTACAAGACCTACGAAAGCCAGGCCCGCATGAAAGTGCTGAAGCCCGAGCTCGACGAGATTAAGGCCAAGTACGGCGACGACCAGATGAAGAGCCAGCAGGAGACCATGAAGCTGTATCAGCAGTTTGGCGTGTCGCCACTCAGCGGCTGCGTGCCCCAGCTGCTCACGCTGCCGATTCTGTTCGCCATGTTCCAGTTCTTTCCCAACGCGATTGAGCTGCGTCAGCAGCCCTTCCTATGGGCCCATGACCTGAGCACCTACGACAATCCGATTTTGCTGCCCTTCGCGCTGCCCTTCCTAGGTAGCCACATCAGTCTTTTCACGGTTTTGATGACGATTTCGACGCTCTTCATGACCTACCAAAGCAACCAGATGAACACGGCCGCCATGCAGGGTCCCATGAAGTTCTACAGCTACCTCATGCCGCTGGTGTTCTTCTTCGTGCTGAACAGCTTCGCCGCCGGCCTGACGTGGTACTACTTGGTTTCCAACCTCGTAACTTTAGGTCAGCAGGCACTTACTCGCTCATTTGTGAACGATGATAAGATTCGCGCTCAGCTCGAAGCCAACAAGGTGAAGAACAAAGACAAGAAGCCTGGGGGCTTCCAGGCTCGCCTGGCCGAGGCCATGAAGACCGCCCAAGAGCGCGACGCTCAGACCCGCAAGGGTAAGGCCTAGGTCGCCTTCTAGCCTTCGTTTTGTATAAAGCAGTCGGCCTGCGTGGGAGCTTTGCCCACGCAGGCCGATTGTCGTTTTGGCCCGGTTTTCGAATACGACACGTATTCTTTTCTTCTTTCGACATGCGTTATTTCGCCTATCCGCTGGCCCTTGTGGCTGGCCTATCTGCCTGCGCGCAGCACGCCACGCCGCAGCAGCCCACGTTTCAGAAGCCGCGCACGGTTTCGACTATTCCCATCCACACGTTCCCCAACGATACGGCGCTGGTGTTTCAGCGCACCCCCTGCTACGGTACCTGCCCAGCCTACACGGCCACCATCTTCCGCAGTGGCAAGGTGAGCTACCAGGGGGAGCGCTCGGTGCCCGTGATGGGCCAGCGCACCCTCAGCCTCGACCAAGCCACGGTAGCCGCCATGCTCGACGAGGCGCGCCGCATCAATTTCAATAGCCTAGAACATAGCTACCAGGCGCGCGTAACCGACCTGCCAGCCACCATCATCACCACCTACTTGCCAGGGCAACAGCACTACCAGGTAATGGCCGAGCGCGGGGCCGCCCCTCAACCGCTGCAAGGCTATATCGACTACCTGGCCGCGAAGCTAGACCCACTGGCAGGGCTCAGCACCCAGCGCTAGGGCCCTAGGTACTGCTTAAAAAGCTAGATTCCAACCTAGGCACTCTCTGTCACTATCTCGCTAAATTGGCTTTTATGAGATACTTCATTTGGCTGCTCGTGCTATCGCTCAGTTTGCCGGCCTGCGCCCAGCGCAAGCTCCCCCGCCAAAGCAAGGCCTCTGCCAACCTAGCCAACCCAGCGCAGGCCGCCGAGCCGGTGCTGGTGTTTAAGCGCACGCCTTGCTACGGCACCTGCCCAGCTTACACGGCCACCATCTTTGCCGATGGGCGCGTGGAGTACGATGGCCAGCGCTTCGTTACGCTTTTGGGCAAGCACATGCTACACTTGCCTGTAGCCACGGTGCAGGAAATGCTGGCCGAAGCCAAACGCATCGACTTCAACAGCCTGGAAGCGCGCTACTCGCGCAATACCTCCGACCTGCCGACTACCATTATCACAGTGCACCCGGTGGGTCAGCCTACCAAAGTCGTGTCAGCCGAAGAGGGCTATCCTGAAAAGCTGCAAGGCTACATCAACTACCTCAAGGCCCGGCTCGACCCGCTTGCCGACACGCGCCCCACTGAATAGGCACCTAGGTGGCTTGCTTACAGCTTGCGCACGCGCTCCAGCAGCAGCTGGTTCATGGGGTTGGCCGTAAGGCCGCGCACGTTGTTCTGCGTTAGGCGAATGACCTCGTCGTAATAAAGGCTGATAACCGGGCTTTCGGCCACAATAAGGCGGTCCATTTCCTGGTACAGCGCGGTGCGGCGAGCGGCGTCTTGCTCGCGGCGCGCTTGGTTATACAGCGCGTCGTAAGCGGCTGATTTGAAGTGCGTCTTATCGGGCCCGCCGGGGCTAAAGTTGGGGCTATAGAACAGCGAGAGATAATTCTCGGCATCGGGGTAGTCGCCCAGCCAGCTTTTGCTGAAAAAGGCCGCCCGGCCATTATCTACCAATTCCTGCTGAGTCGCGGCCTGGTTGATATCAATTTGAACCTGCACGCCCACGTCGGCCCAGTTCTTTTGGAGATACTCCGCCACTGCTTTGCGTTCGGCCACGGTGCTCAGGCGCAAACGCAACGGCCGGCTAGGGCCGTAGCCCGCCGACGCCAGCAGCTGCCGCGCCCGCTGCGGCTGGTAGGTGTAGCCGGGCACCTTAACAGGCGAAAACGACGGTAGCGCCGCTGGCACGAAGCCCGACGTACCCGGCACGCCCACGTGGTTGAGCACGTAGGCCGTCAGCTCAGGCTTGTTGAGCGCATAGTTGAGGGCTTGGCGCACGCGGCGGTCGCGCAGGGCACGGCCCTGAACCGCCTGCTCACCGGTGAGGTTGGTTGAGTCGAGCTGAAACCCTAGGTATTCGGTATTGAGGTAAGGCGCCTTCTGCACCGTGAAGCGCCCCTTAAAGTCGGCCCGCACTGAGCCATCGGTGTTCATCACGAGGTCGCGCGAACCCTCACGGATGCCGCTCAAAAAATCCAACTTGCCTTGCAGAAACGTTAGAAACTCTGTTTTGCGGTCGGCGATGAAGCTGATTTGCACCACGTCTAGGTAGGGCAGCGGCTGGCCCTTGGCATCTTGCCGCCAGTAGCTGGGGTTGCGGTGCAGCAGTAGCACGTTGCCCGTGTCCCAGAGCTTGAACTGGAAAGGCCCCGTACCCACCGGATGCTCGCGGAAGTCCTTACCGTACTTCTCCACCGCCTCATGAGGCACCACGAATGCGTAGGGCATCGTTAGAATGCTAAGGAAGGGAATAAAGGGCTCCTTGAGGTGAATGCGCAGCGTCGAATCATTAGCGGCGACGAAGCAGGTATCACTGATATTTCCTTTATTGTCTTCTAGCACTTTGCCTCGGAATATCCAGCCGCCTGGCGAGGCGGTTTTAGCATCGAGCAGGCGCTTGAAGCTGTATACAAAATCGGCGGCCTTTACAGGACGAGTAGCAACCGGAACTGAGAGGTCATTAGCTGCATTCCTTCTTGCATCAAGTTCAGGATGCAGGTCAGTTTCTGAAACTGGGAAAACCTCTTGGTTTTCATGGAAAAATACTCCGTTCCGCAACCAAAAAGTGTATGTCAATCCATCAGGCGAAATTTCATACCGCCGCGCCAGCGCGGGCGCGGGCTGCAAGGTCGAGTCCAGCTCCAGCAATCCATTATAGAGCTGCGACACGGCCCAAATATTGGCTTGATTGCGCGTAAAGGCCGGGTCGAGCGAGGTCAGCGCCTCGGGCTGGTTGTAGCGAAACACGCGCCGCTCGTTGGCGGCCGACAGCGTAGGCTGGCCACAACTGGCCAACAGCGCCGCCATTAGGGCCAGCCCTACCCAAACTAAACCGCTACGTATTCGCAAATCGTGTAGAAACATCTATTTAGGGTGTCGGTTGCAAAGGTAGGCGCCGCGTTGGCCCATTCATTTCTTCTTCTTATGCAGCTTACTTATTTCGGCCACTCCTGCTTTTTGGCTAACATCGGCGGCACGCGCGTGCTGTTCGACCCCTTTATTCGCCCCAATCCGCTGGCCAAAGACGTCGATGTTGACGCCATCGAAGCCGACTTCATCCTGCTTTCGCATGGCCACGGCGACCACATCGCCGATGCCGAAGAAATCGCGAAGCGCACGGGTGCTAAAATCGTAGCTATCGCCGAGATAGCCGGCTATTTCGGCGCTAAGGGCATCGACGGCATTGGGGCCAACCTAGGCGGCAAAGTAAAGCTACCTTTCGGCACGGTGCACTTCGTGGCAGCTGCCCATAGCAGCTCGTTCCCCGACGGCTCGTATGCGGGCGTGCCGGTAGGCTTTGTTATCAAAACCAATGAAGGCCAGACCTTTTACTACGCCGGCGACACCGGCCTGACCTATGACCTCAAGCTCATCAAAGACTGGTATCAGCTTGACTTTGCCCTGCTGCCCATCGGCGACCACTACACCATGGGCGTGACCGACGCGCTGGTGGCCGCCGACTGGGTGGGCGCCACCGAGCTCATCGGCATGCACTACGACACGTTCCCGCCGCTGGTCATCGACCACGCGGCCGCCCAGGCCGAGGCTAAAGCCGCTGGCAAAAACCTGCGGCTACTCGCCATTGGCGAAACTATCAGCCTCTAATCCACCTTTCCTAGGTGCCTTTTGGATTCGCCAGTGCCCCCTAGGCTTGGCGAATCCATTTTTTTTAGCCTTATTTTGTAGGTTGAACTACGCCGACTGAGCCGGCCGTTAGCTATTGGGCTCCGCCCTTCTTCTGTATATATCGTTTGTTGTTATGGGTAAAATCATCGCGGTAGCCAATCAAAAAGGCGGCGTTGGCAAGACTACCTCAGCCATCAACCTGGCGGCCTCGCTGGCGGCCCTCGACTACCGCACCCTGCTGGTCGATGCCGACCCGCAGGCCAATGCCACGTCGGGCGTGGGCTTCGACCCTAAGGACATCGAAAACAGTGTGTACGAGTGCATGGTCGATGGCATTCCGCCACAGGATATCATTCTGCAAACCAACATCTTGCCGCACCTCGACCTCATGCCTTCGCACATCGACCTAGTGGGCGCCGAGGTGGAGATGATAAACCTGCCCAACCGCGAGGAGAAGATGAAGGCTGCTCTGCGCCCGCTGGCTGCCGAGTACGACTTCATCATCATCGACTGTTCGCCTTCGCTGGGCCTCATCACGGTAAACGCCCTCACGGCTGCCAACTCGGTTATCATTCCGGTGCAGTGCGAGTACTTCGCCCTCGAAGGCCTAGGCAAGCTGCTGAATACCATCAAGATTATTCAGAGCCGCCTCAACACCGACCTCGAAATCGAAGGCATCCTACTCACGATGTACGACGTGCGCCTGCGCCTCTCCAACCAAGTGGTGGAGGAAGTACAGATGCACTTCCAGCAGCTCGTGTTCGACACCATCATCCCGCGCAATGTGAAGCTTTCGGAGTCGCCGAGCTTCGGCATACCCGTCATTCTGCACGACGCCGAAAGCAAAGGCGCCGTGAGCTACCTCAACCTGGCCCGCGAAATCGTGGAGAAGAACAGCGTGGAGGCTAACCCTGAGGAGGAAGCAGCCGACGAGGTGGCATAAGCACCGCCTTTGGCTGGTGATGCTAGTTTTTCGCATCCTTGCTTGCCAAATTCGCAATACCTCATGCTTCTTTTGGCAGCATGAGGTATTGTTGTTAATACCCGTTATAACTGCGAATGGCACAGCTTGCCCTTCGCCCGCTAGTCCGTAATTTTGAAATTCAGCGGCCCCCTAATTTTTGGGTCCTGCTGCCTGGTAGTATGTCTGCAGAGAAGAACGAAGATAAAATTCAGGCCGCCCTGGCTGCCAACCCCGCTGCCGCTGCTGCGGCCAAGCGCAAAATTGGGGGCTTGGGCCGGGGGCTCAATGCGCTGATTGAAGGCAACTTCGATAAGCCCAGCGAACGCGTACTGGCCAGCCCCAACCCCATAAATGTGGTGGGGATGATTCCGGTGGGCCAGATTGAAACCAACCCTTACCAGCCGCGCACGCACTTCGACCAGGAGGCGCTGCAGGAGCTGGCCGAAAGCATTCGCACCCAAGGCATCATCCAGCCCGTAACGGTGCGCCAGCTGGGACCCAACCAGTACCAACTCATCTCGGGCGAGCGGCGCTTGCAAGCCAGTAAGCTGGCCGACCTCGACAGCATTCCGGCCTACATCCGCAAGGCTGACGACCAGCAGATGCTGGAAATGGCGCTGATAGAAAACATCCAGCGCGAAAACCTCAACGCCATCGAGATTGCCCTCAGCTATCAGCGCCTGCTGAGCGAGTGCAACCTGCGCCAGGAGGACCTAGGCGAGCGCGTGGGCAAAAACCGCTCGACTATTACCAACTACCTGCGCTTGCTCAAGCTGCCGCCCGATATCCAGATTGGCTTGCGCGATGCCGTAATTGGCATGGGGCACGCCCGGGCGCTTATCAGCATGGAAGACCCACAGCAGCAGGTGGCGCTGTACCGCCGCATTGTGGTAGAAGACCTGTCGGTGCGCCGTGTGGAAGAGCTGGTGCGCCAAGGTGCCAGCCAGGCCACGGCCGAACCCAAGTCGGGGCCGCGCGAACAGCCTGCTTCTATTGTGCCAGTGGCCGAGCTGCGCCGCACCGAGCGCCAGCTCACCGACCATTTTGGCTCGAAAGTGCAGCTGCGCCCGGGCGCGCAGGGCCGCGGCGAAATCAAGATTTCCTTCGATTCGGTGGAGGACATGCAGCGTATTCTGCACATTTTACAGCCCGCCTAACGCGTTGAATACTACGGGCCGGCGGCTTAGCGTTGGCAGCATTTGTATGCAACACCTCCTCTACGCCGCTTCGCGGTGGGCCTGGCTTTTTGGATTGTTTCTGTGCCTAGGTACGGCTCGGCCGGCCTGGGCACAGCTGCCTTCCACGGCCGTCGTCGACCCCGACCTCACGCGCCCCATGAACGACACGGCCCGCGTGGCGCCCAAGCTTACCAAGAAGCAAAAGCGCGAGCAGGCTGCCGCCGACTCGGCACTGAAAACCGAGCGCATATTTGGCCTGCGCGTAACTCGGCCACAGAAAGCGTTAATATTAGCGGGCATAGCCCCGGGGGCAGGTCAGATTTACAATAAGAAATATTGGAAGCTGCCATTAGTATATGGGCTGCTAGGTACCCTAGGCACGGTCGAATATTTCTTTCAAACGCGTTATAGCGCCTATCGAGACGCTAAAAATTTGATAGAGAAGTATCCAGACAAATACCTTCCTTTAGTTGCTAACGCAGCATCGAAACCTGTACCTGATTTTCGTAGGGGTGCCGAGAATGAAAACTCTACCGCCCGCATCGAGAGCGGCATTGTCTTCTACCGGCGCAATCGGGACCTGTATGTATTATTACTACTAGCAGGCCACGGCCTACAAATGCTAGATGCCATAGTAGATGCCAACCTGCATGACTTCGACGTGGGCAAGGACCTGACGCTGCACTGGCAGCCGGCGTTGCTACCTGTACCAGGGCAGGTAGTGCCTGGAGTAGGTGCTACTGTAGCGTTACGAGTAAAGTAGTTAACCGCCCCATATCATTCTCTTAAAGGATGATACCTTGCGTAGTCTTTTCTCGTCTGGTTGCCGGAGCTAAGCCGCTTTCGCAATAGCTAGCTGTGTCAACGTTACCTGTCTTTTGCATGGCACTCTTTTTTCGAGCATCTACAGGATGGGTTCTGCTGCTAGGTATACTTACCTTGGGTCTCGTACAGTCAGCTAGCGCGCAGTTACCTTCGACGGCTATAGTTGGACCCGACCAAGTACCCTCCACATCGGATACCGCCCGCGTGGCTCGCCCGCTCACCAAGCGGCAGAAGCGAGAGAAGGCCGTCGCTGATTCGCTGCTGAAAACCGAACGCTTACTGGGCCTACGGGTGACGCGGCCACAAAAGGCTGGCTATTTAGGTCTTATTCCAGGAGCTGGTCAATTATACAATAAAAAATACTGGAAGCTGCCATTGGTTTATGGCATGATAGGTGGGCTAGGCTATTGGGTTAATTTTCAGCGGCGACTGTACTTAGAATACCTACATGCCTATGACAATGTGCGCACCAATGCGCTACCCCTACATGCCCCTGCTTTAGGGCGCCATGCTAGCCGTGAAAACTCAGTAGACAATCTTTACAGTGGCCTCAAGACGGCCCGCGGGTATCTCGATTTATCGCTGCTCCTATTCGCAGGCGGTTACAGCTTGCAAATTTTGGATGCAGTAGTGGATGCCAATTTGCACGATTTTGATGTGGGTCGTAACCTAAGCCTACACTGGGAGCCTACACTGCTACAGATACGTGGCCAGCCGCTGCCTGCTGCGGGCGCTACCGTAGCTTTGCAAGTGAAATAGACGTGATGGTTGATTATCAATGGTTAGTTGTTAATGATTGATAGTAAGTAGTTAACCATTAACAACTAACCATTAATAATTACTAATGAGAATTATCCTGATTGGCTATGGTAAGATGGGCCGCACGCTGGCCGACCTAGCCCCTGCCCACGGCCACGAAGTAGTAGGCATTGTAGACCAGCACGCCTCTACGCAGCGCATCGAAGACTTCACGCCCACCACGGCCGATGTAGCCATCGAGTTTACGCATCCCGAATCGGCTTTCGACAATGTAAAAGCCTGCCTGCGCCAGGGCTTGCCGGTGGTTTGCGGCTCTACGGGCTGGCTACATCACTTCGACGAGGCTAAGCAGCTGTGCCAGGACCTAGGTGGGTCGTTGTTCTACGCTTCTAACTTTAGCGTGGGTGTCAATCTGTTCTTCCACTTCAACGAGTACATCGCGGCCAAGATGAATCAGTTTGCGGCCGGCTACGATGTGCAAATGACCGAGATTCACCACGTGCATAAGGTAGACCAGCCCAGTGGCACGGCCCTCACGGCCGCACAGGGCATCCTGGCCAACTTTCCAACTAAGACGACCTGGCGCAATGCGCCTGCCCAGGCCCCCAACGAGCTAGCGGTGCTCAGCGAGCGCCGGGGCGAAGTAGTAGGCACCCATGAGGTGCGCTATGTATCGGCGGCCGACACCATCGAGCTGCGCCACGAAGCGCACTCGCGCGAGGGCTTCGCGGCTGGGGCGCTGCTAGCGGCAGGCTGGCTGCCGGGCAAGCAGGGCGTATTTGGGATGAATGACCTCCTAGGGCTGTAGGCGCTCATCATTATGAGGAAAACAACGAAGCAATGGCGCTTAGGCAGCTAGTTGCAGTACGGTTGCTTCGTCGCTCCTCCTCGCAATGACAAGCGCAGTTGTTTATTTGCCAGATATTTTATCGGCTAGCTTCGGCTTGCTTTCCGTTTCATGCTCGTCCGCAAAAAAGACCCAACCGCCCCGCCGCCCCCGCCCAAGAGCAAATCCCGCGAATGGGTTGACTCTTTGCTGTTTGCCATCATCGCGGCCACGCTCATTCGCTGGGCTACGTTTGAGGCGTACACCATTCCATCGCCGAGCATGGAAAACTCGCTGCTGGTGGGCGACTACCTGTTTGTGAGTAAGCTACACTACGGGCCCATTACGCCCCAGACGCCGCTGCAGGTGCCCCTAACGCACCAAACAGTGCCAATTCTGAATGTCAAGAGCTATTCCGACGCCGTTCAGCTGCCTACTTACCGCTTTCCGGGCTTTAGCAGCATCAAGCGCAACGACGTGGTGGTGTTTCACGTGCCACACGAAAGCCAGTATCCGGCTGACTTGCGCACCAACTACATCAAGCGTTGCGTAGCTGTTGCTGGCGATACTATTTCTATTCGCAGCGGGCAGGTGTACCTCAATGGCCAGCCCGGCGCTATTGCGGGCCAGCTGCAAACCACCTATTTCATGGAGGTGGCCTCGGCTAACGACGAAGTGCGCCAAGCGCTACACGACCAAGGCGTGGTAGACTATACCCAGCCCGACGGCGTACCCGCCCTCAGCAGCAACACCCAGGATGCTAAAAAGCTAGGCTATTACATCAGTTGCACGGCTCCGGTGGCCGACTACTTTAAAAAGCAGTCCTACGTGAAATCGATAGAGGTGTACGACGGTGACCTACCGCCCAACAGCCTGTTTCCGGACGTGGCTGACAAGTACGGCTCGGAGGCGCGCAGTGCCACGCCCCGCAACTGGAACCTCGACACCTACGGCCCGCTGCCCGTGCCGAAGAAAGGCCAGACCATCACACTCAGCCCTGGCAACGCGGCTATCTACTACAAGATAGTGGCCCAGTACGAGCACAACCAGAACGTGAGTTGGGACAACACCACGGGCATGATTTTGCAGGATGGCAAGCCGCTGACCAGCTACACCATTAAGCAGAACTATTACTGGATGATGGGCGACAACCGCCATAACTCGGAGGACTCGCGCTTCTGGGGCTTTGTGCCCGAAGACCACATTGTGGGAAAGGCCGTGCTCATTTGGCTCTCCATCGACCCCTTCGGCGACTTCTGGCATAAAGTGCGCTGGAACCGCCTCTTCCATACCATTGACTAACAGCAGGCTATAATTTAGCTCGGCCCTGGGCCCCTCGGTGGAATCTTCGCCGGGGGGCCCTTGTTCATATGGGTGAAATCTAGTAGCTTGCAGCGAACTAGAATTTCGCCTACCGTATATGGACCAAAAAGTGCTTGTACTAAATGGCGACTACACCGCCATTACCTTATGCAGTGTACAGAAAGCCTTTGTGCTTTTATTTCTGGATAAAGCCGAAATGGTGGCTAAGTCGGAGAACGGCGTCATGCGCACGATTTCGCAGGCCTTTCCTAAGCCTAGCATCATCCGACTGGCTCGCTACGTGCGCGTACCCTACAAAGGCATCGCCCTCAGCCGCCACAACATCTTTAAGCGCGACCAGTACGAGTGCCAGTATTGCGGCTCGCCCAAAAACCTGACCCTCGACCACGTGCTACCCCGCTCGCGCGGCGGCGACTCGGGGTGGACTAACCTCGTAGCAGCCTGCTCGCGCTGCAACCACGCCAAGGGCCAGCGCACGCCCTCTGAGGCCAACATGCCCCTGCGCACACAGCCCAAAAAACCTACTCTGGCGGGCTTCTTGAAGCTCTCGGCCGGTACGCTAGACCAGAACTGGCACGCTTACTTAGGGTAGCGCTCTCAAGTAAGCCTTACGACACCACGATTATTTTCAATAAAAAAGCTCCGGACCTACCTAGGTCCGGAGCTTTTTTATTGAGGAACAAGAACCTTAGTAAGCGCTGCGGTTGTCGCTATCGTCGCGGTCAGCTACGTTGTCGCTATCGCTGAAGTCTTCTAGTACAGGCTGGCCGCTCACGAAGGTCAGGATGTCGCGGTTGAGGCGGTCCTGGGCGGTCACATTGAGGCCGTGGGGCTCACCGTCATATGTCACCAGCTGGGCGTTGGGCACCAACTTCACGGCCTGCTCGGCGCTATTGGCCAAGGGCACTGTTTTGTCGGCGTCGCCGTGAATAAAGACGGCGGGCACTTTAATAGTAGCTAGGTCGCCGCGGAAGTCTGTTTCGCTCCAGGCCTTCACGCAGGCCGTAGTGGCGCGGGGCGAGGCGGGTAGCGCGAGGCTCTGGCTCCAGTCGAGGGTAGCCTGGCTGACGGGCTTGCTGATGATGCCCGCGCCGTAGAACTTCTTGCCAAAGTCGCTGAGGAAGCCCGGGCGGTCTTTGCCTAGGTTCTCAATCATGTCGTCGAAGGTCGATTTATCAACGCCGTTGGGGTTGTCGTCGGTTTTGAGCAAGTAGGGTGTCACGGAGCTCACAAACATGACACGGCTCACGCGGGCCCCGTTGTGGCGGCTCATGTAGCGGGCCACCTCGCCGCCACCCATCGAAAAGCCTACGAGGGTCACGTTTTGCAAGTCGAGTGTATCGAGCACTGCTTTCAGGTCATCGGCAAGGGTGTCGTAGTCATAGCCATCCCAGGGCTTATCGGAATAGCCATAGCCGCGGCGGTCGTAGGCCACCACGCGCTTGTTGTGCAGCGGTAGTTCGGCCAACTGGTATTCCCAAGAGGCGGCGCTGAGCGGCCAGCCGTGAATAAGCACGATGGGGTCGCCTTGGCCGTAGTCGCAATAGTGCAGTTCAATGGCCTTGCCATGAGCATCTTGGCCAACTTTAATGAGGTTCATATGAAGAAAGCGTAGGGGTAAGAGGAACTTGGCAAAGTGTACGCAATGACTCCTCAATAGATTGGATAAGCCATAATTTTATAACTACTTCACACGGTACCTAGGTAGCCTAAACTAGCCAGTGTGCTACTGCTTCACTCAAACTGCTCCGGCATGGCTACTTACTCCGTCCTTTGTACCATGAAACTCTCTTTGTGCGCCTCGGTATTGCTGTTGGCCCTAGCGGCCTGCCACACCCAAACCAGCCAGCCAACCACCACCGACGCGACGACTACGGCCGATGCGCCCGCGGCAGGCCAAGCCGCCGTGACCAACTCGCCCGGTACGGACTACCAAGTGTACCGCGCGCTGCTGCCCGGCCAGGCCGATAGCATCACGCTGCACCTCGTATCGGCGCCCCGCAGCTTTAACGACGCCCAGACAGCCGGGCGCTACGGCAGCTACTACGGCTCCGACGGCCACCCCTACTCCCTGATGGGCCAGCCCAGCGCCGCCCCCGATAGCGTTATTCTTTTCGACGCCAGCCCCGAAAAAGCAGTGGGCCCGCAAGGCGATGACCTCTTTTGGCGGCTGCACCGCCAGCCGGGCCAAGCCGACCTGGTGGGCACCGTGGGTGGGCAGCCCGTGCGCCTGCGCGCCGTGGCACCCGCTGCCGGAGCGCTCACGTTTGCGGTGCGCTACCTCGCCGATTCAGCCGCAGCCTTTCCGAAAGAAGCCAAGTCGCCCGTGGGCCGCATTAGCGTGCAGGCGCTGGTGCCCCTAGGTGGCGAGGAAAAGGCCCAGACCAACTTAGAGGAGAGCATGCTACGTGACCTACGCGGCGACACGCTCGATGGGCTACCCGCCACCACCTTGGTCGCACTTTACAAACAGAAGCGGCAGGAGTTTTTCCAAGATTACCGCCAGGATGCCACCGACAGCCGGCCTGCCCCGGCCGATACGGCCGGCGTGGGCCCCTACGGCATCGGCATGAACTACGAAGACCAAACGGCGACCTACGTGCTGTATCAGCAGGGTGATTTGCTGAGCCTAGGGTTCTTTCACTACAATTTTAGCGGTGGGGCCCACGGCAACTACGGTACCACGCCCGCCAGCTACGACCTGCGCACCGGCCGCCGCCTGCGCTACAATGATTTTTTTCAGCCGATTGCGGCGCAGAAATTGCCCGCGCTGTTGGGCCAAGCCGTGCGCCCCCTGCTAAATCTTGGGCCTAGCGAGTCGCTCGATAAGCAGCTTTTTGTGAACAAGATGCCCGTCACGCACAACATGTACCTGACAGCGAACGGGGCGATTTTCGTTTACCAGCCTTACGAAATAGCTTCTTACGCACAGGGCGAGATTCGCGTGTTTGTGCCTTTATCATCGTTGCGCCCATTGCTGCGCGACGGCTTACCCCTACCAGCGGCCGCTGGCGTAGCAACTCGCTAAAGCTACACCTAGGGCGTTTCTAGTGAGCTAGGCGCTATTTTGCGGCCTGAGCGGCTGGCCTATACGGCTCGCTACTACCCCTACTATGATTGCCAATCTGACCCACTTCGCCGAAGCTATCCGCCTGTTTGACGCTGCCAATAGCGAGGACCCCAACCTCGAAACCGGTGACGATGGCCAGCCCATCGCGAAGGAGCTACTATATGCTCAGCGCATGACAGCCTGCCTCGCTCGCGTGGCGCCCGACGCGCCCGAGGCCGTGCAGCTCGCCGCGCGCTGCCAACATATTCGGCGCTGGAGCATCCCTAGGGCCGATTTTCCGATGACGCGCCCCGGCTACCACCAGTGGCGCAATACGCTTAAGAAGTACCACGCCGAGTTGGCTGGCCAGCTCATGGCCCAGGCGGGCTACGGGCCCGAGCTTATCGAGCGCGTGCAACAACTGGTGCAGAAGCTCCGCCTCAAAGACGACCCCGAGGTGCAGCTATTGGAAGACGTTATCTGCCTGGTGTTTCTGGAGTACTACTTCTTGCCCTTCGCCGCGCAGCACCCCGAAGACAAGGTGATAGAGATAGTGCAGAAAACCTGGCCCAAAATGACCGAACGCGGCCACGCGCTGGCCTTGCAGCTGCCCTTCACGCCCGAGGCGCTGGCGCTGGTAACTAAAGCGCTGCAGGCGGGCTAGTATTCCCGCCCTAGGCTCACCACGTCACCAATAAAGATGATGGCCGGGTAGGTGATACCAGCCGCGGTTACCAGGTCTGGTAGGTCTTGCACGCGGCCGGCTACCACTTTGCGCTGCGGCAACGAGGCGTGCATGACCACGGCCGCGGGCATGTCGCCGCGGCCTTCCTGCACGTAAGTAGCCGCGATTTCGGGCAGCTTCTTCATGCCCATGTAGATAACCACTGTTGAGTTGCTTTGCATGGCCAGGCGCAGGTCGGCCGAGAGCGAGCCATCTTTCTTAGTGCCCGTGAGCACCCAAAACCCTTCGCTTACTACGCGGTGCGTGAGCGGGATATCCTCGAAGCCTACAGCCTGCATACTGGAGATACCCGGCACGTAGTGCGCCGCAATGCCGTGGCTGCGGGCAAATAGCATCTCCTCAAAACCCCGGCCAAAGATGAACGGGTCGCCGCCTTTCAGGCGCACCACGCGCCCCTTGGCGCGGGCTTTTTCCAGAATGAGAGCGTGGATGGTTTCCTGCGGTGTGTACTCGCCGTAGGGTTTTTTACCCACGTAGATGCACTCGCAGGCCGTGGGTGCCAGGGCAAGCAGCTCTTGGTTGGCGAGGTTGTCGTAGAGCACAACGTTAGCCGTTTGCAGAATGCGATAGGCTTTTAGGGTAAGTAGCTCGGGGTCGCCGGGGCCAGCGCCTACTACATAGAGTTCGGGTGAGGGGGGCAAATGAGCCATAAGCAACGTGGCAGAACGCACAAAGGAAAGGAAGCAGCTACCAGAACAAGCAACAAGTTGGGCTGTAAGGTGAACCCTGTTGCAGGATTATCACTGCAATCCTCACAGCACGCACCTATAAACTTAGGGTCACTTTATAAAAAATAATATTATTTTTTATAAAGTGACCCTAAGTTTATAGGTGCGTATTCATTAAGTTTGCTTCACAAGGTAACACACCCCCTTTAGAAAGAGGGCCATTTTAGAAATAACTGCTTTTTTAAGTACCACCTACTCTTCTACCCCTCCCCACCCCTCGCATTTGCCCATTTATTTTCTACCTATAGCTAATTGGTTAGTATGGCACCGCAGGGAAAACCCACCGTCGTTGTTATCGGCAACGGCATGGTCGGCTACAAATTTTGCGAGAAGCTTCTCGCCAAGTCGACCGCCTTTAACCTCGTAGTATTTGGCGAAGAGCCCCGCGTGGCCTACGACCGCGTGCACCTCAGCGAGTACTTCGGCGGCAAAACCGCCGATGACCTGCTGATGGCGCCCACGCAGTGGTACCACGACAACGGCATCACGCTGCACCTAGGTGATGCTGTGCAGGAAATCGACCGCGCACACCGCACGGTGCACTCGCGCAGCGGCCTCGTGCAGCCCTACGACTACCTGGTGCTGGCCACCGGCTCGTCGGCCTTTGTGCCCGACGTGCCAGGTGTGGAGAAGAAGGGCGTGATGGTGTACCGCACCATCGAGGACCTCGACGAGATAAAAGCCTACGCCGCCACCGCCCGCAGCGGCGCCGTGCTCGGCGGCGGCTTGCTGGGTCTGGAGGCTGCCAAGGCGCTGCTCGACCTGGGCGTGGAAGATGCACACGTGGTGGAGTTTGCCCCGCGTCTGATGCCTAGGCAGATAGACGCCGCTGGCAGCGCCATGCTGCAAACCAAGCTGGAGGCCCTAGGTCTCAAAATTCACCTCAGCAAGGCCACGTCGCACATCGGCGGCGAGGGCAAGATTGATTCGCTGCACTTCGGTGACGGCTCTATCCTGGAGGTGGATATGCTGGTGATTTCGGCCGGCATCCGCCCCCGCGACGAGCTGGCCAAACTGGCGGGCCTAGAAGTAGGCATGCGCGGCGGCATCGTGGTCAATGACGAGATGCAAACCTCCGACGCCCGCATCTTCGCCATTGGCGAGTGCGCGCTGCACGGCGGCATGATATACGGCCTCGTGGCGCCCGGCTACGACATGGCCGAGGTAGTAGTCAGCCAGTTGCTGCAAGGCGCGCGGGCTTTCACGGGCTACGATATGAGCAGCAAGCTCAAGCTGATTGGGGTAGATGTGGCCAGCTTCGGCGACCCGTTTATTGCGGAGCCGCACAGCCGCAGCATCGTATTTGAGGACGCGCACAGCGGCGTGTACAAGCGCATCAACATCAGTCCCGACGGCAAGTACCTGCTTGGTGGCGTGCTCATCGGCGATGCCGAGGCCTACAACATGCTGCTGCAAACGGTGAACAACAAAATCGCCCTGCCGCCGCACCCCGAAGACCTTATCCTAGGTGCCCGCGGGGGCGAAGCTGAGGCCGGAGCGGGCGTCATGAGCCTGCCCAGCGAAGCGCTGGTCTGCTCGTGCGAGGCCGTGACGAAGGGCATGATTTGCGACGCTGTGACCGACCTAGGCGCCACCAGCGTGGACGCCATGAAGAAGTGCAACAAGGCCGGCACCGGCTGCGGCGGCTGCGTGCCCATGGTGAAAGACCTCATCAACGGCACGCTCACGGCGCAGGGCGCCTACATCAAAAACGTGCTGTGCGAGCACTTCGACTACTCGCGCCAGGAGCTAATTGACCTACTGCGCATCAACGACGTGCGCACCTATGGCGCGGCCCTCGACCACTTTGGCACCGGCGACGGCTGCGAGGTGTGCAAGCCAGCCGTGGCGAGCATCCTGTCGGGCTTGTGGAATGAATTGATTGTCAAGCAAAACGTTATTCAGGACACCAACGACCGCTACCTGGCCAACATTCAAAAGGGGGGCAGTTACTCCGTGATGCCGCGCATGGCGGGGGGCGAAGTATCGCCGCAGCAGCTCATGACCATCGGCCGCATCGCGGAGAAGTACAACCTCTACACCAAGATTACGGGCGGCCAGCGCATCGACATGTTCGGGGCGCACGTGAGCGACCTACCCGACATTTGGGAAGAGCTGATTGCGGCCGGTTTTGAGAGTGGGCACGCCTACGGCAAAAGCCTGCGCACCGTGAAAAGCTGCGTGGGCAGCACCTGGTGCCGCTACGGCCTGCACGACAGCGTGTCATTTGCCATCGAAATCGAGAACCGATACAAGGGCATCCGCTCGCCCCACAAAATGAAGAGCGGCGTGAGTGGCTGCGTGCGCGAATGCGCTGAAGCTCAAGCCAAAGACTTTGGCGTAATTGCCACTGAGAAGGGTTGGAACCTCTACGTGTGCGGCAACGGCGGCGCCAAGCCCCAGCATGCCCAGCTGCTAGCCAGCGACATCGACAAGGAGACACTCATCAAGTACCTCGACCGGTTTATGATGTTCTACATCAAGACCGCCGACCCGCTGATGCGTACTGCGACCTGGCTAAATAAGATGGATGGCGGCATTGCCTATCTCCGCAATGTGATAGTAAATGACAGCCTAGGTATCTGCGCCGACCTAGAGGCTGAAATCGAGCTGCTCATTAAGAACTACCATTGCGAGTGGAAGGAAGTGGTGGAAAACCCCGAACTGCGCAAGCAATTCACGCACTTCGTGAACGCGCCCAAGGCCAAGGACCCCACAATGGAGTTTGCCGAGATGCGCGGGCAGAAAATGTCGAAAGCCTGGTAGGCCGCTGAGCCTCCCACGTCTTGGCCGGGCCTCTACCTAGGGGTGAGAGACGGCTTATATAAATGACAACCTAATAGCCATTAATATCTTATGGAAACCGCAGTAGCAGTTACCTGGCTGCCCGTGTGCCAGGCCACCGATATTCCCGCCGATGGCGGAGCCTGCGCCCTAGTAGAGGGCGAGCAGGTAGCTATTTTCAACTTTGCCCGGCGCGGCGAGTGGTACGCCACCCAAAACCTGTGCCCCCACAAGCAGCAGATGATACTGGCGCGGGGCATGATAGGCAGTACTGGCGAGGCCTGCGAGCCCAAGGTGGCCTGCCCCTATCACAAGCGTACGTTTTCGCTGCTCACCGGCGAGTGCCTCAACGCCGACGAATGCGCTATTCAGACTTATCCCATTAAGGTCGAAGATGATGTCGTGTACATCGGCTGGGCCTGATGCGCTGTAGCGCAGACGCACGGTCCGCTTGTCGAATTAACCTAGTACTTCCATTTGCGGACAGAAAGTCCGCGCTACTCCATCGCTTATGGACGCTACGACTACCGCTCAGCAGCCACTGAATCGGCTCAATATTTTCGCCACTAAGGGCGTGCAGATGCGCACGTTTCACCTGACCTGGCTCACGTTTTTCTTCTGCTTTTTTGGGTGGTTCGGCATTGCGCCGCTCATGCCGCTGGTGCGCGAGCAACTGCACCTCGATAAGGGGCAGGTCGGCAACATCGTGATTGCCTCGGTATCGGCCACAATCCTGGCGCGCCTGCTCATGGGCAAGCTCTGCGATACTATTGGGCCGCGGCTAGCTTATACGCTGCTATTGGCGGTGGGTGCGCTGCCGGTTATGCTTATTGGCTTGAGCAACAGCTACCAAAGCTTCCTGCTATTCCGCCTTGCCATTGGCATTATTGGGGCATCGTTCGTTATCACGCAGTTTCACACGTCCATGATGTTCGCGCCCAACATCGTGGGCACGGCTAATGCTGTGGCGGGTGGCTGGGGCAACCTAGGCGGCGGCATCGCCAACATGCTGATGCCTCTGGTAGCCGCCGCACTAGTGGGCCTAGGCTACGTGGACAAGGCTAACTCGTGGCGCCTCGCAATGGTAGTACCGGGCGTTATCCTCTTGGTAATGGCCGTGTTGTACTACAAGTACACCGAGGACACGCCCCGTGGCAACTACGCTGACATCGAGCGCGCTACGCCTACCAAGAAGAAGGGCACTTTCTTGCTAGCCCTGCGCGACTACCGCACCTGGCTACTGGCGCTGGCCTACGGCGCGTGCTTCGGCATCGAAATCACCATTGACAACGTGGCGGCCGTGTACTTCGTCGACCACTTTGGGGCCACGCTGGTGGCAGCAGGCGTGCTGGCCGGCATCTTCGGCTTCATGAACATCTTCGCCCGCGGCCTAGGTGGTATTGTGGCCGACCGGGCGGGACGAGCCTACGGCATCAAAGGCAAGTGGGTATTGCTAAGCGCGCTGCTTGTATTTGAAGGCATTGGAATTGCTTTTTTTGCCCTGGCTCCGAGCCTGACGCTCGCCATTGTAGCCATGTTGGGCTTCGCGCTTTTCCTCAAAATGGCCAACGGCTGCACCTACTCCATCGTGCCTTTTGTGAATAAGCAAGCCATTGGCAGCGTGAGCGGCGTGGTGGGCGCGGGCGGCAACCTAGGCGCTATGTTGGTCGGCTTTCTATTCAAATCATCAGCCATTACCTATAGCCAAGCCTTCCTCTACATCGGGTTTGGCGTGGCAGCCGTGGGTGCACTAGTACTACTGGTGCGCTTGGTAGTGAAAGAGTCGACAGAGGTTGCTCCCGAGGCTTCGCTGACGCTGGCTGGCGCCTAGACCAGTTACTAGACAACCTTATTATCAACGCTATGCCTACTTCCACCACTGCCGCCCCATCCATTTGCTGTTACTGCGGCGTGGGCTGCGGGGTGCTGGTCGAGCCGCTCAAAAACGGCGATGTGGCCGTGGTGGGCAACCCCGCCTACCCCGTCAACAAAGGGGCGCTGTGCAGCAAGGGCCTGAACCTGCAATACACCGTCAACGACCGCAGCGACCGGCTGCTGTACCCGCAAATGCGCTACAATAAGAGCCGCCCCTTGCAACGCGTGAGCTGGGACGAGGCCTTGCAGCGCACGGCGGCGGTGTTCAAGACGTTTATCGAGCAGTACGGGCCCGACTCGGTGGCCTTCTACGCTTCGGGGCAATGTCTCACGGAAGAGTATTACGTTATCAATAAGCTTGTTAAGGGCTTCATTGGCAGTAATAACATCGATACCAACTCGCGCCTGTGCATGAGCAGCGCGGTGGTGGGCTACAAAATGGCGTTGGGCGAGGATAGCGTACCAGTGTGCTTCGACGACATCGAGCTAGCCGACTGCTTCCTGGTGACGGGCGCCAACCCCGCCTGGTGCCACCCCATTTTGTGGCGGCGAGTAGAGGCCCACAAGGCTGCCAATCCCGACACGAAAATCATTGTCATCGACCCGCGCGCTACCGATACCTGCGCGCTGGCCGACCTGCACTTGCAGCTCATCCCTGGCACCGATGTGGTACTGAACCAGGCCCTAGGTCGTGCCCTAATTGAGAACGGCGACATTGACCTAGCCTTTATCGAGCAGCACGCCGAGGGCTACGAAGCTTACCGCGAAGTGGTATTTGAGCGCACGCTAGCCGAGTCGGCGCAGCTGTGCGGTGTGCCCGAGGCTGATATTCGGCTGGCGGCAAGCTACCTAGGTGGTGCGAAAGCCTTTCTATCGATGTGGACGATGGGCCTGAACCAGAGCGCTGTCGGGGTAGATAAAAACTTGAGCTTGCTCAATCTACACCTCATCACGGGGCAGATTGGACGGCCGGGCGCGGGGCCGCTCTCGCTCACGGGCCAGCCCAATGCCATGGGCGGGCGCGAAGTCGGCGGCCTCAGCAACCTGCTGCCCGCCCATCGCAACCTCAACAACCCGGCACACCGCGCCGAGGTACAGCAGTTTTGGGGCAGCGGGCCGCTAGCGGCCACGCCCGGCTACACAGCCACCGAGATGTTTGAGGCCCTAGAAGACGGCCGCCTCAAAGCCATCTGGATAATCTGCACCAACCCGCTCACCAGCCTGCCCAACGTGCGCCAGGCCGAAGCCGCCCTGGCCAAGGCCAAATACGTGGTAGTGCAAGAAGTCAGCACCAAGCCCGAAACCCTGGCCTACGCCGACGTGGTGCTGCCCGCCGCCGCCTGGGCCGAAAAAGAAGGCACCATGACCAACTCGGAGCGCCGCATCAGTCACCTACCTAGGGTGGTGGCCGCGCCCGGCGAGGCCCTACCCGACGCCGAAATCATCTGCCGCTTTGCGCGGGCGATGGGCTTTCCAGGCTTCGACTTCCCAAATATGGAGGCGGTTTACCTGGAGCACATTCGCCTCACGGTTGGCACCAGCCTAGATAGTACCGGGCTCAACTACAGCATTTTGCGTGAGCGCGGCTCGGTGCAGTGGCCCTACCGCGCTGACCAAGCTGAACCCGACACTGCTCGCTTATTCACCGACCAGCAGTTTCACACGGCATCACGACGGGCGGTTATTCACCCCATCGCGGCGGCCTTCCGGAGCGAGGTGCTAGACGAGGACTTCCCGTTCATTCTCACCACGGGCCGCATCCGCGACCAGTGGCACACCATGACCAAAACGGGCCGGGTGAGCAAGCTTACCAAGCACATTCCGCAGGCCTTCTTGGAACTGCACCCACAGGATGCGGCCGCGCTTGCTGTGCGCGAAGGCGACCTCGTGGTGGTGCAGTCGCGCCGCGGCGAGGTGCGCGTGGCGGCGCGGCTGTCGGCGGGCATCCGGCCGGGCGTAGTGTTTTTGCCCATGCACTGGGGCAAGCTCCTAGGGTCTGACCTGAGCCGCGCCAACAACGTGACCTCGGGCACGCTCGACCCTATTTCGAAGGAGCCCGATTTTAAGTACTGCGCCGTGCAGGTGGTGAAGTACCAGAAGCCCACGCAGCGCATTGTTATCATTGGGGCGGGCGCAGGCGCGCACGGCTTTGTGCGGTCATATCGCGAACTAAACCAAGAAGATACTATTACCATCTTCAGCAAGGAAGACCAGCCGTTTTACAACCGCGTAATGCTACCCGACTACATCAGCGGCCACCAGGAATGGGCGCAGCTGGTGAAGATGCAGGACCACGAGGAGCCGGCCCACGCCATCGACCTGCGGCGCGGTGTGAGCGTCGAAACTATAAATCGCGCCGAGAAATACGTCATCGACTCACTCGGCCAGCGCACTGACTACGATGTGCTTATCGTAGCTACCGGCAGCCGGGCAGCAATGCCGCGCCACGTACCGGCGCTACCGGGCATCTTCACGATGCGCAGCCGCACCGACGCCGACGATTTTAAAAACCACCTGCCCGCCGAGGCGCACGTGGTGGTAGTGGGCGGCGGTCTCCTAGGTCTCGAAATGGCTGCTTCGCTGCGCGAGGTGGGCACCAAGGTCTCAGTAATTCAGCGCACATCGCGGTTTCTGGACCGGCAGCTCGACCAGCTTGGCAGCCAGCTGCTGCGCGAGGAAATGGAAAACCAAGGCTGCGACCTCTACTTCAACGACGAGGTGGAGCTGTACTACGGCCGCGCCCGCCTCACGGGGGTGGGCTTAAAAAGCGGCCGCCGCCTCGCTTGCGACGCCGTTATTCTAGCTATCGGCACTGTGCCCAACCTCGAACTAGCCCGCGACTGCGGCCTCGCCTGCAAGCGCGGTGTGGTGGTCGATGCCCACCTCCAAACCAGCGACCCAAGCGTATTTGCTCTAGGCGAAATTGCCGAGTTTGAGGGCACGCTCTACGGCATTACGGCTGCTGCTGAGCAGCAGGCCGCCGTGCTGGACCACTACCTCAGCGGCGACGTGGCCAGCCAGTACCGCGGCAGCACGTTCATGAATATCATCAAGATTCATGGCTTCGACCTGTGCAGCATCGGCCTACCCGAGCGCCCTAATACCACTGACTACGAAGAGATTGTTTTCATTGACCAGTCGCAGCGCTACTACAAGAAGTGCATCATCCACCAAGACCGGCTGGTGGGCGCCATCCTCATCGGCGACAAAAACGAGTTTCAGGAATACCGCGAGCTCATCGCCAACAAAACGGAGCTCAGTGACAAGCGATTGCAGCTCCTGCGCAGCGGCGGCCCCACCACGCCCGTGCTCGGCAAGCTCGTGTGCAGTTGCAATAACGTGGGCGCCGACAACCTGCGCCAAGCCATCACTACGGGCTGCGGCAGTCTCGCCGAGCTGTGCGCCACCACCGGCGCGGGTACCGGCTGCGGTTCGTGCCGCCCCGAAGTGCAGCGGCTGCTGGAGGAAAGCTTAGTAGCCGTAAGCTAATCGCTCCCTAGGTACCTCACCCGCTCGGCCGAAACCCCATGCCTCCCCAAACGCACACCGTCAAAATCAATCTCCCCGGCGGCATTGTGCCGGCTGGCGATTTGCTCACCATCCTCGAAGCAGCGGAGGCGGCAGAGGTCGAGCACATGCAGTTTGGCAATCGCCAGCAGCTACTTTTTACGGTGACGGCTGCGCAGCGGCGCGCCTTGGTGCAAGCCCTAGCGCAAGCCAATATTCTATGTGAGGTCGATGCCGATGTGCACCCCAACATCAGCAGCTCCTACGTGGTCGAAGACGTGTTTCACAACACGACGTGGCTGCGCGAAGGTGTGTACAAGGACATTCTGGACTTGTTCGATTTTCACCCTAGGTTGAAAATCAACCTCATCGACCACAACCAGACCTTCGTTCCCTTCTTCACCGGCAACCTCAATTTCATCTCCTCCGATACTAGCAACTACTGGTATTGCTACGTGCGGTTTCCCAAAACCAATGTACTCTACTGCTGGCCGGCGCTGGTGTATTCCGAAGATATTCCGGGCTTGAGCAGCGCTGTGGAGCGCGTTATTTATGCTAACAAGGAGCTATTCTTTGACCAGCCAGCCGTCAATGGAACGCTGCTGCACAGCCTGGTGAGTGCCAACCAAGGCTTTGTTTTGCAACCGCTTACTGCGCCGCTTGCGTTGCCCACGTTCACACTGCCCTACTACGAGGGATTCAACCGCTACGGCAGCAAGCTGTGGCTGGGCATCTACCGGCGCGATGAGCAGTTTTCGGTGGCTTTCCTGAAAGACATCTGCCAACTGTGCCTCCAAACGCGCCTAGGTCAGCTGTGCACCACGCCCTGGAAATCACTCATTATTAAAGGTATCGACCTGGCCGACCGGCCGCTCTGGGACGTAGTGCTGCGCCGGCACCGCATCAACGTGCGCCACGCGGCCAACGAGCTCAACTGGCAGGTCGAGGACCACTGCGCCCACGGCCTAGCCCTAAAGCACGAGCTGGTGCGCTACTTCAATGAGGAGGACATCCGGACGTACCAGTTGTGCTTTGCCATCAAAACGCAGCCCAAAACCGGCCTATTTGGCTCCATCGTCGTGCGCCGTCACTTCGATAATCTGACTCAAACCGGTCTGCACGCCGAGCAATACGAGATTCTGCACACCCACGATTTTAATCCTAACAATAAGGATTTTATCAGCTTCCGCAAAAAGGTAAATCGCGACAATCTGCCTTGGTACTTGGCCCAGCTCTGCGATTACTTCTACGAATTGCAAAGCGCACCCGCCCTACCCTCGCCTACCGAGGAAACAGCTATTGTAGTGGCCGCAGCACCAGCCACCGCGCCGCTTTACCAATGCCAGCGTTGCCTCACAGTATACGATGAGGTATATGGCGACGAGGCGCAAGGTATCGCCCCTGGCACCGCGTTTACGTCGCTGGCCACCTACCACTGCCCGACCTGCGAGGCAGGGCACGCGCATTTTGTAGCCGTGCCTACGCCACAAAGCCCACGGCTCACCACAGCGGCGTAAAACGACCTAGGCCCGGTACACCATACCTTGCGGCCTACCGCTACCTTCGCCCCATGCCCGACCAAAACCCGCTTTTCCCAGCCTTTCTGAAGCTCGAAAACCTACGCGTGCTGCTCGTGGGCGGCGGCAATGTGGGCCTGGAAAAGCTCACCGCCATCTTGCGCAACAGCCCCGAAACGGCTGTAACCGTCGTCAGCATCAGCATGCTGGACGAGCTGCGTGAGCTCGCCGCCCGGCACCCTAGGGTACAGCTTGTGGAGCGCGCCTACACCGAAACGGACCTAGACGCGCACGACATCGTCTTTGCCGCCACCGACGACCCTGCCCTGCACCGCACTATCAAAACTGCGGCCCGCCAGCGTCGCCTGCTCGTGAACGTGGCCGATACGCCCGCCTTGTGCGACTTCTATCTGTCGTCGGTCGTCGTGAAAGGCCAACTCAAAGTAGCCGTGTCCACCAATGGCAAGTCGCCCACCGTGGGCAAGCGCCTGCGCGCCGTGCTCGAGGAAACGCTGCCCGAGGAACTAGACGAAGTTCTGGAGCAAATGACAGTCATCCGCAATCGCCTAGCCGGCGATTTCGCTAATAAAGTAAAGTCGCTCAACGCCGTAACAGCTGAGCTGGCGGGCGGCAAAGCCTACGAATCGCCCACTACTAAGCGCTGGCGACGCGTAGCCACCGGCTCACTACTGGCCGTGGGGGTACTGCTGGTCAGCCGCTTGGTTCGGCGCCCCGAATAACATAGGCTCGGCGACACCGCCTAGGTCAGATAATAGTGTTTGATGCGATTCAGGTTGTCATCGAGCTCATACACCAGCGGTACGCCGGTAGGAATTTCCAGCTTGGTCACTTCCTCGTCCGAGAGCTTATCGATGTACTGCACCAGCGCCCGGATACTGTTGCCGTGGGCAGCCACCACCACTTTCTGCTGGTGGCGCATGGCCCGTACAATACGCTCGGTCCAAAACGGCATTACCCGCTCCATGGTCGAACTCAGGTTTTCGGTTAGCGGCAATTCGCGGTCGGTCAAGTGCTTATACCGAATATCGTGGCCCGGAAAGCGTGGGTCTTCGCGCGTGACGGCCGGCGGTAGCGCGTGCGGGTCGCGCCGCCATAGTTGCACTTGGTCAGCCCCATACTTTTCAGCGGTTTCGGCTTTGTTCAGCCCTTGCAGCGCACCGTAGAAACGCTCGTTGAGCCGCCACGACTTCTGAATCGGAATCCACATGCAATCCATCTCATCGAGCACGTAGTCAAGCGTTTTGATGGCCCGCCGCAACACCGACGTAAAGCCTTGGTCGAAAGTGTAGCCGTTCTTCTTCAGAATCTGCCCCGCTTGCCGCGCCTGTTGGCGGCCGGTATCAGTCAGGTCTACATCGGCCCAGCCGGTGAAGCGGTTTTCGAGATTCCACTGACTTTCGCCGTGGCGGATGAGCACGAGTTTTTCCATGTAATGGCGCTTATTGAGATAGCACGCCAGCAAATACGTAATTGAGTGTGAATGGTCAATGAGCCATTTTATCAACTAGCTAAGTACTATTATAGCAATCGTTTGAGGAAGACTATGCCTTTGTAATCGCAGATGAGGTTGACCAAAGTCATTACGAGTCTTACCAGTATTTATGAGCAAACGTCGACTCACTAATCTAGAACAATTACGCAAGATGCTTCGAGCAGCTGAAGCCGGCTCTCTTTTGCACTCCGAGCTTTTGGCTGTTCAAGAAATACTGGGAAAAACTGGTTCGCAAGCAGTTGCAAAACTGCTTAAACTATTAGCAGTTCTTACTCAGCGCGAAGCGCAGTGGTTTGTTGCTCGCGTGCTAGGCACGGCAAAAGACCAGCGAGTTATTCGTCCTTTACTGCGTGCAGCACTGGCACCAGAAAATTCTACCCACCGATGTAATTTTCTCTGGCCTCTGGAAAATTATGACTGCACCAATTATGCCGAACCGCTGGCTAAGCTTCTACTATCGCGTTTGGATTATGATGAAGTAGCCTGGGCTTGTGTGGAAATTATCCGCGCTATGAAGGGTCCATCCACTTAAGCCAACTGTTGCCCGCCGTTTGGTACGCCAATTACTTGCTGAGGTAAAAATTGAAATGCCTCCTGACGACTTAACTGCGCTACACGCCTTCCGACTTGAAGCAGCAGATAAGATTATGACTTTATACTTCAACCACACGCTGCACACCTTTTGGACCAAATGGAATAACGGTCTGTGGCCTTCAGCAGATACTTGCTAAACCCACTGAAAATCCGTACCTTTGCGGCCCTGTCAAGGCGGCAGGTCGGAAGATTTTTCTTTCGGAACCAACTCAAAATGCGCCCCGCCCTAGGTTCCGGTGTGGCGTTCAGTAGATTAGGAACCTGCTATTACATGGCAGAATTGGTTGACGATTTCGACTGGGACAATGTCGGAGCCAGCGGCTTTGGTGGTAACTACAACGCCGAGCAACGCGCCGAGCTGGAAAAGCTTTACGGCGACACCCTCACCACCGTACAGGAGGAAGAGGTAATTAAAGGCACCGTGGTGGGCATGACCGACCGCGATGTTATCCTGAACATCGGCTTCAAATCGGATGGCCTCGTGCCGCTGAGCGAATTCCGTGACCTGCCCGACTTGAAAATCGGCGACGAGGTTGACGTATTCATCGAAGACCAGGAAGATGCAAACGGCCAGCTCATCCTGAGCCGTAAGAAAGCTAAAATCAAGCAGGCCTGGAACGCTATTTACGCGGCTCTGGAGAATGATACCGTGCTGGAAGGCGTGGTGAAGCGCCGCACCAAAGGCGGTCTCATCATGGAGATG
>Ga0265798_10002049_pt1 | contig 30276 bp, 26 predicted proteins | sample P3T30metagenome_FD_192430 | JGI IMG/M metagenome (GOLD analysis project Ga0265798, IMG submission 192430) | Plant litter microbial communities from East Loma Ridge, Irvine, California - P3 T30 | ecosystem: Environmental > Terrestrial > Plant litter > Unclassified | place: USA: California...
CTAGCCGCGACTTACCGGAATCAAGGGCGGTGGGATGCAGCAGAAGAGCTGTTTGTGCAAGTGATGGAGACGAGCAAGAAGAAGCTGGGAGCGGACCATCCTTCCACGCTGACCAGCATGGCCAATCTAGCCGCGACTTACCGGAATCAAGGGCGGTGGGATGCAGCAGAAGAGCTGGAGGTGCAAGTAATGGAGACGAGCAAGGAGAAGCTGGGAGCGGACCATCCTTCCACGCTGACCAGCATGGCCAATCTAGCCGCGACTTACCGGAATCAAGGGCGGTGGGATGCAGCAGAAGAGCTGTTTGTGCAAGTAATGGAAACGAGCAAGAAGAAGCTGGGAGCGGACCATCCAGACACCCTGAACAGCATGGCCAATCTAGCCTCGACTTACTGGAATCAAGGGCGGTGGGATGCAGCAGAAGAGCTGTTTGTGCAAGTGATGGAGACGAGCAAGAAGAAGCTGGGAGCGGACCATCCAGACACCCTGAACAGCATGGCCAATCTAGCCTTTACGTGGAAAGCACAAGATCGGACTGCAGAGGCTATTGTCTTAATGAGGCAATGCGTACATCTTGGCCAGCAGAGGTTCAAATCTAATCATCCTAATTTGTTGTCTTCCTTAGCAGCGCTAGCTCAGTGGGAGGCAGAGCATGCAGTTGCAAATTTAGAGATTGTGTAGTCAAATGCAAAGTAATTGATGTGTTGTTAGGACAAAGTGGATGTGTACTCTCGAACTCAATATCGCCATCAAGGCATAGATAGCTAGGTAATATAAGCAGCTTAAGGCTATTTGCAGCTAGTCACTCACCTAGCTAGTAATCTATCATAGGACTGCTGTTGCAATGACATGAATTCAGGCTAAGAACTTGTAAGGGCAATGCGTTTACGCTTATTCTCTGCATTGATTGGTATTTATCCTACCTAATTGTACATTACATCAATAAGTTACTGTATTACTGTAAGTCAGCGACGTGCGAACCACTGGCTTGGAAATACAGGCTAGCTATTCCAGGATCTTGGCTACTGGCAGGATGGTCATTCGTCAAGCTTGGGCAGGGTTATCCTGGTACGACAGGGATTCTGTCAAAGCTGAGAGCGCGCAAAGGGTGAGGCCGGTTTTGCAAGGAGCTGTACCCACAATGGCTCACACTTTTGACAGTCGTACCCTTCCTAAATACCAAGCTATTGTTAGTAATAGCAACCAGCCCCGATCAGACCAGCACAAACCTCTCCACACAACTTCTCCCCTTCCACTCCTCCCAAAACCCCATACCCGTCTTCAATACCCTCAGCCTCTCAAGCGTCTCCTTCTCAGGCGCACTATCAAAGTCTTCATCCCCCGACCACGTTTCCATCTGCCTCCTAACTACCTCCCCAAACCTGCAGACCGCCACGCGAGAAAATCGCCGAAGTCCGTGGCCTTCCTGGCTTTTGCTATCTGTGTCTGGCAAGGCCTGTAGTATCAAACCCGCGGGTGTAGAGGGTGACTTCGTTACTAGCATTAGTGTGTATTGCTGTGCGAGGTCGACGTCGACGTCCCAGCAGACATTGAGATCGTCAAGCGTCCATGTACCTGCTTGCATGGAGCCGGTTTCCCATAGCGAATCAGGGGTTGGTTTACTTTCGATTGAGGTCACTTGCAGCAACTTGCCCTCTAGGATGAGTTCCCTCTCGCTGGATGGTTCGTTCTGGTTTTCGAGGATTGTGTAGCTTCCCGTGTGCGGCTCCAGTGGAAAGTGTATCTGAGAAGTCGTAGATGCCCAGGACCAACTCGGTGCAATGCTCAGACGCTTTCCGGGCTTGAGTGCTTGCCAGAGTATACTCCGTCTCAGATCCTCTCGCCACAAGCCAAATGTGTACGATTTTGTATGCGCGAAGTAATGAGCGGCAGCTAGGCCGGAAAGTGCGATTAGTCGATCTGTTGCCATGGTCAGGTCCAGTTGAGTGTATTTCTGAACAATGAGTTCCCATGGCGCTTCGAGAAACTTGGTCTTCAGGAGATGCATCTCGCGACGCCGGAATCGCGGACTGTTCGCAGAGCACTCGCACGTCATTGATCCGTGGCACTCCCAGCCTGTCTCTCCTTTGCCGAAGTATAGTGTCCGTGGCGCGAGGATGCGCTCTTGGAACGCCCAACCCCGCTTTGAGAGCGCGCTTTGTGGTGGATTTGTGTCCTGATTGAAGTATCTGCGGAGGTTTTCTGGAACTCTCGAGATCTGTAACGGAGCATGCGATTGAGAGATGGGTCTTGTCCAATAGTGAAACGGTAGCTCGTAAGCCAGTGCACCGCGCTCTCGAACCAATACTGAGCCAGTCTGCCCATGGTGATTGAATGGCACGCTCGATGAAGCAAAGCGATGCCGGTTTTCACCATGCAAGAAACCGGCATCACTGTGCTCCGCAGCGTCCGCTGAGATGGTCAGATATGACTGCCCGTAAACTGAAGCCATGTGCGGAGCGTGCGTGTTCCAATCCTTGGGAGAGTCTTGCAGGATGCCTAGAGTTGAATTTACGAAGTCAGTGTATGTCTCACATGCTATTCGTACATAGACCCCTCTTACACAAACTGTCAATCCAGAGCCACCGGATGCCCAGCAATCTCGTGACCTGCACTGCATCCATGAAGGTTCTTGGTAGCGGCTGTGGGATACTTTTGAGATGTTCATCTAGGTTCTTGGTCGTGGTTGTGATGGGTGCCAGACCGCCCCAGCAATGACTCAGTGCAATGTATCGCCCGCTCTCGCCCTCACAGGACACGTGAAGCTTGATTTCATGAGCGTGATCCTGCCCAACGTCTAGGACGCGTGCGGGTAAAATCGCACTCGAACTGTCGTACGGGGTGCACTCGATGTGCGTGCCCGCCTGTGCGAGACATTCCTGTAACCACCTCTTCGCGAGTGCAACTGTTGTCGTCGACGCGCCGTTGTTGGCGACCTCGGAGGCCGCACCTATTGATGACCATGGGACAGCTGTGCCTGTCTGGAGTCAGTATTTCTGCTCATGAATCATAAGTACAACTATTGAAGAGATTGAGAAACAAAAGATACCTTCTTCCTTATAGATCTGATACACAACTTTGCGTGGGCTATAACTCGAGTATGTTGCCGAGCCCAGCTCCACTCGGAGCGGGCCATTGTCATCTCCACATCTCGAGGGCAGATGTATGTAATGGTAGAATTCATCCCATTGCGATCCAACGATGGTAGTCGTAGCCGTCCATAGAAATCGACAGCTGGAGCATTTTTTGCAACTTTCGCCCAGTTCAGGTATGAGCAAACGATGAGGCGTTCTCTCCAGGTCCCAACAGCAAAAACAAAGCACCATTTGAGTAGTAGATTCGTAATCTAAGGAAGTGAAGACGCGGAAGAATGTGATAACTGAGCGAAAGCGGGGTTCTTGATAACTATGGCTACACAAGCTGAACTATGGCGCTAGGCAGCTATACGAACTATGCGTGATACTCACGAGGCTATGGCTGAGCATTTCTTCCATCCTAGAACCATTACTAGCATTCTAGGTAGTCACCGCAAGAATAAAAAAAGTGTATGAATATTTCGTATTGAAGTCGACGTGTTTGAGCAGAAAATCGTGCAAAACCTGAGAATTCGTGATCAGACGAGTAGCACATGCTGCGAACGGTGTCCTGTGCTCGTGAATGGAAAGTGGCTGCGCAAGAATTGTTGTTGCACAAGCATACTGTTCGAGGGTACAAGTCACATGGTGTACCTCTTTGGGACTAGCGTCTGTTCAGCTCGTTCTTTCTATATAGCCACTCCCGATAGCTCACAATGACACACAACGTTTACATCTCACTTCTATCTTCCATCACATACCATCTGACCGCGTTATCATGAACCATGTGAATCTCGAAATCCGATGGCTCGGCTGGCGGGAGGGATGGGGATGGCCCGTGCCGCACTACTGCGCGCTAGGAGGTACTCCACCATTACCATTCATCGCGACAACGCATCATCGTTCATCGCCGCACTACTGTCAAATAGTTGGATAATAAAACCATGTTCTGTCCTTGCTTAACACTGAGCCATGGCCTTAGACAAGCGTCGCACCACTGTGATTCGAGCCGTGATGAGTTGACCCCTGCCTGCCACCTCCCAGCCTCTCCTGCACCAGCCTTCCCATGTGTAAAAAAGACCAAGTATAGCCCACTGCAGATAACCACATGCCATGCCATTCACCTGCAGGACTCCACTACCTAGCGTTCCACAGAAGATATGAGTTTTGACCCAGAGTTCAATCTCAAGCACACCAACGGTAAGTCCTTCCAACCGTCCATGGTATGCGGTCGTTAATGAAGACACCAGTTTCGCGCCCACGACTCTCGCACCAAAACTCGAAAGAAAGCGTCGCTGCATCGATCGCAGCCTCCGAAGGCTACTACAGTCTCGCCGACTACTCCTCCAGCGAAAGCGACAAGTCGGCCAAACCTCTCTTCCAGACACCACCGTCCCATCACCGAACGCCAGCACAAAGTCATGAGCATTTGCCCAACGACATTGAAGCACCGATAACATCTTTAAGAGGCGTGGGCATTGCTCGGCAGCAGGCCCTCAACTACCGTCCCCAGTCACCCGTCTCGACTATTCCCGAAGAGAGACCCAGCACACGGGGGACCCGACACTCCGAGATGCGCCCCGACATGGACGGCGAGTCGAGCATCACGACACCTGGCCAAGACACCACACCTTATATCCGGTTCGCAATTGACCAGCTCACGCGCGATGAGGAGGTCAGAGGCTCGCGGGTGTATCCCGAGGTTGAACGACCCATTGAAGAGGAGGACTATCCGGTTGACAGAATCGCGCCCAACAATGGCCTGGGCTACATGCCACAGAACCAGGCGCCACAGCAAAGAATGTCGCAACACATGCCTCGCAAGCCCGTTCCACAACCGGCAAATCGTAGGAGCATGCCAATGGGAGTACCCCAGCACCCACAGCAAGTCTACCACCAACGGCAACAGCCGACACAGCCGTACGTGCAACGAGCAGTCCAGCAAACACTCCCGATGATCCCTTCACCTCCTTCTTCTGGAGCGTCCTCGCCACGAGGGACACGAGACATCTGGGTCGCGAGCTCAGCACCACACGCACCTCTACGCTTCCTCCCGTCGATACTCCGACCGATATGGCTCGGCCTTTTCGCCCTCCTGTGCATACTCATGCTTGCCGGTCTCATCGCCTGCGCTGTATACTCAAACCGAGATGGCGGCATGGGACTGTGGGACTACGGCACATTCGGCGACAGCCGGTACTTCGTCTTCGAATACCTGCCAACGCTGCTCGGGATGATCCTCTTCCTCTGGCTCATCCAGATCCAGATCGCCTTACAACGCATCGTACCATTCATCTCCATGGCTTCGGACTCTTTCCACCAGCGCTCAGAAGCCGTCTTCCTCCGCTTATACCCCACGCAATTCCTCCTTCCCAACATCCAGCACTTCCGTGCAGGTCAACCACTCGTGGGTGCTTGCTACATCATCTTCTGGCTTTTCGCATGGACGATTCCCCTTCTTGCATCCGCCTTCAACGTACGCTACGGTCTGGAGCGCAGCGTCTGGCAATGGGTCGCCGTCCAAGGCATCATCTGGACCGCCATTGTTCTGTACATTCTTCTAATCCTCGCACTGTTCACACTCATGTTCTTCCTCTACCGCAACATCACCGGCCTGAAGTGGGACCCGCGCTCCCTAGCCGACATCATCGCTCTGCTCGAGCGCTCGAACAACCTAAGCCACTACAACGGCTCCGAGACCTTCCAGAAAGACGACTGGCACCTCGTAGCCAACCGCGCCGACCGCATCGGCTACTGGAACACGACGCGCCGACCTAACGACATCTTCTACGGCATCGGCGAAGAGGGCGGCGAGATCAGACGCTTCTCAGTCGAGCAGGGACGCATCCGCGAGAAGGGCCCTGAGCGCGAGTACCCAGATACCGCGCCCGCCGAACAAGGCGACTTCTCGATCCGCATGGACATCCGCAGCCCCGGCGTGCGCCTGCGCTTCCTCCCCTGGTTCCTCAAAGACAGCTCAGTAATCGCCTGGATCGTCATCGCCTGGGTTCTCCTCATCGCCTTCTACATCGTCAGCTTCGTCAATTCCAGCGTGCGCCTCGGGTTCCTACCCCAAGTTTTCGCGCGCACAAACGACGCCGGTTTCTCCGCGAGTAACTTCCTCTACTCGTTCGTCCCCGCGCTCATCGGCCACATCCTATTCCTCTCCCTCCTATCCCTCGATTACTCCATCCGCGCACTCACGCCGTACATGGCCCTCGCGTCCAAAGGCGGCGCAACAGCAGAGTCATCCCTACTAGTCGACTACGCATCCCGCCTCCCCCTCTCATCCACCATCGCCGCCCTCGAGAACGCGCACTTCCAACCCGCAATCCTGTCCCTCGCCTCCCTAACAAGCACAACACTCCCCGTCCTCGCAGGCGGCTGCTTCTGGACCCAGTACTACGATAACGAATCCGTAGTACGCGTCTCCGCCCATCTGACAGGTTACTTCGCACTCTGCTTTTTCCTCGCGCTGTACGCCGTGTCGTTACTGGCGCTCGTGCCTGGTCGGCGCCGCGCCGCACTCCCGCATCGCAGTAATTGTCTGGCCGAGATTATTAGCTGGGTATACCAGTCCCCCATCCTAGCGGACCGCGCGTTCGCGCGCCCCAGCACGAAACCTGAACTCGTGGCACGGCTGATGGGAAGCGCGTATATGAAGCGCTCGCTTGTATCGCTTGTGCGTCCTTCGCGCGACGATCTTCGCGCTGAGAATACTGAGAAGTCGCGCGATGCAGCTATTGATGCCGCGCGCGTGAGATATGGATTCGGCATTCATGTGGGCCGCGATGGGCTTGAGCACTTGGGTATCGATCGCGTGAGGCGGGGCGGGGATAGGAGTGCGCGCGAGTTGGTCATTTTCGAGGAGCAGAGGAAGAATAAGAGGAAGAGCTGGAATGAGGCTGTGTGAAGTGAGAAAGTGGGGTGGGATGTCTGACTTTTTTTTTGGTTTGTTTGTGTGAAGCATTTTTCAGCGAGCGGGTTTGCTTTTATGGGTTACGCATTTACGCATCTACGCATTTACGCATTTATGGATTGCATGGGATAAATGATATGAGGGGTATGGAGTGTATAGAATAGTAATGGGTGATCAGGAATGATGCTGTGGGGTCGGGTTGTGCATAATAATAGTAACTTAGACACGACACGGATGTAATTACGACGATGCAGATGAAATCAATGAAAATACCAACAGGTTCAATCTCAACCCTCGATCGCAACTTGTGAAGAACATATTGCAGCATACACATCACTCAAGAAGCGAACTCTCAAGCATTTGTCAAATTCGCTATATACACCACCATCCAATCCATTAACCGCTTAAGCGCAGTCTCGACCAAAATATTACAGTACGTACATGTCCATCTCACCAAATTAAGTCATGGATATCATATATACAATCCCCTCACCAATATTACCACACCTCATCCTCATCCCAGCTTTCCTCATCTCTCTTACGGCGAATACGACAAATGCGTCTTCCTCTGACCCCTCTGACTCTCCGTATCAATAAAGCTCCCACGGCTGCGATTCGACTTCGTCGAGCGCGAGCGCCCCAGCTTGGACGAGCGCGTGCCATCGCCACCCAATCGACCACCGAGACAGAAGGTCACAGTCGCCAAGAAAAATGCGGCTGTGGATGCCCAGGCGAAGCCCATGAGGTATTTGCCGATATGTGCTTCTTGGCCGGCGGAGCGGAAAGCGTTGCGGCCTTTGACGACCCATGCACTGTTGGTGTGTTAGTTTGGATGAACATGAATAGAGTAGGGAAAATCGTACGTCATGAGCGCCGCAGCAAGCGCCTGGAAGAACAACGCAATAAACGTCGTCAAGCTCGAAATATACCCTCCCAGCCTACTAACCAGCGCCAACAACCCCGTCAAAAGCGCAATCGACCCAAACACCAACGCAATCAACCAAAACGCAAACATAAACCTGCTCAAGTAGAAGTACATATGCGTCCCAATAAACTGCTCGGGAATATTCTCGGTCGTGCCAAAGTTGCGCGGCGGATCAAATGCCAGCGCAGGCACGCTCTTGCCACAATTGTCATTGTACCCGTTATCCCCCGCGCCGCAGATGGCGAAGAAGGTCCAGCGAGAAGGGTTGCGCGCGTTGGGGATGTTGGAGGTGGACGCTTCGAGGAAGTAGAAGCGGTTTAGGGGCGCGGAATTTACGCCGCCGGTTAGGATGACGAAAAATTGGAGGAGGACGGCGCCGGCAGTGAGGATTAGGGAGAGGATGGCGAGGATGGGGCCTGGTTAGGGTTAGATGGGATGTGAGAAGTGGATTGGATTGATGGATGCGGTGAAGGACGTACGTGTTGGGCCCATTGTGTGTGGTAGAAGATGGGATTGAGCGCGATTGAGCGATTAGAGATTATGTGTGCGACGCGTGTAAATGGGTGCGACGACGGATTAACAAGTATGTAGGAAGTCAATGACCCAGATACGGAAGCATGCGGGAAATCCTTCCAAGCAAAGAAGACGGTGATCTTGTTTATCAAGTGCTGGCCAAGACTAGCCCCGTCGACGGTGACGTATAGTTGGACGGCTAACCAACTCACCAATGAATGACGGCGCAGACGCTAGCGGAGTGATGCGCGCGTTGCATCATTCGATGTCTGAAAGAGACGTGATGTGATGGCTACGGGTGCGAGACATGTTTTGCGTGCGCAAGCCTGATGTTCGCAAGCTGGATGAAGCCTGGTTCTTCGGGTGTCCCCCATCCTTGCCGCTGCTCATGCAAGTTGCACGGATACATCCGAAGCGTGAATCGTGATCTGCTGCTCCATACGTCTGGCGCATCCCTCACCATCGCCGCTAAATCTACTTACCAGACGTGAACAAACCTACCTTGCATAAAAACCGGCCGAGGTCTTGACTACGGACTGCCCGGTATTTGTGACAGTTCTCGACCATGTCTGCTGCTATTTGGCCGCCCATCGGTGACGTCCAGCTCGCCGACGAACAGGCCGCAGCGCAGGCTAGGGAGCTCGAGTGGTTGCTTGTGCAGCTGCGCGAGACGCTGCGGTCGCTGAAAGCCGGGTTGGAAGAGTGCGCTGCGCTGCTTGCGCCGTCGGAGAATGGATCGACGCTCGTGCTGTCGTCGGTGCGCTCTGAGAGTTTGAAGGGCGTTGTCACGAGGATTGGGACTCGCATCACCAAGGGCGTATGTGTCTCGGAGCTGTGTACTACCTTTTTTGTAGTGTGGATATTGATTGTTGGTAGAACGTCAAGTTGCGCATCGCGAGCCTTCCACCACCGCGAGGATCTGCTGCGTACGACCTTACCATCTCGTCTGCGCCGCAAGCTCCTACGCTCGTTATCCCCCAGCTTACCGATGTGCGGACTTCCATCAACACATGCTTGGATGTTATCGACGTCGCTATTTGGGGCGGCGATGCGACCGAGGCGAACTTTGTTGCTGGACAGCTGCAGCTACTGCACGAGCATATACAGGAAGCACGGCAGGCATTGAAGGGCTATTCTGACGTGCAGTTGCCGTGGTGGGAACATGCAGTGGACGAAAAAGTACGCTTTCCATACGAACCATCTACAGACGATACTGACATGCCAGACCTTCGACCCTCCTCTTCCACCCACAGTATCCTTCCACCTCTTTGTCTTCGACGCCGCCCTCGTGCTCGAGATCCGAACGCTTGAACCGCACGCCGCCGAGCAGAAGTCGCTCACCGGCTTCAGCATCCGCGACAGCCTCGCAGTCGCCCTCGGCGGCTCACGCGCCCCCACGCACGACGAAGCCGACCGCACATTCAAGTACAGAGGCCAAGACGTGCGCGTCAAAGAAAAGGTCCGCGTAGAAAGCCAGGATCCGTCCTTGATCTCCGCCTCTGCAAAGCTGAACGCGCTCGAGCACAGCGTGATGCTCAGCAGAAAGGCGCTCAACATTGTCATGGGTCGAGACGAGCATCTCGAGTAACTCCGGACAGCTTGACAGCACGCAATCACACCATCGCTGGTTGGAGGCGGATACACCACTCACGACAGCCTCTTCTCCGCGGCGTTGCCGTCTGGGGGTTAGCGGCCGATCGCGCCATGTCGGTTGGTCGCATCGGTCGCTATCGGAACAAAAAGTGCTGGTGCATTATCAACAATCGACGATGGCAACGGCGACGAGGGACTGATAACGAAAAGTAATATTGTTCTTGGTTGTCTTGTTCGAATTCAAGTGCAGATATTCAGACTTCAACCCTAAATCCACCATGGCGCCCGCACTTCTCACTGCAGTGGACTCCACATCCCACATCCACCTGGTTGTTGGATCCAATCCTCTCGCCGGCGCACGATGCTCACGGGCGATTGAAGTCGGCGCGAAGCCAGTTCTCATTGCTCCGGAAGATGCGACACTACACTACGGTCTGGCGAAGCGCATCGAGGCTGGCGAAGTCAAATGGATTCAAAGGCACTTTGAGGAGGCGGACCTGACTACGCTTGGTCGCCCAGAGGTTGATTGTGTCGTAGATGCGGTGTATGTCACCGCAGGCGGGAAACACACTTCAGGCATGTACCTCCTAGACGTCCTACGCATCTCCTTCTGACTCGCCACAGCCACCCAAATCTCGAACCTTTGCCGAAGACTGCGAATACCCGTTAATGTCGCAGACGCACCGAATCTCTGCTCCTTCACACTCCTCTCTACACACTCCGATGGGCCGCTACAGATTGGTGTCACGACATCCGGCAAGGGCTGCAAGCTGTCGGCAAGGATACGGAGAGAGATTGCAGCTTCACTGCCACCAAAGTTAGGCGATGCCGTAGACAGACTAGGCACACTTCGTCGACGCATCTGGGAAGAAGACCACGCAGCCGAGCTATCACAAGACCTGGAGGCCGAGGAAGAAGACAGCGGCCAAACCGCCACTTTCAACAGGTTCGTCCTAGAAGAAAGCAAAGAAGCCGCTCGCGGCCGACGCATGCGCTGGCTCTCCCAGATCTGCGAGTACTGGCCCCTCCGCCGCCTCGCCGCCCTCACCGACACCGACATCGACACCCTCTTCCGCGAATTCGCCGCAAGCAGCCCCTCCAAAATCGGGCCCACGTCCACCAACCCCGAAACCGTAAGAAAGACCGGCCGCATCATCCTCGCGGGTTCCGGCCCCGGCAACCCAGACCTCCTCACGCGCGCCGCACACAAAGCCATCCTCTCCGCCGACCTCATCCTCGCCGACAAACTCGTCCCCTCGCCCATCCTAGACCTAATCCCCCGCCGCGCAACCATACACATCGCACGCAAATTCCCCGGCAACGCAGACAAAGCGCAAGAAGAGCTCCTGGAACTCGGTCTCGCAGGCCTCAAAGCGGGTAAAATCGTCGTCAGGATCAAGCAAGGGGATCCATATATCTACGGCCGCGGCGGCGAGGAATACGACTTTTTCCGCGCGCATGGATACGTGCCGTGTGTGCTACCGGGTATTACGAGTGCACTTAGCGCGCCGCTTTTCGCGGGGATTCCGGCGACGCATAGGGGCGTCGCGGATCAGGTGCTTATATGCACGGGCACAGGACGGAAAGGCGCGCCGCTTGATCCCCCAGAGTTCGTAGCGAGTCGTACGCTCGTGCTACTCATGTCTCTTCACCGCCTTTCCGCGCTCGTGGACGATCTCAGGAAAAAGGGATACCCGATTGATCTTCCTGTCGCGGTGCTGGAGAGAGCGAGTTGTACCGATCAGAGGGTTATACGGACGAGTTTGGAACATGTTTGTGCGGCGGTGGAGGAGGAGGGGAGTAGGCCGCCGGGTCTTTTGGTTGTGGGGCTTGCGTGTAGGGTGTTGATGGGGTATGAGCAGCGGTGGGTTGTGGAGGAGGGGTTTTGTGGATTGGATGATTTGCGGGGTGGGGAGTTGGTGCTTGAGGAGGGGGGGGAGGGGGTTGTTGCGTGAGGTGGGATACTATGGAATGATATTGAAGTTCAATGTTCGAGTGTTGTTTTGGTTTGTTCTGGATGTTGTGTGATGTGTGCCATTGTCTATGTGTATTGTACCTACTCCCCCCCACCCATCCCCTCCTCCCAAACACGCCCATACCTCTGCGCCCATACCTCCGCAACACCCCCATCCCCCCTCAACCGCGCAATAACCGCCCTCTTCATAACCTGCTCGCACTCCCCCACCACATACCCCGCCCTCTTATACCTCTCCCTCGCGTGATCAATATACAGCTCTGCTTTAGCTACATTAAGATTCGACGACGATTTCGTGTCCGAGGATGATGTGAGTGCTGGATCTGCGAGACCCATGTACGCGTCTGCGAGATGGGAATATAGGGTCCCGATGAGCAGGTTATCTCCGCCTTCGAGCGCCTGAGGCAGCACAGCTTCACTTAATCTCTTTGCGCTCACATATTCGCCCAGACTGTTCAATATATTCGCCAGTCCCCCAACAGCACCCCACAGCCCCGTCCCCAACCGCGCGCGAAAACACACGCTCGCAGCGCGCATAACAACGCTGAAGCCGCGCTCCGGCTGCCCTACCTTGCGGAATAACTCCGCTTTCATGAGAAGGACGTTTACGCGCTGGAGGATATCGGCGTTATCCTCCTTAAGGGAGTGCGCGAGTAGGGAGATGGATTTGAATGCGGAGCTGTAGAGGCCGCGGGCGGAGAGGTATTCTATGTGTGTGTCGTGGATGAGGAAGGAGAGTTCTGGGTCGAGGGGGTGGGGGGAGGGGTTTTGGGGGGAGGGGGGAGCGAGGGTTGTTAGGAGGTGGGTGCAGGTTTGCCAGTCTGATCTAAGTTGGTGTAAGTTTTTGGGAGATGGGGGTTGTAGGTGTATGTGAGACGAACCTTCTTATTGCGCGCTTGAATTTAATGACGCTGGTACATAGCACCAAGTACTGGTGATATTTCAACGACTTGTGCACCGCGGGATCGATCGAGTCCAGAGACGCAATGGCATCGGCGTACCGCCCGCTCTGCGCCATGATGAAAGCCAGTCGGCCAACAGCGCGAATACGTTCGTCGATCGGGCAGCTGTGCGCGTAGCAGTTGAGCAGGAGGTCACAATGGACGACTGACATGTGCGGTATGCCGAGGCGGGAGTAGAGTGTTGATTGCAGCAGCATTTGGCTGCCGTGGTTGCTGATGTTTTCTTTGATGTTGAGGTGCGAGGACTGGTATATGTATTCGAAGGCTCGGGGTATGGCGTCGCCCTTTGGGAGTTAGTATTGACGGGAGGTGAGAGGTTGATAGGGGACTTACGGTTGCGAGGGAGAGCTTTGCTTCGTTTAGGAGAGTAGCGCTCAGTAAATTGTACATCTTGGTTTCCTTTGCCTTTGCTTTCAAGAACGTGAGCGCATCTCTTTCGCTACCGAGCATGTTCATGTAGCCGGCGCCTTTCATCTGCTTCGGATACGCCTTCGCCATGTGGTTGAGCCAGCTCAGACTGAAACTCAGACACGTCATGTCTTGGTTCTCCCTCGCCGTTGCAATAGTCTCTGTGATGGCCGCAATGGCTTCTCCGAAGCAGCCAAAGTCTGCTTGGAGAATGGCCATGTGCAGGAGAGCATACTGGTAGTGTATCTTCTCGCGGGTCTGCATCGCATAGTCGTAGTAGCGGTGCAGATTGTCGAACGAGGATGTGTAATCTCCGGCCTTCCACGCGTCGAAGAACTGGACGAGGTGTGCCTGTCGATGCACGAGACCGGATGACGTGACCATGCTGTGTAGTTGGTCTTTCATAGCATCTGGGACACGATCTCCGAATCGCTGCAGTCGATCGAGCTGGAAGTCGAGGATGCGGTCCAGATCGTCAATGCTCAGTCCTGTCCCGTCCTCGTCCTGCTCTTCCAGATGTCCGTACGCAATCTCATACAGAGCATTGCCTGGCCCGATTCCCAGTTCAGATGCTACCATGTCAACACCACTTGATGCAAGGCCAGCCAGTCTCTTAGTCCATTGGGCCGTGGGTGCTCGGTACTTGATGAAAGATGACCAAAGCCTCATCGCATCGTCGAATTGTAGCCTTGTGAATTCCAGGTCTGCCCGCCGAACGAACGCCCCGAGTGGTGAAGTTTTTGATAGGTAGATACGATCTGGTGGCGCATCATCATGGCTATCAGCTGCTGGCGGGCTACCGACCAGCTCCTTGAGGCCTTCGAACAGAGCATGTAGAGCGTCGAATGAGTTCATGCCCCACATGTCCTTAAGGAAGACATCCAACAACGTTCGCCCCGGCATACTGGAGGGGTGACCTTGCAGTACATCCTCGAATGCATCGATAGAAAAGGTGGTGTCATGACTGAGAGCTGAAGACGAGGATGCGCGCTGATTGCGAGCGCCCGCAGAGGGTGATGAAAGGGTATGCGAGAGGATGAAGGAGAGGGTTGGGATTGTGGATGAAGTGGGTAGAGCAGAACTGCAGTACAGCCGAACAAGGACGAGAAGGCTGATCTTTTGCGCTGTGAGGTAGCGAGATGCGGCCATTGCAGAAGGTCGCGTCTACAGCGTGTTGTGAATGTCGCGTCCTCGGGAAAAGTTTGGTCTAGCCCAGGCACAGCTATTCACATCATTGGTTGGCGGCAGGGGTAGTCTCGGATTTTCTTTCAGACATGCTTGTGATGTTGCGGTTCAAAGGTGAGTAATTGTGGTGTTGCGGCAGTAGCGCCAGAAGGGGAAAGATTGAAGCGCGAGAACAGCTGACCGCGCGTGCATTCATTTGTTGCGGGGCAGACATCGACCCCGTCGAACTTCAGGGCTACAAGGCAGACATAACTTTTACCTCAACATGAACAATCAGTCAAATCATCAGGCTGACACGACAGAGAAAAGCATGTCGCACATAATGTAAGACTGCCACATGATCGATATTCACAACTACACCAGGACCTCCTCAGGTGGTTCAGATCTCGGGCTCCGTCTCCCCACATTCTTATTGTAGTCTCCATGCTTCCAATGCCACGTCGGCAAACCCCCCACAACACCCTTAAAGTTCTCCAATTCCTCGTCCTGCGAAGTCGCGTTCGTAGTCCAAATCTTGCTGATGCTCAAGTCATACGGACCCGGTATCCGGTCAATCAGACTTATGCCCACCGTGCGCACCTTCTGTGTCATCATCTCGCGCTGCGGCTCCACCACCTGCCCGTGATTCGTACGCACAAACTCGGTCCACCGGATGAGCACCATCTCCCACTGGCCTGGTGTCTTGGAGTGCAGCAAGTGCTGGTGGATGTCTGTAGGTACGATCGACTCGGTCTGCACATTCACAAAGTACTTGCGCCCATCCGACTTGAACTGGATGGCGAGAAAGTTGTACATGTCCACGTCCCACAGCGACTTGCCGAAGATGGTGGCGCCCCGGTCAAGCGTCCTCCACCCCGCATAGCCCGTTCTCTGAATATGCGGTAGGTTCTGGGGCAGCTGTGTGGAGATCTTGCCGTGGAAGCGGACGTGTGGGGGCTCGGTCTGCGTGACGGGGTGGAAATCGAAGGCGGCGGTGGAGAAGCCGCCGATGTCCTTGTCGCTCATGGTCTTGCATCGTTCGAGGTCTTGTGCTTCGTTGAAATGAATGAGCGGGAACGGCTTCGTGGGCTGCTTGATGGCCTCGAACTTGAGCGCTGCGCTTGTCAGTCTTCGTTCTTGGGTATGCGAGGATGGGATGATGCGCACCGATATTGGAGAGGCGCTTGAATTCGTCCAGGCTACGCTTTATGAAGCCTGGCGCAAGGCATGCTGCAGACGGGCGCATTGCTGTACACAGCGTATGTCTTTGAAGAAGAGTAGGCCCGTCAATGGGTGCGATGTTGCGCGCGCATGAAATCGGTGGTTCGCGATGGACTCGCGAATAGTGACGTTTTCGCCGGTTGTCTTCGCCGGCCGCCTTGCCGCATTTGCAGCCGTTCCAGATCCCAAAAATTTGGTCTGCACGTGAATCGCATACTTCACAGCAACGACACTTCACAAACGTCTCTAATGATACCCACATAGCCTCTCTGCACTCCGTCAATCGTGCAGCCCTCTCCGTCGCCTCACAAAACACCCTCAACCGCTCCTCGCCACGTACCTAGATGACCATCGAATACGCCTCACGACCTCGTACCTCTCGAGACGACACTGCGCAACCACTACAAACCCTCCCGCCCTCCTCACGCGAGACTGGGGAAGTCCTGCCGCCAAAGCAACCAGATGGCACTCCGGTAGCATCAAATGGCCCTGCCTTTCAAAAAACATGGGCGCATTTCGTCGCTGGAGGGTGAGCATGCACCACTATGTTCAGCATGACATGGTAGAGACTGACAATATGCAGCCTCGGTGGCATGGCCTCCGCGACTCTGACAGCTCCTCTCGACGTCCTCAAGACCCGCCTCCAATCCACATACTACCAGCAACATCTCGCCTCTATACGCACAGCTAGAGGCCTCCCACCCATCGAGACCATGTCCCTCGCCCGAAGCTCCCTTCTGCACATCCGAGAGACAGGAGAGATACTATGGCAAGTCCCAAAAGCCGAGGGCTGGCGAGCACTCTTCAAAGGCCTCGGACCCAACCTAATAGGCGTCGTGCCCGCGCGCGCAATCAATTTCTACGCCTACGGCAACGGCAAGCGCATAATCAGCAACCAGTTCAACGACGGCCGAGAAGCAGCATGGGTCCATCTTTGCGCCGCAGCATCCGCTGGAATCGTGACCGGAACCGCGACCAACCCCATCTGGCTGGTCAAGACGCGCTTACAACTAGACAAGAACATGCATGCAGATGGGAGGGGAAGACAGTACAAAAACGCACTGGACTGCACAATGCAAACTATCCGAAAAGAAGGCTTCACCGGACTATACAGAGGCTTGACAGCGAGCTATCTCGGCGTAACAGAAAGCACACTGCAATGGATGCTCTACGAGCAAATGAAACTGGCTTTGGCACGACGAGAAGAACGCGTCGCAGCTACCGGACGCCCGCCTACGACTTGGGACCAGACAGTCGCGTGGACAGGCAAGATTACTGCCGCCGGGTCTGCGAAGTTCATCGCTGCGATCATCACGTACCCGCACGAAGTCGTACGCACACGCTTACGGCAAGCGCCCGAACAGAATGGCCAGATAAAATACACAGGTCTCGCGCAGTGCTTCCGCCTCATTTGGAAAGAAGAGGGCATGGCGGCGTTGTATGGTGGGCTTGTGCCGCATATGTTCCGTGTGGTACCTAGTGCGGCGATTATGTTTGGCACATACGAAGCTGTGCTCAAAATTTTGGGCGAGAAGAGCAACCAGTGATGGAAATTCTTGTTGGGTAGAGTCTCGACTTGTACAATAGGTGTTGGACATTGGGAAGGCGTTGCACGGAGGTCTTTTGTGGCGCTGGATGGCATGGGGAATTCCTCATGGCATTTGTACAACAGGAAAAATAACGAAGGGAAGACGATACGAGGATGGACAATCGCATCTCAAAGCCGGAGTGTAGTGTATAGAATCATAAATCAATCGCCGTTAAGGCGATTTAGGTGCCGAAACAGAATGCATTTCCGAGTCATCAACCAGCTTTGCATCCAGATAGCACAACACAATCCATGCTTTTATTCGCATAACTAAGGGAAACATACATTCGTGTTATGCTAGAAAATATCCAAAGTCCTCCGAGTCGAGCGACCGCGGATGTCCGACCAGCGTGCACAGACCGTCCGTCAATCATCAATCCACCAAACTTTCCCGTCACCACCACGAACATCCATCGCACTCCCTCACCCCACACCACAACAATGTCATCCAACCTCCCCCTCCGCACCCTCCGAATACCATCTCTCCACCACAAATATCTCTCCCGCGGCCCACAACGCCACCCATTCTCCACCACCCCCCACCTCCACCGCACCAGCACCACCCCCCGCGCCGACAAAGGCCAAACCAAAGCCGCGCTCCGCGGCCAACACGGCCCCGCGCCCATTGTCAACCAAGCCGAGGCACAGAGCGACGTCGGGGCGCTGGCAGAAGATATCGGGCTGCTGCAAGACACGTTGGTGCGCGCGCGGGTGCGGGATTTACCGGCGTTTTGGAGGGGGGCGTTTTGGGGGTATGTGTGGAGGTGGGTTAAGAGTAAGGGGACGGGGATGTATTCGTAAGTTATTTTGATTTCTTGTTTTGGTAGGGGAGGGGTTTTGGGTTGGGTTGGGGTGGTGCTGGGAGGAGTGTGCAAGAGTGGAGTGCTAATGGACTTGTGAACAGGAGAGCAGCGTATAAGAAGCTCATGCCAGGTTACAGATCCGGCCTGAAAAGCTGGGTCCCAATCGAGATAGGAAACGGCCCGCAACTCAAAGACATAGCCAAAAAGCGATACCAGCAAATCTACGAAAACTTCGCAAAGTAAGTCCTTTCTTCCCCCCAAATCCCACCTCAACACTAACAACCCACAGAGCCGACCCAACCCCCCTCTCCCAATTCTGTCTCCCCCCCCTAACCCGACACCTAAAAACCCGCATCTCCTCCCGCGGCCCCCTAACCATGTCCTGGCGCCTCATCTCCTACCGCCCAACACCCTGGCTCCTGCGCAAAATCTCCTTCAACCGCATCGACCTCTCAGCGCGCATCATGTCGCACCGCGCGCAACCCCTCGGCGACGAACAGCCAGATACAGCGTACAGACAGGTCGTAGTGCGCATTGCGTCGAGGCAGCGCTTAACACTTAGCGCCAGTGCTACTGCGGATAAAGAAGGTGGAGATATATCGAGCGAAATCCAAGTACCTATTCGGAAATTGCGCTGGGCGCCGGAGTCTACGAAGCGCGGAAAGGAGAAGAAAAATAAGAGCAGAGAGGTCGCGGGGTTCGTGGATAATGGAAAGGAGCGGGATGTGGTTGAGTACCTGGTTTTGCAGAAGCGGCTGATTAGGGGTAGAGAGGAGGAGTGGAAGGTGCAGGGTTTTGCGGTGGAGCATACGCCTGAGAGGCTGGAGGAGGATGAGGAGTATTGGCGGAAGACGCTGGATGCGCAGGCGGCGGAAATGACGTGAGGGTGTTGCTGGAGGGCGGTGGTGTAAAGATATTGGTGTACATCATGGAAACTGTGAAAGTTGTGCTCTGTATGATATATGGAAAAAACATCTGGGTCTTCACGATACAAAAACGAATGTGTGCTGCCAAATTGGGTGAGTGTCGTAATGAATACCATTTTCATATCATGAATCTCTCTAGCCACTGCTCGGTCATGGATGGGACGCCGCCCGTCTACCATACAGCGCTCATCGAACCTGAGTCCGCGCATCCTTTCCGAGCCAAACACATCCTCGCGACCCTGTAGCCCTGTCCTCAAACAGCGCTCACGCTCCTCGATCAAGTATCGAAGCAAGCACGCGGGGCGAGTATGGTCGGCAACAATAACGAGGTTCTAGAAACCGTGGACCTGAGTAACACGTGTTAGCCGCTTTCCCTCCTCTTCGTTTCCCTCCGTAGACGACTCACCTTGATAGTCTTCGCATCAAGCCCCAGTCCCTCCTTCTTATCCGTCAAAAAGTCCTGGACATCTTTGCGCTGATCGCCCTGCAGCTGGACGACCTCGCCCATCTCCGCGTCCGTGACTATGGTGCCATTACAGGCGAATTTCTTCTTGATCACCTTGAGGATCTTCTTCTGGTCGAATTTCTTGGGTAGGCCTTGGACGGTGGTTAGGGTTTTGCGGCCATTGCGCTCTGTGTGAGGTCAGCGGATGTTCATGTGTGTGTGTGGAGTGTGGCAGTGCGGCGCGGGTCTTGAAGCGGCGCACGAACGTGGGAAGGGGTAATACGTACGCTGGATACGAATGTGGATGTAGTCCTGCTGGCTCTGCTTGACCTGGCCGGTATCTTCATCCGCTTCCGCGAACGGGTCGAAAGTCTTGAGGTTCTCGATGGACATACGAGAGCTGTGGAAGGGGTTCGTGTATGTGCGTGTGGGGTCTGTGGTGAGCGGGCGGGGTCGGGGTCCGGGTTTGGTGGTTGATAAGAGGGGCTTCGTGGGTTGTGCGTCGTGGTGGGTGTGGGTGTGTGTGAGTGTTTAAGACTGGAAGGGAAGAATGGGGTGGGCTGCGAAATGCGCAGCGGGAAGGAACGCCCGCAGGCCCCACTATCACTCACTGGCACTTGGCCCAAGCGCGCCTGCTTTGTGAATGCTTGCCGTATTGGGCCGCGATTCGAGGGTGACAACACGGTTTGTAGACATTATTTCGTGAAACACTTTGCTAGCAATAACCATGACGTCGGTCTTTCAAAAAGTGATGCTGGAGCGCTCAAATGCGTTCGATTATACAATTACAAGATAGATACACAAGGCCTCGACTCCTCGACTCCTGACGTCGGTTGCACCACGCGATGTATCACGATGGCGGTACAGCGCCTGGAGCTTCTGTCCCAGTTGCCATTCCTGAACTGCCTGGCGGGGGCGGGAGGAGCAGCGAAGAGTAACTCTGTGCACACAGTTAGCCGCCGGTCGAGAGTTATTGGAAGGAAGACGGCATACAACAAGGAGGGACATGACTTGATATAGTTAGCAGAGTTCACAGACTCGAGGTGTAGGGACTCACCAGACATGCCAACCTGGAAGTAGGCGGGCGTTGAGGAGGTCCGCTTTTGCTCTGGGGACTCGGCGAGCCACGACTGTATGGCAAAGACCACAGCGACCCTGCAGCTAATCAGTACGGGAAGTGACACGAGACGAAAGCAACCTACCAGCCTATCATCCTGTTCAGGACATGTGATGTCAGCCTTCCTTTATCTGCGACCTCATCTGGGGCAGCCATACTTGTTTCGGGTGAAGATCTAAATTCGATATCAGCCATGCATGTAACATTGAGACGCGAAACAGCACTTACAGCGGCCATGGGCAGCGTGCTGGCCATTGTGCCTGGGCGTCCATTAGTCTGGAGGTGCTACGACGGTACGACACAGAGTGCTTACTCGACATGTCGCCGTCATTCTTGTCCTTTGCGGGTTCGGCATATGGCACGACTGTGGTGTCATGTCAGCACGTGATGTCTAATCAGCGGAGAACGATAGGAGAGAGTCGCGTCGCGCGGATGCCCACGTACTGAGGTCGGCACGGCGCATGTCCTTGCGTGAAGCCATGGTGGAGAAATAGGCGCGGTGTGTTGTCCGAGATGTTTACCGCGGAGTTGAGGCACGCCAGTAGATAGCTGAGGAGAGATGGTGTCAGATGGATTTGTGACGAGGCCGTTTCGCTCACATCGAGATCCGGTTGCGCTACGCCTGTTTATGTATCCCGGGCCGAGCCCTGTCTACTGATCTGATCGTTGCAACCCAAGAGACAACCCAAACCTCGTCCGCGGCACGCCCCGCCTGTGCACTCTGACGGCAAACCTCGCACCATTTCCGACCCTTTCCTGCAGCTTCGGTGGTCTTGTTCAGCTCCAGCTACCGTCCGCACACCGTCTCCCCAACACCCCGGCCTCCCTTCGCTCTCCATGCGCCTGGCCTGATACGAAGATGATGCGCTCCCCCGTGCGATGACTTCTCGTCCTGCCCTGGGGAATCATGGCAGCGGTGCGCCCTCCCGTAGTCAGAGTCAGGCCTATAGCCAGGTGCGCCGGCCCTCGAAGCCCGTCAAGACGGAGTCCATCGCGGACTGCATCGACCCAGCCTTGGAGGACGAGCGGCCCCCCGTATACAACAACAATGGCGCAGGCGAGGCCAGAGCACCGCCGAGGGGTAGACCGCAGTTGTTCTACAGCAGCGTCGCCAGCAATGGCATCGAGCTGCCCATGCACTCGTTCCCGTACCAGCCGGCCGTCAACCTTCCCGCACCTCCGCGGCCCGGCTCCGTCCACCTGAGCGATGCCTCCCAGCAGCGGCGCATACAGCCCGGCGGAACTGGTGTGAAGGATGCGCCGAAGCTCACTGCCCCAGAGGTGGTGCTTGCGCCTGTCCAGTTCCCAGGCGAAAAGGACGCGGACGTGTTTCCGTGGACCGGCAACAACGCCGAGGACACGCTGTCGGAGACGCTGGTGAAGGGCGGGATAAGCAACAAGCCGCAGATCATGAACGAGACGAACACGGCCCGCCCGTCGCTGTGGTCGAACCTGAAGAACAAGTCGGGCATCACCACGCTGTCGACGCTCTTCGTGGCCGTGCTGGAGAAGAGACAGCAGAGCGGCCGTCTGCAGGCCACGAACACCTTCAAGCCTCCGCCACGGTTGACCCTACGAGATTCGAATCGAGAGGCATGGCTTCACGATCTGGCCAACCCCACCGTGAGCCTCCGCAGGCTGAGTAGAACGATACCGCACGGCCTCATGGGCAAGGTGCTGCTGGACCAGTGTCTCAACAAGAACATACCCCTTCCACGAGCCTTGTGGCTGGCCAAGTGCGTGGGCATCAACGAGCTGCGAGCCCACAAGCGCAAGGGCCAAGCCGGCACCGTGACCTGGGCAAGAGGCTGGACCAGTTCGGTCGAGCAGTTCCTCGACAGTGTGATAGCGACGATTGGGCAGGGCGATTGGAAGCCTCGCATCACCTACTCCCTGCAGCTGGCTACATGCCTGTACAAAGAGCATCTGCTTGACGACGACCACTTCCTCGACTGGATACTGCATGGGCTGGACAGCTGTCCAACCGAGCGACTGTTCATATGGCTTCTCGTAGTCTCGGTCTCACACTACTGGAACGGCATCACGTCTTGTCGGCGGCGTGGAAAGCGCCTTGCAGAGACGTTGCTCAACCACGTCGGAAAGGTATGTTTAGCTACTCGGCAACCGTACTCAAAGCTAACAAGTCTGCAGCTATATCAAGTTGAGGATCAACTCTCACCTTCGCCTGCGCTTCAGTACCTAGAGAACACGCTTCTGAAGCTTCTCGGGACCCGACCGGCGTGCTTACTTCTCCCAACATCGTGGGCGAAGCACCATGCCACCCTCCAAGCCCTTGCTGCGAAGCGAAATCACCCTCAAATCACACAAGCCGTACAAAGGCTAGAGGCAAGAGTCACCCGGCTTCTGCAGCGCTCGAAGAGCACGGCTCCCAAATCCCCTTTCGCGCGGGTGATACATCGGCTGGACTCCGTCAACTACAAGACCACAATTCGCATCGAAGACTTGTCGTACGAGTGTATGGAGATCATGTCAAATGCTGTGCAGCTGATATCTGTTCTACTCCAGTGGGCTTGCTCTTACTATAGGAACGGATCTCACAGAATCTATTTGGCTACTCGTTTGCTTCGCAGATGGAGTCACCTCGGTGCGGACATCTACGAAGGCATCGTTTCATACCTGCAGGACATGACATGGAAAGACTCCGGCCAGCTCGGTGTCGTTTTCAGGATCGTTGCCGAGCTAGTCCGCTCGAAACACTTTTCAGCTGGTCGCTATTTGCAGTGGCTCATTGCTACAGGCTCTCTCGGGAGCGACGTGGATCTAGGCGCAGTGAGTACACCACTCCCCGTCGGCCTTGGCTGTGCTAACAAATCGTAGTCTTCGTCTTGGCCAGTGCGTCTCATCACGGAGTTTCCACTGACCGGACTCTCTGACCAAGTCCGCAATCTGCGCAGTACGCTACTTCGGGGCACTGTTCACTCCGCAGAATCTGAACAGCACGTTCTTGCTTTAGCGAAGCAGAGTGTATCCCAGACAGTGCCTGCTCTCTTCGAGATTGACTTAGCGACCACCGAGCTGCCAAAGATAAGCATCGCCCGACTTAGTTCTACCGTTAGACTTGAACTTGGTATCTGGTTGCGGCAACGAGTCGCGCAGTATGCGGAGGTTAGCGAGCAGTACGTTATTACCTGGCCTTCTCCTTCATGCCTAACATTCCTTTAGTGTACCTACCAAGGACCCTTCGGTCGAGGAAACAGCAGCAGTTTCACGGCTTTCCATCTACGACTTTCACGTCATCAGATCCTACCTCGAACAGTGTGACGATCTGGCAATACTCGCGGATGTTGTTGGCATTGCTACGTCCTCTTTGGATCCCGCCGTTCTCGCCTCCGTCGCGGACACTCTCCACTATCACATCAAGTCTTTCAGATCCATCGGCGCATTCGATACACTCTTTGGAAGAGTAGCCATGCGATACGCTGCCATCAGGACTGTTCGCTTCCCTGACCGTGAGCTTCTTCTTAGTCTCCAGAGTCTCGCCCGTGCGGCTCAACCAGACAGTCAGCTTCTGCAACTTCTCGCGTACGATCTTAGCCGTCTCGACCAGAAGAACTCTATGGCCGCTTGCTCGCCTGCTTCTGATAACATGGGAGAGGTGACGCAACACACAGCAAGTCACTCCGATGATGAGATCGAACGGGTATTGTCAAGTGGCACAAGCATGGACCAGCAAATGATGGCTCGCGTCTTGCGAAAAATCATTCTCAACCTGGAAGAGCACACCAGCAAGACATACTTGCAGCTCGAAACCCACCCTGCCTGGTTCTGGCGTTTGCGCAGTTTTGATGAACCGACCTTCGATGGCGTGCTTCATGACTGGCTTGCTTCATGCTTGATGAACTCCCAAATACGCACGTTGCAGGTTGCCATACCGCCTCTGGCGTCTTCAGGTAGTATGGCTATGTCAAGCTTTCTGGGCGTCTTGCTGGCGTACATTGCAAAGTCGAAGGCTGGGCAAGTCGCTGAGCCCTCTGCAATGGCTCTGTACGGGTTGCGACTATTGCTACACTCGGACACGATCGTTGAATCCTGTTCGCCTCAAGACGCCTATCGATATCGACTAGAGCAGTACAAGCTTTGCTTCGCGTCGGATGCTCGCATCGTCGAGTGCATCCGTGAAGTTACGGAGTTGGTGCAGTCGTCCCGGTCACCAAACGAGGGGCAAACTTTGGTAGATCTCCTCGCAACAGCGTCTGTGACCGCCATCTTGCGGCAGCAAATTGTCTCGGGGGCAAACCTCGTGGTGAAGAGCAAGGCAGAGCAGCAGGGCTGGGATGGAAGAGATCACTTCAAAGCCGTCCTCAGCAGACTCTTGGACCCTGTTGGTACTCAAGGTAGGCGTTCTTTGTGCGATGGCATCTATCACTCACGGCTGACGAATCTTCTAGGTCTGCTCAATGCTAGTTCTACAGACCTAGTGACTGCCGTCTTCACGACTGCCAGTGAATTGTCTTTGCCAATCTGCCAAGCACTGATAGAGTACATTTTTTCTGATTCGTTCGTCGAAGAAGAAGCAGCAGGGGCGTTATCTGCAACTTTGTTGGGTGCAGTCAAGACAGCGGTGGAAGAAGATCAATCACAAGGACTGGAGCTGTTGGCTGCTCTGGATTCAAGCCTCACTAACAAGGTAATTAGTCGCCGCGTTACACCAAGACGCGTCTTGCTAACATCCCTAGATCCGCCATCATGCGGAAACCGAGGTCTTGAGGGCATCGTCGTTTTTGACGAATCTCAACAGTGTCGATCCAAGCGTTGACAGTAAGACCGCTGCGGCGTTGGTCCAAAAGTACCTGACTGTCATCGACTTGACGTCGAGCGATAGCACCGATAGCCTTGATCAATCTACGATGCTCATAGCGCTCATAGATCGTATCAAGGGCATCTCGCAGGCCCTGAACAACGTTGGCGAACGCAGCAGCCAGGCAAATACACGGAAAGTGCTCGACTTGTATGCATGGTAAGAACGCACAGATTCCTTTCCTGTATCCTACTAACGAGACCTCAGGTTGAGTGCACTTCTTCGGCTCACCATTGCTCACGGTTCGACCATGCTGCAAAGTGCCACCCCAGCCAACCAGATCGCTCTGACGGTCGCCTTACAAGCACTACTCACCAGTCCGACTCTAGAACTGTTCCCATCGATTGCTGAACACATCTTTGATGTGTCTGTTGTCTTATCCGACCGCATCACCGACGATGTTCGCATCCAAATGGCGAGTCTAGACCGAGCCAAGGTGACGGAGTCCACGCGTAGCCACTTTGTCATCGGAGCAGTCGCCCCTATAGATGGGTGGCTTGTTCTGACGAAACCCGTCACTCTTCCACTTAACCCTCAAGCCTTTGCTCAGCCTTCAACACCAACACCTACACACAGCCAGTCGTCGCCGTGTCAAAGTCCACAAACAGCTCCTTCAGTCCCGGCGACCCCTCAGCAGCGATATTTCAACCAGCAACAACAGCAGCGACAGCAAATGCAAAATGCGCAGCAAGCGCAACAAATGCGTTCGTACCCGCAATATCAACAGCATCCGATGCAATCTGGCAGGCAGCTTCCGCCACAGCTACAACGCACACCATCGTACCAAAACTCTCCCTCGCCTCTACAACAAATGCAGCACATGCAACAGATGCAGTCGCTTGCCCAACAACGTGCCACGCAGCCTTCGCCAGTCCACTCCCAGCGTTCTACTCCTGCAGCGAGTCAGGGCAGCATGGGTGGACCTGTCGGCGGTGGGTCGATGAGCAAGATGCAGACTCCTTTCGCCAATCAGCAGAGAGAGGTTCGACAGTATCCCTTTGTTCAACCACGCTGGGAGATCCTGGCTGAGAGTTCAGGCAATCCGAATCTCAACGAAACGGCGATCAACTTGAGTTTGTTCGGAGCCAGAAGGGTGTGAAGAAAGCACCCTATCTTCTCGTCTATACATTGTTACATTTCCTTTGTTTTGTCTCTCCTCTGGCCAGTCCCTTGTTTTTGGGACATACTGTCGTTTCAATAGTTTGGGTTCATGCATGAGCAGGCGGCGGCGTTCTTTGTTTCTTCAAGATTATGATACGACCGTTCTTGCATAACCATGGCGTACAACTGATGCTTGTTGCTTTTACTTGGTCACGTCGAGTTTCACAGATGACACATAGCATGGCGTTTGAAGGAGCAATGTTGGGACTCTGGGTGCATAGCGCGAACATCAGGTAGCTCAGAAATAGGCAGTAGCTCTATACGAGATACACCAAACACAACATGAACCGCGACTTCCATGCCTTCTCTCATCCCATGCGACCATCATCTAGCCAGCCCACCACACCACACCACACAACCTCCATCTACCCAGCCGTAATCTTCTCATACGCCTCCCGATACTTCTCCGCCGTCTTCACCACCACATCCTCCGGCACCCTAACGCCCTCCTTCCCCTTGAGCCCATTCGCCGTCAACCAGTCCCTCAAAAACTGCTTATCAAAGCTCGGCTGCTGGCCCCCCAGATTCTTCTCCCAGCTCTCCATCGGCCAAAACCGTGAACTATCCGGCGTAAGCACCTCATCAACCAGCACGACCTCGCCCGCCCCATCCAGCCCAAACTCAAACTTCGTGTCGGCAAGAACAATACCCACATGCGCCGCACGCTCCGCCGCCACGTTGTAGATCGCCAGACTCAGCGCCTCGATCTTAGCTGCTACATCCGCGTCGCCGATAATCGCACGTGCCGCCTCGGGACTAACATTCTCGTCCTTAAACCCCGCTTCAGCCTTCGTACTCGGCGTCCACAGCGGGACAGGAAGTTTCTGGCCCTCGATTAGACCAGCTGGCATCGCGATGCCGTTTACAGTGCCGGCGCGGAGATACTCGCTCCATCCGGAGCCGGTGATGTAGCCGCGCACGATGGACTCGATGGGGATGATGCGCAGGCGGCGGACTTGCATTGAGCGCGTGGTTAGGGCCGGCTGGGAGGTTAGTGTGGGAGGGAGCGTAGAGGTGAGGAAGTGTGTGCGTAGGTGGGGGATCTGGGTGGGCAGGTAGGTGAACCAGTATGTTGACATTGCGGTTAGGAGGGCGCCTTTGTTAGGTATGCCCTGGTGTTCGTCGTTAGTATGTATTTAGACTAGATTTTTTTGATAATTGATTGATTTTTTTTGGGGGGGGGATGAGGATACTTAAGTTATCCAGAACGACATCATACGCCGAGATGCGATCGCTAGCCACGAAAAGCAGCGTATCTTCGTCGATAGCATACAAGTCCCGGACTTTTCCTGACGCGACGAGCGGCAGCTTGCCTTGGATGTCGATGGTGACGAGTGCGGAGTCGGACATTTTTCGTTGGTTTTTCTTTGTGAGGGTGAGGGTGAGGGTTGATGACTGGACTTGTGCATATGCAAGTGCCCGGTGCGGGTCGAGTATTTTATGGCGTGGGATCGCGTGGGGGGTGTGGCTAGTGCGGTGTGGCGTTAAGCTAGCTGGAAGGGACTCGGGGCGCGGCTGCCTGGGATCTACGCGTGAATCACGAGGTGTTCGACGTGCTGCTATCACTCTTTTAGCACCTCTGGACTAGGGTGGAGGTCTTTGCACGTTGTTCACTTGTTGGGAGTGGCTTTGCATGCTCGCGTGGATCGAATCACGCTAGGCTCCGTCTAACTCGCGCCATCGACCTCGACCATCGTCCTTTCATTGACTTTCATCTTTGTGATACAAAGACACTTCTTGTCATGTCGTCTGTACAGTTCACTGCTTTGATACGGTTGCCGTTTGCTCGAGGGGATTTCCAGGATCCGCCGCAGGTAAGCTTCCTTTTGTGGTTATAGCCTTCTGTTAGCTTCGAGGCAAGATCATTATGGCTTCAAGATTGGAGGACAAGGACCGTACATCTAGAGTACACCACGGTATATTCGCTTTGAGAAGCCTGTGTGCAATCAAAGACGTGTGGCTGCTCCCTACTACTTCTTCTGCTAACCTCGCGCTAGACACAATGGGATGCAGAAAAGGACAGACGACTCTGGAAGGTAATCTCCAAGTCTTCAAAGACCAGCGATCTGAACTGTGAGTCCAACAAAGTCCAACGAAGAAGACGTACTGACGCCAGCAGGGGTTGAATTGTAAGAGCCAGATTCATCGTAGATATCGGCAGCCTTGCTGACATGAATCTCCAGAGCAACCACTTTTCAAGTCTCTCCTACATTCCTGCTGCAGCAAGCAGCATGGCTGTACGAGCGACACCTCAATCATGTGCGGAGTCAGATGAAGAAGGTCAGCGGATCGAATGTACCGACTGTTTCGACTGCTGGGGCAAGTACTTTGACTGCCACGGGTGGCGTGACAATGAGGAGGACGGGTAGTGGTGGCTCAGGACGTAGGTCACTGATAACACAATTCTTTACAGCCTAATAATTTGTCTCAGCTCCAAGGACGGCATCTGTATCATCTGGGCAACCGAGAGATAGCCCGAGTATCCGTGGTGGTGAAAACACGGCTTCTGGTGTGTACAGACGACGATTCCGTTCTTCTATGCTAACACTTCCAAGCACCTCCTTTGTCAAGAACACCATCAACAACCACCATCACACAATCCCGGACGAATAATCTTCCCACCAGAACTCAATCAACACGCTCAGCGCAACGACGAGTGCCGAACTCTCCTAGGCTAGACGAGCGTCGCCTCTCTGCAGTCGTCGCACCGTCTAGTCCGCTCAAAGACTACATGGACTCGCCCGGCATTCCTTCTTCCTCCTCCTCCTCAAGCTCTTCGTCTCTCTCCGACGCTGACCACCCAGCTCATCGAAGCCAGCTGTTCAAGCGCCCACCACGCTTCAAGCAGCAGCGCGCACGCGATCTATCAACGTTCGAGGAGGGCGACGGAGGTCAAGACGTAGATGACTCCGGCTCCCACGGTGTCCCCAGTCTCCCATTCGCATCTGCCGCCGGGCGCTCCGCAAACACAAAGTACGCACAAGACACCCTTTCCAGCACCAGTAACAAGCCCGAGCAAATAGTCTCGCAATTCAACCGGCCTAGAAATACTCCGCCCACAAGGCAAAAGTCGATTGATCAGCAGTCGCAAACGACGACGGAGCCAGCATCATCGATGACAACTTCGGCTTCGGGGAGCGATGCACAGGTTCCTAGCTCTGCGGCAAAGGCTCCGATGAGCCCGGTGTCGGATCATCGTGCGGCGCTGGGGAGGCTGGGGAGCCCGAGGCAGAAGAGTTTGCGGTCGAGGAGGGAGGGGAGTGAGGGGACGCCGAGTATGGGGAGTAGTTTTAGTGATATTGATGGTGAGTGGATGCGAGTTTATGGTTGGAGATGGAGCTGACTGTTTCAGATGCGGGTATTAGTCAGTCGGCGCTGGAAGAGGCGCTGCTGAGCAATATGCAGCATGGGAGGATGAGCACTTTGAGTCGGATGTCGCGGTTCATTTGAGGGTGAGGGTCGCTTGATTTCCTTTGGTGGTGGGATCACGTGGCTATATGGGTCTATCTCAGGGTTCAGAATCTACCAATTTCTTCGTCTCAAGTACCTTCACTTCATTCACTATCTCATTCCGCAAGGCTCCAGTCTTGGCATTGCGTTTGTCCCAACAGCGAGCCCTCAACACCTTTTCCTTCCCCCAACCTCCACCCTGACCCACAATCC
>Ga0265798_10002050_pt1 | contig 30267 bp, 33 predicted proteins | sample P3T30metagenome_FD_192430 | JGI IMG/M metagenome (GOLD analysis project Ga0265798, IMG submission 192430) | Plant litter microbial communities from East Loma Ridge, Irvine, California - P3 T30 | ecosystem: Environmental > Terrestrial > Plant litter > Unclassified | place: USA: California...
TGAAAGTCATACCTTTATCTGCTTAAAATAACTAAATTTTACCTTGGAACAAATTTTACCTCATTTAGATTCAGTATTCTCGATAGATTGCGTTTTGTTTGGATTTGATGGTAAGGAACTAAAAATCTTACTCATCGAAAGAAATGAAGAACCATTTAAAGATTGGTGGGCTTTGCCCGGTAATATTGTTGGTGCAGATGAAAGTCTGGATCAATCCGCTTCTCGTATCCTTTATGAACTTACTGGTTTACGTGGTATTTACATGGAGCAATACTATGCTTTTGGAGATCCTGGGAGGCACCCGCAAGGTAGGGTAATCACACTGGCTTACTATGCTTTGATCCGTTTAGGTGGTGATAAGGAACTTCGTCCGATTAGTACCTACGCCAAACGTGCCAACTGGTTACCCATTAAAGATTTACCCAAACTCGCCTTCGATCACCAGAAAATCTACGATAAGGGTTTAGAAAAAATAAAACGGAGGATTAAACACCAGCCAATTGCTTTTGAGTTGCTGCCGGAAAAATTTACCTTAACTCAATTGCAACATGTTTATGAGTTGATTCTGGGTAAAAAGCTGGATAAGCGTAACTTTAGGAAAAAGATTGTCAGCTTTGGTGTGTTAAAGGAGTTGGATGAAAAACAAAAAGGTGTTTCTTATCGCGCTGCAACACTCTATCGTTTTGATAAACGCAGATACGCCAAGTTGTTTGGTAAAGAAATTTCGTTTTAGCAGAAGCAACGAAGGGGAGCAAAGAGTAAGGAGCAAAGAACAAAGAACAAAGAACAAGGATTAAGGAGCAAAGATTAAAGATTACACTGCTATATTAGAAGCAAAAGGTCCCGATTGAATTTTCAATCGGGACCTTTTGCTTTTATAGCCTCCAGACTGTAGACTTATGACTCAAGACTCCCAACTAAGGACTCTCAACTCAAAACTAACCTTTCTTAGCAGCTTCTAAATGGTAGTGAACCAAATCATCTATAGGTGAGCGGATAATTTTACCAACTCCCATTTCATAGCGATCGGCAACAATACTTAAAATATCGCGGAAGCTATAACCTACAGAACCTACACAATTTAATTTGTGGTCTTTATAGTTTGGATAGTGAATAACCAATGCTTCGAAGAATGAAGTAAAAGCATAATCTATTGTGCTGAATGCATAATCTTCATAGTTGTCTTTAAAATCGTATAAGAATTTACTGAAACTTGCACAGAAACGGTTCGGCAATGGTTTGTTATAAATGTTATCGAAAATATCTTCGTTGGTTAATGCATAATTATCGTAGAAAGCCTCACGTAAACCCTTCGGCATGTAACCTTTCATGTAATCACTTAAAATGCGTTTTCCGATGTAAGAACCGCTACCTTCATCACCCAGGAAGTAACCTAAAGAATCGATATTTAAGGTAATGTCATTTCCATCATACAAGCAGGAGTTGGTACCTGTTCCTAAGATAGCAGCAAATCCTGGCTCGTTTCCAAGAAGTGCCCTGCAAGACGCCAGTAGATCATGACCAACAAAAATTTCTGCATTTGTAAAAATCTGTTTCATGGCATCAGCCACTATTTTTACATTACCTGGGGTAGAACATCCAGCGCCATAATAATAAACGGCAGTCAGTTTTTCTCTTTCCAAGTGGTCTGGAAGAGTTTCGTTTAATGATTTTACAATGTATTCTCCTTTTGAAAAATATGGATTGTAACCCTCGGTGTTAAAGTAAATTTTTCTGCCGGCCTCGTTAATCAGACACCAGTTTGTTTTGGTTGATCCACCGTCTGCAATTACTATCATTTTATTTATTTTTGGTTTTAGCACGATAAAAGTATAAAAACTCTTATATTTTGTATCCTTTTTTTTAATAATTTTTTAACAATTTATTGTTGTTGAAATTTAAGTGTGTAAAAAATACACTATATAGGTGCTTTAATCGCCTCAAAACCCTAATATTATACTCGGAAGGGCATTGGTCTTTTTTTTAAACGTCAGCAATATTTTACAAATTTAATGCAAATGAATAACAACTTTTTAGATTTTAGGAGTGATACTGTAACCAGACCAACAGCTGGTATGCTGGATGCCATGATGAGTGCGAAGGTGGGTGATGATGTTTTTGGGGAGGATGAAACCGTGATTGCTTTGGAAGAAAAACTTTGTAACACCTTCAATATGGAAGCTGGTTTATTTTGTCCTTCAGGCACGATGACGAACCAAATTGCCATTAAGTGTTTTACACAGCCAATGGATGAGGTAATTTGCGACCAAACTGCCCATGTTTACCGTTATGAGATTGGTGGAATTGCCTTCCACTCCGGCGCATCGGTGAGGTTGCTTCATGGAGAAAGAGGAATTTTAACACCCGAATTAATTGAGCCAGAAATTAATGAAGACAATATTCATTACCCAAATTCCAGCTTAGTCGTGCTGGAAAATACGGTGAATAAAGGGGGCGGGAAATGTTATGACCTGACGCAAATTGCACCTATTCATCACTTATGTAACATTAAAGGTTTGAAACTTCATTTGGATGGCGCGAGAATCTTTAATGCTTTGGTTAAAACTGGCGACAAAGCACGAGACTATGGAAAGTATTTCGATGGCATCTCGGTTTGTTTATCTAAAGGGCTCGGGGCACCTGTTGGATCTGTACTTTTAGGCAGTAAGGAGATGATCAGAAAAGCACGTAAACTTAGAAAAGCGTTTGGAGGTGGAATGCGTCAGGCTGGGTTTTTAGCTGCTGCGGGTATCTATGCACTGGATAATCATGTAGAACGGCTAAAGGAAGATCATCAACATGCACATGCATTGGCCGAAGCATTGTTAAACACCAAGTATGTCATTTCTGTATTGGCTGTAGAAACCAATATTGTAATCTTTGAAGTAGCAGCCGGAACAGCAGAAAAAGTTGTGCAGCAATTAAAAGAAAAAGGATTACTTTGTGGTACAACAAGTGCCAGTACGGTCAGGTTGGTAACGCATCTGGATCTAAGCCCTGCCATGATTGATCGGGCGATTGAAATCATTTTGCATTTATAATAGTAACGCACTTTTTTTGGGAAAAAAGCGTATTTTTGTGTACACATTTGTGTATTATTATTGTAATTATGAAAATAGTATCCACCAGGGAATTTAGAAACGGAGCCAAAACTTATTTTGAATTAGCAGAAAAAGAGAGGGTAGCAGTAAAGCGGGGTAAAAAATTCGTTAATCTAATTGTGACCAGCGAGCCTGATTCTCAGTTTTTTAGTGAGGAGTGGGTGAAAGAGTTTTTGGCTATTCCTGAAGAATATCGTTGTAATCCCTTCGATATTAGTGCAAGTGGTGATTTATACTGGGCAGATAAAAGAAATATTGAACAGATCAAAGAAAGAATTGGAAGTGTCAGCACAAATGATGCTGTTAAGATTTCTTCTGCTGATAATTTGAAATCGCTATTAGATTCTCTATGATATATGCCATTAGTTTTCACCCTCAGGCATTAGATGATATTAAGAAACTGAAAAAAACAGATAAAAACGGATTTAAAAAACTGGAAAGTCTGTTAGCGGAATTGCAAGTTCATCCATACACAGGAACTGGTAAGCCCGAAAAGTTGAAGTATGATCACTCTGGATTATGGTCTCGCCGAATTAATCAGAAACACAGACTTATCTATACGGTTAATGACGATGAGGTTCGGGTGTTTGTTGTATCTACACTAGGGCACTATGGTGATAAGTAAGTTGCATTTAAATTAAAGGCATTTCAAGCTGTACGAACATTAAGCTTTTTGACTTATTTTTAGCAAGTTTAGATTAATAAAATCATCAGACGAATGGACCGAGAAGCCAGTAAACCAATAACCAAAATACTCATCGCCAACCGGGGCGAAATCGCTTTGCGTATTATGCGCTCGGCGAAAGAAATGGGAATTAAAACGGTCGCAGTGTTTTCCGAAGCAGATAGAAGCGCGCTCCATGTACGTTATGCAGATGAGGCGATCTGTATCGGTCCGGCACCATCAAACCAGAGCTACCTGGTTGGCGAAAAAATTATCGATGCCTGTAAAATAACCGGGGCTGATGCCATTCATCCAGGCTACGGATTCCTGTCGGAAAATGCTGCCTTTGCCAAGCAGGTTGCTGATGCAGGGCTAATTTTAATCGGCCCGTCTGCCGAAGCGATGGAAATCATGGGGAATAAGTTATCGGCAAAAGCAGCTGCATTAAAATACAATATTCCAATGGTTCCCGGAACTGAAGAAGCCATTACAGATGTAAACGAAGCCAAAAAAAGGGCAATTGAGGTTGGTTTTCCAATCCTGATCAAAGCTGCCGCAGGCGGTGGTGGAAAAGGCATGCGCATTGTAGAAGGTATCGATGATTTTGAAGAACAAATGGACCTGGCAGTGAGCGAAGCCACATCTGCCTTTGGAGATGGTGCCGTATTCATTGAGCGTTATGTCACTTCTCCCAGACATATCGAAATCCAGGTTTTAGGTGATCATTATGGAAATATTGTCCACCTTTTTGAAAGAGAGTGTTCGGTACAACGTCGTCATCAAAAGGTGGTGGAAGAAGCACCATCATCAATATTAACACCAGAAATTCGTGAGGAAATGGGTAAATGTGCAGTCAAAGTTGCGCGGTCTGTTAATTACACTGGTGCCGGAACAGTAGAATTCATTTTAGATCAAAATCTCGATTTCTTTTTCCTGGAAATGAATACGAGGCTGCAGGTAGAGCATCCGGTAACGGAGTTGATTACCGGTATCGATTTAGTAAAAGAACAAATAAAGATCGCAGCAGGCAAAGAACTGAGTTTCCGACAGGAAGATTTAAAAATTAGCGGACATGCTGTTGAGCTTCGGGTTTATGCAGAAAATCCAAATAACAATTTCCTGCCGGATATTGGCGTACTTGAAATTTACAAAACCCCAAAAGGGAACGGTGTTCGGGTAGATGATGGCTTTGAACAAGGCATGGAGATTCCGATTTATTATGATCCTATGATTGCCAAGTTGATTACTTATGGTAAGGATAGGGCAGAAGCCATTGCCAGAATGGTGAGGGCCATAGTAGAATATGAGATTACCGGGATAGAAACTACCCTTGCATTTGGTAATTTTGTGATGCAGCACGAAGCCTTTAAAACTGGAAATTTCGATACTCATTTTGTATCTAAATACTTTAAGCAAGATGAAATTAAGCCTGTAAATAATGACGAAGCGTTGATTGCTGCCATTGTTGCTGCTAAATTTTTTCAGAAAAGCGTATCGAAAGGGGAGCCTAAGCAAGCTACCCAATCGTCGAACTGGAGAAAAAATAGATTGAAATACTAATTTGTTAATCCTTAAATAGTAAGGATCTAAACTTAAAAACTAACGAGATAAATCATGTTTACCGGAATTATAGAAACGCTGGGCGAAGTTACCGCCATCCAAAACGACCATACCAACATTCACTTAACCATATCATCTGCCATCAGCCACGAATTAAAGATCGATCAGAGTGTGGCGCACAACGGCGTTTGCCTTACTGTTGTGTCGTTATCAGATACGTCTCATACGGTTACAGCTATAGATGAAACCCTCAATAAGACAAGCTTAGGAAATTTAAAAGTTGGAAGCCGCATAAATCTGGAACGTTGCATGCAGATGAATGCCCGTTTAGATGGGCATATTGTTCAGGGACACGTAGATCAAACTGCGGTTTGTATTAAAAGAGAAGAACTAGATGGCAGCTGGGAATACCGGTTTAGATATGATAGCACCTCTGGAAATGTCACTGTAGAAAAAGGCTCTGCTTGTGTAAACGGCATCAGTTTAACAGTTGTTAATTCTACTGCAGATGAATTTTCTGTTTTCATTATTCCATATACTTTCGAGCATACCAATTTGCAGGAAGTTCAGGTGGGTGATACCGTAAACCTGGAATTTGATATTATTGGGAAATACGTGGCCAGATTGATGAATAGGTAGCAAAAGTTAACTTAGGCGGTACTAGCCTGACAAGTGATATTGTAAAGTTAACTTTCGTTTAGAGATGAAAGCAGTTTGATAATTCAATTACTTTCATCTATTTTTTTACCAATTTATAAAAGGGAAACTTACAAAGTTATTTTGCTTTACGGATATAAACATATTCAACTGTGTGTGTAATGTTATTAATCTGATGGGTAGCAATATTTCTCAATTCGTTATTTACAAGGTTGAAAACTGATGTAGAACTTCCATTTTTCAGTGATATTTCGTTGCCTGTTCTCGAATAGGTTTGTTCCGGTGAGTTCCAATAATCGCAGGCTGGCCCGCCGGCAGAAAAACGGTAAGTGCCATCGTTTAAAAAGGTAAATTTCACTTCAGCGCCTATACAACCACTTTGCACTATCCTGTAATTGGTTTCTAACTTTCCATTTACTGTCATGGCCGGCGTTACGGTTGCGGTTGATAATGTCCAATCGTAATTGGTAAGATCATTATTGCTTCCATTGTTTTTTTTACAAGCGAAGGTGAGGATGATGGCGAAAATAAAGAGTAGTTTTCTCATTTGTTTTTGATTTTCTTTAAAACGCATTAAAGATTAGTTACGCTACAAGAGTTTTGTTAATTATTTTTACGATGAAGACTCGCTTGCAGGATCTTAAATGTGTTTTTGCCTCAGATGGATGGTTTTGAGCTTTCGAGTGATGCCGTTTTGAAAATAACGATTAATGCTTTAATATTGCAGCTTTGGTAGTTATGGTTCTCTGTTGGCCTAACTTTTATTGCGTATAATAAATTTAGATGTACAGTAAAGATGAAGCCGCCAGGTCAAGGCAGCAATTTTGGATTAGTTTCGGACAGTACATGAAACCTGTTCCTTCGGCAAGTGGGAGCACCGTACACTGGATTAATTACAAAACAGGCGTCAAAAATATCTTCTTTAAAATGGAAGTGGATAATAAAAAGGCCAGTATCGCTATTCAGCTGAGCCATCCAGATCCGGATATTCGCCATTTAATTTTTGATCAGTTCGAAGAATTTAAACTGATGTTTACTAATACTGTTGGAGAAGAGTGGGACTGGATAAGAGATTTTACCGACGAATATGGTAAAACCATTAGTCAGATTTCGCTTTCTTTAACAGACGTAAGCATCTTCAATCAACAACATTGGCCCAAACTCATTTCCTTTTTTAAGCCTAGAATTATTGCCCTTGATGATTTTTGGGATAATGTTAAACCAGTTTTCGAAGACCTGGTTTAATCAGCAGGACTTAACTGGGCAATGCGATCTTTCGTAAACTTTATTTCTTCCTGATCATCTACCGGGTTAGGCTTTGTTTTAAGGTATAGTTGATAATAATTAAGCGCAGATTTCCGCTGGTTTAATTTAGTATCGTGAAGTCTGGCCAGGCGATAATAGAGGACTGGGTTGGCTTTAAATTGCAAACCTTTTTTATAAGCTGAATTCGCCAGCGCAAACTGACTATTTTCTTCATATACTAAACCCAAGAGCGCATAATAACTTGCTGTATTAGGAGAGATCGCTTCATCAATTGTTTTTTTGGCATAAACGGCAGCCATTTTATAGTTTTTTAAGTGTCGATAACTTAAGCTGGTATAATATAAAGTGTTCTCATTCTGCATGAGCAATTTTTCAAGTAAGGTAAAAAGCTTAAGTGCTTTATCATATTTTTTAGTATAATAATAGGCTTTGGCTACATCTTTAATTACACCGGCATCCGTTCCATCCCGCATTAATATTTCTCCGGCGGTAATTACTTCCTGATACTTTTTTAATTGATTGGCGATTGGAAGCTTCGCCCGCTGCAATACAAGATTCTCACTGTCAGCTTTAATTGCAATATTGAGCACCTCATAAGCCTGGTCATAATTTTGGGAAATGGAATGCACTTCGGCCAGGTCGCCGGCAACGTCGCCCTCATTCGGGTTAATCTGATTTGCTTTTAGCAAGTAAACATATCTTAAAGAATCTTTGGCAGATGGATACAGATTCGAGAGGAGCTTATAAACGTTAAAATTATTACTGTCTATTTTTACAATCTTGCCGTAATATTTTTTCGCCTTATCGTTGTTGCCACGTTTGGTGCTGATATTTCCAAGGCTAAAAAGAATTGGCAAACTTTGAGGTTGTTTCTGGTAAGCTCGGTGATAATACTTTTCAGCTTCGCCATTGTTGCCAGCCATTAGAAAACAATAGGCGATCTGCGTTAAGGCTTTTATGTCCTGAGGATCCTCACCGAAAACACTTTTTAGATATACTGCAGCATCTGCATAGTGCTGGCTCTGGTATAAATCAAACAACTTGTCTTTATCTACAACTGCCTCATTTTGTGCATGGCAGAAAGACGAAAATACAATGAATAGAAGAAGTGTGCCAAATTTTTTCATAACCTTAATATTTTAAACTAATTTATTAGTTGTTTTCGGTTATTCCAAATTAGAATGGAAGATCAGGTAAATAAAACAAATTGAAGGCGAGTGGGTTTATAAATAGAACAGTATAAAATTTAAAAAATTAGAACCTATGAATACTTTAAAGAAATTCGAATTGATGGAAAAAATTGTGCGTGAGTTGGAGGATTTACAGAACTCGCAAACGGCACTTATCCAAAAGATTGGTAAGATCGAAGTTGACAATATCGAACTGGGTGATGGCAGGTTGGAAAAAGATTTACCAGATATTCATCAAAATTTAGCTGATAACTTAGATACTATTTCAGGAATTTTAGATTACTTTGCAGGCAAAACACAAAATTTTGGCGATAAAAACAATGTTGATGCCTTGAAAGAACAAGAAGCAATCAACAATGCCACAAGCTAATTAACTTTAACTCAATTTTTATGAAATCTTTATCATTAACTATTGCCTGTTTATTTGTATGCTTCTTCGCAAGTGCACAGATATTACCAACTTTCCAGCTAGGCGTTAAGGCCGGAGCCAATTTTTCAAAGTTTGATAGCGAGAACACGTTTAGCAGTGATAACCGTGCAGGCTTTTACGGTGGTTTATGGGCAAGGATTGGTGGCGCAGGTGTTCACTTCCAGCCAGAACTTTACATTTCCGGTAAGAAAACGAATTTAGTTAGTGAGTCAACAGGCCAGGTAAACAAAGTAAGCTTTACCAGTTTAGACGTTCCATTATTAGTTGGAACAAAAATTGGTGCATTGGGTGTTGGCGTTAGATTAAACACAGGTCCGATGGTTTCATTTATTCTGGATGAAAGTCAAAGTTTTAGCCAGGCTACTGGAAATGTCTTCAATGGCAACTTTAAAAATCAGGCATTTGCTTGGCAATTTGGTGCAGCGCTTGACATTAAAAAATTAAGTATTGATGCCCGTTATGAACTTGGTTTATCTAAATTGAACAAAGCCGGATATCCGGGAACGAAATTGAATTTGTTTACAGTAGGTTTAGGATATAGAATTTTCTAATCGGATAATTAATTTTATCCACTAATGAAAAGAGCGGACATTACATCCGCTCTTTTTTTATGGCGTTTTTTCGGTATCGATTTCTGTCAGCTCATAAGCGTACGATCCTTTTTTAGGGATAATTGGGGTTTCTCTGCCGATACTTAAAGCCTTAATATAAGATGCACCAAAGTAAAAGATCAGCGAAGAATAAAATACGAAAAGCATAATTACGATAATAGAACCTGCCGATCCGTAGATATTACTGATATTGCTTAAAGGCAATAGAATTCTTAAAATGTATTTTCCGGCAGTGAACAAACAGCCAGTAAGCAAGCCGCCAGAAAAGGCTGCTTTCCAGGTTGGTCTGCCATTGGTTAAAAACCTGAAGAGCATCGTAAACCAGGTGGTTACTATAATTACAAAAATGATCTGATTAAGTATTGAAGTAAGAATTAATCCGAAAGACGGTGAATTGGTTTTCAAATAAGCGCCAATAATGGCCTGAACACTATCTGCCAGTAAACCGATGAAGAACAGAATCCCGGCAAATAGAATAATAGTCATGGATATGGCCCTTGATTTCAAAGTAGCCAATATTCCTTTTTTATCCTTTTGGCCGATGTTCCAGATCTGTTCTAAGGAATTTTTGATGACGTTAAATAGGGTAGTGGCTACAAAAAGGAAAAAGATAAAACTGAATAAGGTAATATACCAGGCCTGATCAATCCCTCTGATGTTCCGAAGGGTTAACTTGATCTGCTTAATGCTATCCTCGTCCAGAATATTGGCGAGCCGCTCAAAAATATTGGTGAATAAGGTGCGCTTATCTGTAAAAATCCCAAATAAGCGGATCAGGATAATCAATATTGGGGGTAATGCAAAATTGGTAAAGAATGCAGTAGCTCCTGCTAATCGTAACGGATCATTTTGTTGAAATAAAACAAAAGCATTTCTCCCCGTCAGGAAAAAAAAGCGTAATTCATCCGTTAGTTTTGACAGCATGTTTAGTTAAATAAAAGGCCGAAATTACTTAAAATACTTTATTTCGTTTCATTTGTATATAGATTGTTATTTAGCGACCTTTTTAAAAATCAGTAGTGTTTTATCTCCATTCAGTAACCTAAGCTCACCCTCTGTCGTTTTAGCGCCAGTTACCTGATTAATGGCTTGCATGTATGCCCGTTCTGCGGCATCTGTTTCCTGGCAGAACATTCTGGTGCTTATAACATCTTTCAATGAGATTTTTTGTTCCTTAAGTTCCAATTTGCCACCGTAACTGTTGCAAAATGATTTACCACTAATTTTTAAGCTGTCAGCGAAAACGAGCGTGGCTTTCGTAGTTGATGGAAGTGTTAAGCCAGGAAGTTCCGTTAATTCCCATTTGGTGTTCTCTAATTTTTTAATGTCGATTTTTTCCTTACATGCACTAAACAGGCCAATGATTATGGCAAGGGTAAATAGATTTTTCATAATTATTATTTTCACTGTTGCAACAATAATTAATCCAATAACTTGCTTTTGGTACCAGATTGCTTTTTATTTCAAATTATTGTAGCATTCAAATAGGTTTTGAGCATTCTTTTTAAGTAGTTAAATTCTGATTAGGATATGTTAACCGGCTATAGGCTTTAAAAAATCTCCATCAATAATCAATAATTTTACACCTTCGGCAGATACAGACCTGTGGGTACTTAAATCATCAGATACCACATAGGTCATACCTTTTAATAAGCTGAAAGTAGTTCCATCTTTCATTTCGCTTATAAAACTTCCCTCAAGACATTGTACAATATGGCCTTTTAAACACCAATGATCGGCAAGATAATCGGGAGAGTATTCTACAATTCTAACTCTCAAACCATCTAAATTTAAGGTTTGCCAGGTAGCTGTTCCCCGGGTGCCGGCATGTTTTGTTTTTTCAATTTGGGTCCAATCAATTTGGGTAAAAGGAATGCTATACATCTTATTTTGAGTCAGTAATAGGTTTGTTTCCACACAATTTAGACTAAATAATATAAAAGTGAAATTTTAATCGGAGGAAAGAAATAAAGATAATAAATTAGCAAAAAAAAGCAGAACCTCCATTCTATGAAAACGACCGTATTAGCCCTTATACTATCCGTCACTTTATTTGCATGCAAACCAGGCAAATTAGAAACTGCCTATATACCAAAAGCGTATGCAAATGATGATTTCAACGAGTTTCCAAAAGTTAAAAATCAAACATTGGAAATTATAAAGATAGAACCGGAAACGCCTGAGGGGAAGGAAAGTTTTTCTCTTAAGTTTAAGGATACAACGATTGCCATTCAGGATCATCCAAAGCCATTGGCTAATAAATTTAAGGAAGCGAGATTTATCAATACCCAGAAAACAGCGGCACTGGTTCAGGTGGAAGACGGCACAGGATTGGTTTCTCCATTTTATGTGGTCTCGTTAACGGATGGGAAAGTTGGTGTAACCAGTTTGTACAAGGAATCGAATGGTAAAAACGATAAAAAATATACGAAAGGGATACAAGAGATGAGCCTCAGCAATATTATTGTGAACAATGATTTCGCTATTGCTCTGGTAAATGGAAAAATCTATCCGATAAAAAGACAGAATGATAGCGAACGTATTCAAGGCGACTTCCTGTTCAATTCTTCAGATAAAAAAACGCTCGTCTTCGTTACAGGAAATTCCCTTTATCAGGTTAATTATCGTACAGGCGAAACGAATAATCTCACACTCCCTGCAAAAGTTGCGCAGTCTTCAAACGTTGCCGAGGAAATCAGAAGGGGATACAGCTGGGCTACTAATGCTAAGGGAACAACCTTCTTGAAGCAAAATCCAGATGAAGACCGTATTGTTGATATCAGTGAGTTTAAAAAGTAATTAATTATTTTGTAACCATCGATCTAAAGGTTAGGTTTATCCGCGGGGTAAAAACCTTTTTTGTTGGAGGTAAGCGATGTAGCCAATTTGTTTGCGTAGCATCTTTCATCTCCAACAAACTTCCATTTTCTAAAATGATACTTATAGTTTGTTTAGAGACTTTGTGTTTAAAAAGAAATTTTCTTTCCGCGCCAAAACTCATAGATGCAATGCTGGTATTTTTACCTAATGCTTTTTCATCATCACTATGGTAGGCCATGCCTTCATCTCCATTATGATAAAGGTTTAAGAGACATGAATTATATTTAGCTCCTGTATTTTCTTCGGCGGTATGTTTAAGTTGCAGAAGCTCTTTTGTCCAAGGTAGGGCATGTTTTGTAGTCTTAGAGTAGGTATAGGCATATTCATGGTCACCATACCAGGCTACCTTTCTTTTTGTAATGATGTGTTTCCCCATGATGAAAGCCTCATCATTTTTCCAATCGATGGTATTTAACAGTGCTTCGAAATAGGTGTTTGATTCTTCCACTGTAAATAATTGACCGAAATATCGCACCGTTCCATCATAAGGAAGGAGATTTTCATTTAAGCTTATTGTTGAACTGAACAAATCCATTTTTTATATGTAGTAATTAAACAGCGAGCACAGGGTCTGAAACCTGCATCAATTGCTTCCTGTTCTGATTTAAAAAACACACGGTTTTCCTTTTTCATCCGCTTGCCGGATTTACATTGAAGGCTTCCATAAATTTTCAGCTTTATGTTTCCCCCAAGGCAAATTTGCTTATTTTTTATCTTTTCGGCTAAACCTGTAGAAGATAGTTCATGGTGATTAATCATTCTATCAATAACCTGGTTTCCATTTTCGCTGCTTCCCAACCTATAATGGCCGTTTTGCGATTAGGATCCCACCGATAGCCGCCTAAGGCTCCACTTGCCTGAATTACCCGGTGGCATGGAATTAAAAACGCAACAGGGTTATCGCCAATTGCGCTACCTGCAGCTCTGGATGCCTTTGGCTGCCCAATTTCGTTCGCAATACGTCCGTAGGTAGATAAGCCACCCATTGGGATTTTTAATAGGGTTTCCCAAATTTTCAACTGAAAGTCTGTACCCTTTAAATGAAGCTTCACCTGTTCTAGTTTAGTCCAGTCATGCTGAAAGATGGCCAGCGCGTTTTGCTGAATAAGATCGGTTTTTGGCATATAGCTGGCGGCGGGGAATTTGTTTTTCAGCTGCATTAAAGCTAATTCATCATCTTCCGAGAAAACAAGGTGGCAAATTCCTGTTGGTGTTGAGGCTACAATAACAGTTCCGAATGGTGTTTCTGCAAAGCTATAATTGATCGCTAAGTTTTCACCACCATTTTTATATTCGCCAGGTGTCATTCCTTCAATAGTTACAAACAAATCATGCAATCTGCTGGTGCCTGATAAACCGGTTTGTAATGCTGTTTCAAATAGCGAAAACTGGTTTTCTTTTAAGCATGTTTTTGCGTATCCGATGCTAATATACTGTAGAAATTTTTTCGGACTGGTACCGGCCCATTCACTAAAAAGACGCTGAAAATGAAAGGGACTTAAATTCGCTTTTTCGGCAATTTCTTCAAGACTTGGCTGCCTTTTGAAATTAAGCTGAATAAACTTTATCGCTTCTGTAATTCTAGTGAAGTTAATTTCGTCTTGTGCTTTCATTCTTTTAATATTATACACAAAACTACCTCAAGAATGGAAAATATAACACCCGATAATTGCTGTGTTTTGACTATTCTAAAATAGATTTTCGATTACTATTTAACTTTGAAAATACCAGTTCAATGGGAGTTGAGTAATACTGTTATCATCCAATGAGCATTTTTCAATTCAAGAATATGCTTCTTTGTATTGAATAAAATTAGTCTGGTTATAGCAACTTTTCTTCCCTTTTTACTAATAACAGCTCTTCATCGCTAAGTGCTAAATAGCCAAATTCATAACAGAAAATATATTTTTTGCCGTTTTGAGTGTAATAAGTATGCGTATGGTAATCGAAATTAAACCCGGCAGTGAGCATTTTTTTCTTTGATACTTTTACTTTGCCATCTGGATTGAATTTAGCTAGCAATGTGCGATTTTTTTTAAGAGCCAAATTAATTCTCTTAAAAACCAATCCATTTTCATTTTTCAGGTGGTTGTTATAGCTATTTCTACAGTTATCATCACAAAATTTTTTATCGGTTCTGCCTTTTACGGCTTTACCACAGTCTAAACATAAGCGCTCCATAATAAATTAGATTAGGTATTATGGGATGATGTTTAAAACTAACTAATTTTTTTTGTAGCCAAAATAAAAATTCAAATTTTCTATTAGCTGATGTTTCAAATCAGTAAAAAAATGTAAGCTGCCGGATCTTACGTCTATGATTGATGTCATAACGATCAAAACCAGCATAATGCTCAATCACATCGAAAGATTTTGAAACTCCCTTTTTAGTTTTCTCATTTTAATCCAATTAAAAATTGCATGAAAAGGAGATCTGATATGATAACGTCCCATTGTGGTTAGATTTAAACACATACGATCGTTGTCAAAGATCACAGTAAGTTGTTTTCCCCAGGTCAGTAGCCCTGTTGGTTTGGTACATCTGATCATGTGTTGCCCGGAATCATTGATCTTTAACTCCGGATACCTCAATTTTAAAATTTCCATCAGTATAACACCGTTTGTGGTCCGGTTTTTCCCTTTAATTATTGTAAGATGATTTAGAAAATAGAGACTGCCTCTCATAAATACCCAGAAGAATACAATTAAAAAGGCTCCGATTTTAGTAATGTGATTGGGATAATGGAATAATGGTAAAATTGGGAGCGAGAGAATGATGATCCAAATCAGATTTTCATAAAGCCTGTTAAAAAATAATTCGGTATTGAAATGATATATCAACAGCGATCTTTGAATACTAAGCTTCGTATTGATTTTTTGCCTCATGAATAAATATAGACATATTCTCCTAATCTTATAAGAGTAAACGATTTGAACTGATTGTTGGGGCTATAGATTATAAAATACCTGCGAATTTCCAGATTTTTTTCTTCAACTGATTTTATCCGTTTTTAAACGTTTATAAACGACTATAAACACTTAACAACCGACTAATGCTTTTTGGTAGTTGCACCTTTGTATTGTCGGTAGCGAGAAGTTTACCGTTCATTAAACAATAAGAAACTTAAATTTAAAGATCATGGAAAGTGCAATTAACAAAGTAGTATTGAGCGGTTTTGCAGGAGCAGACGCAGAAGTTAAAAATTTATCAGGAAATCAAAGATTAGCCAGGGTAAATCTAGCCGTAAATGAGTATTATAAAAATGCATCAGGCGAAGAAACAAAAAGAACAAACTGGTTTTCGCTTACTTTTTGGAATGATAAAGCGGACCTTGCTTCGGCTCAGATTAAAAAAGGCACTAAATTAACTATAGAAGGCAAACTTATAACAGGATCATACCTGGCAAAGGATGGCACGAAAAAATTTACTACAGACATTGTGGTGAGTGAAGTAGTCATCAAAGAAATTGATTTAGTAAACTAGTTCAATGCCTAATTATATGGGATAAAGTAATCAAGCTAATCGAAGCCTGATTACTTTATCCATTAAAGTTTAATCGATGTGCCTAAATAATAGTTAATACCTGCAGCGGCATTATAGTATCTGCCACCCATAGCATTTAAATCATTTCCTAAGCTGTAGTTTTTGTTTAGAAGATTATTGATCCCGCCAAAAATTTCAAGTTTGATGTTTTTGATGCGGATGTTGCGCATGCCAGTCTTAAGCTCAACCAGGTGATAGTTTTTAGCAAAAACACTGTTGGCATCATTAAGCGGAATACTTGAAGTATAATTGTGTTGGGCAAAAAAGTATAGACCGTTGATAAATTGAAAATCTAAACTGCTTACCAAAACATTTGCAGGAACACCGGTTAGCTTGTTGCCGTCGAAACTTACATTTCCAGCTGTAAATTCCTTGAATCTGAAGTGACTATAAGTGTAATTGGCTTTTAATTCGATTGCATTTAAGAATGAAACGTCGTTTCTAATGAGCCAAAATGCGGTTTCCAGTTCAAGCCCCTTTTGCGAAGTTCCGCCAGCATTGATAAAAAATTCTGCGTCATTTGCATTCAACCTCCGCACAATTGCATCATTCAGGTTAAATTGAAATACATTAGCAGCCAAACGGAGACGGTTGTTTTTTAGATGGTACCTAAAACCTGCTTCATAATTCCAGCCAAGTTCTGCCTGAAGATCGTTGTTGATATTGTTATCCGAAGCCCTGACCTCGGCTATTGTAGGCGGCGAATAACCTTTACTTATAGATGCCCTGATTGCTAATTCGTTGCCTAATAAATAAGATACCGCTAGTTTTGGCATCAGTTCAGTATCAAACTTCCTTTCCTTTAATGCGATAGCCACTGGAAAAAAGCTTTCATATTTGTATTTATAGAAGTTCAGGCTCGAAGCCAGTTCAATTAGAAGTTTACTGCTGATATCGAAGTTTAATCTGAGAAAAGCGAAATTCTGGTTGGCTTTTAAGTGATCAAAAGCCTGCATTGCAGCAGGGCTGCCAGCATTATTATCGAAATTTTTGATCTCTGTTTTGGTTGCACTGCTTTCCACACCCAATTGTGCATTAAATTTTAACAGATCGTTGTTTTGCTGATAGTCAACAAAGGTTCGGAGTCCTAAAGTACCTTCATATCGTTTTTCGTAATTGGTAATAAATGGATTTTTAAAGTCGGTATAACTTCCAAATATTGCGATTACATGTTTGAAGTTCTTACTGATCTGGTAGTCATTTGATAAACCGCCGAACAACGTTTTATTGTAAATGGCTGCTTGTTGAGATGCGGCCCCCGGTAGCGTTGCCGTTGCAGGTCTGGCAGCTTTTGGATCGCGTTCAAACTGTGCTAAAGTTAAGCCGCCAGGTGTTTCGTAGTTGAGGTCGCTATAAAAAGCGTAAAGTTTTAAGTTTCCCTTGTTGCTGTAATTCCACAGATGGTTGGTTTGGAAGTATTTTCTTTCCATTGCGCTATTTTCCCGAAAACCATCACTTCGCTGGTAACCTTGCATAAAACTGAAACTGTAGTTCTTGTATCTTTGCTGGATTGCGGCTGTTTGGTGGAATAAGCCGTAAGAGCCTGCAGTAACCGATGCTGAGACACTACCTTCATTTGTTGGCTGCGGTGAAATTAAAATTGTTCCGCCGGTATTAGCGCCAAAAATGCTGGCTTCCGGACCTTTGTAAACCTCGATGCTTCCAAGTGATAAAGGATCTAGCGCATTTAGGTAGGTATTTCCGCCTGCATCTGTTAGTGGAAAATCATCAATATAAATTTTAATATTTCTAATTCCGAAAGGGGAGCGGAGTAAACTTCCGCGTAAGGATAGGCGATAACTACCCGGAGATCTTTCTTCCATTCGTAAACCTGGAACAGTATTGAATGTACTTACCAATGAGTTGTTCTGTTGGGTTCGGATGAGGTTACTGTCAATCAAACTCACCGCTGAAACTGATCTCAGCAGAGGTTGATTATTATAATAGCCCCGAACAATGACTTCATTTAATTTTTCAGCAGAATCAGTTTTACTTATTTGTGCAAATGCGGTGATACAAAGAAATAGTGAAATCGAAGTAAAAAGTATTTTCAATATTATAAAGATTTAGTAAGCATCTGGAGGAGATGTATGCTTCCACCTCCTCCAGTTTGATCAAATGAATTATTAATTATTTTGCAGCCACTCTCCAAACTACGCCACTTACATCATCGGCAACTAATAAAGCGCCATCTGGAGTAAGGGTAACGCCTACAGGTCTGCCGTATACATCTGCCTTATCTGCATCAGCAACAAAGCCCGTCAGGAAATCTTCTGGCTTGCCTGTTGGTTTTCCATTTTTGAAAGGTACAAATACCACTTTATAACCTGAAATTTCTGATCGGTTCCAGGATCCATGTTGACCCACAAAGGCTCCGCCTTGATATTTTGAAGGGTATTTGGTGCCTTTATAGAAAGCTAAACCCAAAGATGCTGTATGCGATCCAACCGGCACATCCGGCACTATTGTCTTCTTAACCAGATCTGGATTTTTCCCTTTCAGCCTTGGATCTTCATTTTGTCCGAAATAAGCATATGGCCAACCATAAAAGCCACCTTCTTTTACACTGGTAATATAATCAGGAACCAAGTCATCACCCAGGCCATCACGTTCATTAACAGCTGTCCAGAGCACATTTGATCCAGGTGCCCAATCTATTCCAACCGGATTACGTAATCCTGCAGCAAATATTTTTTCACCTGTACCATCGGAATTAATCTCCAGAATATTTGCTCTCCTAACTTCATTCTCCATGCCGTTTTCACCAACATTACTTCCAGACCCAACCGTTACATAGATTTTGCTTTTATCTGCATTGGCAATCAGGTTTCTGGTCCAGTGGTTATTGTAACCACCGGCGGGAAGACTCATAATTTTTTTTCCTGTAGCTGTGATTTTGGTATCACCAGCTTTATAAGGATATTGCCACACACCATCAGTATTGGCAACATAGAAAGAATTGCCAATGATTAGCATTCCATAAGGCTGATTTAAGCCAGTTAAAAAGGTAGTAGTTAATTCTGGTTTACCATCTTTATTGGCATCTCTGTAAAGTAAAATGGTATTGGCGCTTTGTCCCGCAACTTCAGACTTTGCTTTTCCGGTTACGGTATTGGCAATTTTCTCTTTTGTAGAGCGTTCGGAATTTGAAAGTGCAACCAATACATCACCATTGGGTGCCACAATGGTATTCCTTGGACTTTTAATGTTGGTTGCAAATCTGGTTACTACGAAGCCTTCTGGTGCTATCGGTGTTTTATTTTCGGGCCAGCCGATTACTTTGCTGAACTTATTTTTGGCAGCTGTAGTGTCTGGAGCAGGTAGTTTAAGAGGTTCACTTGTTGTGTTTACCGTAGTATCTGAGCCTTGCGGTCCTGACTTTGAGTTCGACTGGCAACTTGCGAGTAAAGCCGCGGAGAATATGGAAGCGTAAAAATAATATTGTTTCATGTTTTTCTTTTTTCGTGAATAAGAAGATTTTCGAAATGATAACATATTAAATGCAGAGATGTTTGTTAAATAAATCCTATTCAAATCACTGAAACGAATAACTAAAAAATTATCTTACTAGAAGTTTAGCTGCTTAAAATCTTTCCTTTTTCTGCATCAAATTCTTCCTGGGATAAAATTCCGGCATCAAGCAATTCCTTCAAATCAAGCAAAGCCTGTTTTTTTGCTGATAAGTCTAATTTTAGTTTTTCATCAGCCATTGAAGTTTCTGCAGGTTTATCATAGGTTGCTTGTGTCGCTGGATTATACTGCAGGAGTAATACCGTAATCTCATTATAGCCTTTGATGTTCGCATAATCTATAGCCTTTTGCTCTTTCGCATTTACGATGGTTCCATCTGCCTGGTTCTCCAATAGCAATTTTACAATGTCTTTTTTACCATTCGCAGCCGCATAGTGCAATGCCGTATTGCCACTTTCATCCTGAATATCAATATTGGCACCTTTTTCGGTTAATAACTTCACCATGCTCACATTCCCACTTTTCGCAGCTACGTGAAGCAAACTTTCTCCACCATAACCATAATCGGTATCCAGGGAGAAGGTACTTGCTGAAGATAGATTCGTTGCACTTTCCACCCAATCAAGGTAAGAATACATTGATGTTTCATCACCGGAAACTGGCTTGGCATAATTTACATCAACACCATTCTCCAGGAATAGCGCCACGATTTCTTTCTGATTATTTGCACAAGCATACCAGATTGGCGATTGACCATTCTTAGATGATACCAATACATCAGCACCTTTGTCCATCAACAGTTTGATCAGCATCCTGTTGCTATCATAACAAGCTTGCAATAATGCACTTTCGCCATTGTGGTTTACATGGTTGATGTCGGCTCCGTTTTCTAAAAGAAATTCTGTTACCGGAACGTTTTTAGATGCCACCGCAAAGAGTAAAGGTGTGTTCCCGTTTTTGTTAGTGGTGTTTACGTTCGCGCCTTTATCCAGTAGCATCTTCACCACCTCTTTATTCCTCCAGCTGGAAGCAACAAGGAGCGGTGTTTCTGCCTCATTATTTTCCTCGTCTACGGCTAATCCATTTTCCAGTAATTTTTCTAAAACTTCGATCTGTCCGCTTCGGGCTGTTAAATGAAGTAAACCATTTCCAGCCAGATCTTTAATTTCGGCCTTTGCGCCTTGAGATAAAAGATACAGTGCCGTTTGCTTCTGTTTTTGCAGGCAGGCAAAATAAAGAGGTGTTTCGCCAGCGTGGTCTTCATAGTTTAAATCTGCTCCGGCATTGATCAGCAACTGAACGAGATCCAGATAGCCACGATGGGCAGCATAATGCAAAGCTGTTCTTCCTTTTTCGTCAGTATAACCTACTTCCACTTCACCGTTGGCCAATAATAATTCGGCTATTTTTCTTTTGCCGCTTTCGCAGGCAATTATAAATGACATCGACATATTCTTCTTGAATCAGTTTAAGCGTTTTTCATTAATAGTTCTACTGTTTTGATCTTCAGATTATCATCGGAAGCGAGCATCAGCGGTGTTTTATCTTCGTCATTACTAATGGAAGCATCGGCGCCATTTTCAAGCAATAGTTTTACCTTTTTGTAGGTCTCCTTGGCCTTTTCTGCTTCAAAGTTGACGTTGAAGGCGCAAACTTTATGCAGGAGTGTATTACCATGATTATCCTGACGGTTAACATCCAAACTGCCAGAATCTAAAACTGCTTGCAAAATTTCAGGTTGTTTCTCTGCGATTAAATCCAGTGGGGTCTTGTCTTTCCCATAATAAGTACTGGCCTGATTAAGATCTGCACCATCGCTAATCATTGTACGCAAAAGTTCAAGGTTTTTATCACTCACATACATCATTCTCAAATATTCGAAAAACAGGCTTACGCCGGCATTATTGATCGTTTCAAAATCCGGACTGCCAAAATCTCTTAATTTTAAATAAAGGCTGAGGTCTTGTTTATGTGCTACCGCATAAAAGAAGGCAGAATTTCCCTCCTGATCGAGGTCATTTGGATTTGCACCATTTTGCAATAATATATCCAGGTAATCGGGCTTGTTAAACTCGATAGCGGTGATCAGTGGAGTCTTCTTTACGATATTAGGTGCATTTACATCTACACCTTCATTTATTAATAGTTCCAGGTAGGAAATGGAAAGCTGCGGTTTCATCAGATTGGTTTTGATTACCTGATGGATGAGGTTTTCTTCTGCATTGTTCGTGAAATTAACATCACATCCTGCATCAATTAACATTTTGATCTTCTCTACACTGGCGCCTTTCTCGAAGAAATAATTAATCAATGTTTTGGCTTCTACTTCGTCATTCAGGTTTTCGAAATTGGAAATAAAATCCTGAAAGAAACTAAGCGCTCTTTCATCATTTTTTAAATTCCATACAACTTTGCCGAAAACACTTTTATCGAAACTATCAAATTCATAAATATCGGTTTCGATCCATTTGCTGGAGACTAATTCATTAATAAGTTCATATTGCCCGTTACTGAATAAACGCTCCAGGATTTGAGATTTCTGGTGTTCAGGAATATTTTTTGATAATTTCTCACCAGATTGGATGGTTGATAGTGCTTGTCCATACTGTCCTTGCAATAATAATTGTTCTAAATTCTGTTCACTCATGGAGATAATATGTATAGGTTTAATTTAAGAGCTATGCGTTGTAATGCACTTAACGAGGAAGATACATCCACCGTCAATAGATTGCCCGTTTGATTCGTATTGGTTCTTAACAAATCGTGATCCAATTATAAAAACGTAACAATTTGGATGTATATATATCTGCTGTTTTAAATAAGGTAAATGCTTGTCTGATCGAAAAAAAAGCGATGAAATTTAACGTTTCGTAAAACACAAATAACATTGCGATGTTCCTTAATTCATTCGATTATTTTATCTTTAGGCGATTTTAAGAAAAGGTCGGTTTGCAATTTTAGCCGATTAAATAGTTAACCTTATAAAGCAAAATCAATATAAACATGTCAAATACATCAAAAATTATCTACACCAAAACCGATGAGGCGCCAATGCTGGCAACTTATTCACTGTTACCAATCGTACAAGCTTTCACCGCATCAGCGGGTATTGATGTAGAAACCAGAGATATTTCTTTATCAGGAAGAATTTTGGCAAACTTTCCTGAGTATTTAAACGACGATCAAAAAATTGGCGATGCTTTAGCTGAACTGGGTTCATTGGCCACCACGCCAGAAGCTAACATCATTAAATTACCCAATATATCTGCATCTATTCCACAATTAGTTGGTACCATTACTGAGTTACAAGCTCAGGGTTTTGCCATTCCAAACTATCCGGATAATGCACAAACTGAAGAAGAAAAGGCGATTAAAGCAAAGTATGCTAAAGTTTTAGGTTCTGCAGTGAATCCGGTTTTACGTGAAGGAAATTCGGATCGCAGAGCACCAAAAGCAGTTAAGAATTATGCAAAACAGAATCCGCATTCTATGGGGAAATGGTCTGCAGATTCTAAAACCGTAGTGGCGAGCATGACTGAAGGCGATTTTTATGGTTCTGAGAAATCTGTAACTGTTGCTGATGCCACGCAGTTTAAAATTGAATTTGTTGCTGCTGATGGAGCTGTAATAGAATTAAAAGGTTTATCGCCTTTAAAAGCAGGCGAGGTAATCGATAGCTCTGCATTGAGTTTATCTGCTTTAAAATCTTTTGTTGCTAAAGAAGTGGAGGCTGCTAAGGCTGCAGGTGTTTTATTATCTGCGCACTTGAAGGCAACAATGATGAAAGTGTCGGATCCGATTATTTTCGGAGCGATTGTAGAAGTTTATTTTGCAGATGTTTTCGCCAAATATGCAGATCTTTTCAAAGAAATCAACATTGATACCCGCAATGGTTTAGGTGACGTTTTTGCGAAAATTGCGGGTCGCCCGGAGCAAGCTGAAGTAGAAGCTGCTATTGCTGCCGCGATTGAAAATGGTCCGGCATTGGCTATGGTAAACTCTGATAAAGGAATTACGAATCTTCACGTTCCAAGTGATGTGATTGTAGATGCGTCTATGCCTGCAATGATCCGTACTTCGGGCCAGATGTGGAACAAAGATGGTAATGCTCAGGATACGATCGCTTTAATTCCAGATCGTTGTTATGCTGGCGTATATACTGCAACAATCGATGATTGTAAAGCACACGGTGCTTTTGATGTAACGACAATGGGTTCTGTTCCAAACGTAGGTTTGATGGCTCAAAAGGCAGAAGAATATGGATCACACGATAAAACTTTCCAGGCAACTGCAAGCGGAACCATCCGCGTAACCGACGCTGAAGGTAAAGTTTTCTTCGATCAAAAAGTAGAGCAAGGTGATATTTTCCGCATGTGTCAAACTAAGGATGCACCCATTCAGGATTGGGTTAAATTAGCGGTTAACAGGGCGCGTTTATCTGAAACACCAGCAGTTTTCTGGTTGGATGAAAACAGAGCGCACGATAGGGAAATCATCGCCAAAGTAAATACTTACTTAAAAGACCACGACACGGAAGGCTTGGATATTCGCATTCTTGCACCAATCGAAGCAACCAAATTTACATTAGAACGTATCCGTAAAGGCGAAGATACAATCTCCGTTACCGGTAACGTATTGCGTGATTATTTAACAGATTTATTCCCGATTTTAGAACTGGGTACTTCAGCAAAAATGTTATCTATCGTTCCGTTGATGAATGGTGGTGGTTTATTTGAGACTGGTGCTGGTGGTTCTGCTCCAAAACACATTGAGCAATTTATCGCTGAAGGCTATTTGCGTTGGGATTCATTAGGCGAATTTCTTGCGCTTCAGGCATCTTTAGAGCATTTATCTCAAACACAAAATAATGCTAAGGCACAAGTTTTAGCTGATGCTTTGGATGAAGCAAATGCTAAATTCCTTGCGACTGATAAATCTCCGGGTAGAAAATTAGGTACCATTGATAACCGTGGTTCTCATTTCTATTTAGCTTTATATTGGGCAGAGGCATTAGCCGCGCAAACTAAAGATGCTGAATTGCAGGCAAGATTTGGACCGTTGGCAAAAGCCTTAATGGAAAATGAATCAAAAATTACCGAAGAGTTAATTGCTTCGCAAGGAAAACCACAGGATATTGGTGGTTACTATCATCCAAATGATGAATTAGCAAGCGCAGCAATGCGTCCTAGTGAGACTTTAAATACTGCTTTAGCTTCTTTGTAAGCGCATAATTTTTTAATTAAAATCTCCAATCGAATTTAATTTGATTGGAGATTTTTTTTTGCAATAGTGAAGCTGGTATTTTTATTCCTTCGCGTAAAATTTATCAATATCCCATTTTTCAGGGTTGTTTATGATATAGTTAGAAGTATTTTCGAAGGCCCTTCCATCACGATTAATGTGGTCGTAGAAGCGGGTCTGCCATCCAAATTCAAATCCCAATCGATTGCAATATTTAGTCACCGCAGATTTGTATGAGCCGATAATAGATGAAACGGTATTTTTTTCCTGATTTTGGAATCGTTGTTGGCCGGGTGATTTTAGAGACAGGGCATGCCCTGTCTCTAAAATCTCCTGGCCTGGATCCAAATTGGAAATATCATTCAAAATCAAAATCCCATGCACATGATTTGGCATCACAATAAATTCGCCTAATTCTACGTTCTTGCCGTGATTTTTGATTTCATGCCACATCAAATTAGCAATGACACCCGCATTTGATAACACTATTTTTCCATTCTTCACCGCTCCAAAATAATGTCGTCTATCCTTAGTACAAATGGTGATAAAATATGCACCCTCACTGGCATAATCCCAATTTTGTAAACGTGCAGAAGCGATTCTGTACTTGTTTTGATATTTCTCAGTCATGAGCGAAGAATTATTACGCTATATAAATCGTTTGATTATGGTTGATTTATAGGGATGGGTACCTCAATATAAGAAGTTTTTGAGAATTATAAAATTTGGGATGAATAAATAAATCCATTTAAAAGCATAATCTCTCAAAAACCATCTGCCAAACCATTTGTTGTTATATCAAATAATATAGGAGATACAATCATGTCAGTTAACGAAAATAAAGGATCACAAGATAAAATACATAGTACAACAGAGAGCAGTGAAATCAATAGCGAAAACCTGGCTTTTGATGAAGTCAAACAAAGCTATGGATTTGATGTAAAAGCTGATGATGATGAATATGATCATCCAATGGGTTATGAAACAGTTGCTGCTGGTGCACGCGACGATGATTCTACTTATGATGAAGCAAATCCTTATGTTGGTGATGAATATGCCAGTAATGAAGATATTGCAGATGACAATTTGGAAGAATTAGGCATGCATGTTGATAATGGCGAAAGTGTTAAGCTGAGAACAGAAGATGAAATTCTGGCCCGTACCCCGGAAGACGATCGAGATGATTTAGATGAAGAAGGTTATCCTATTAATGATGAGCCTGAAAAATAGTTTGCAAATAATAATTTTCAGTTAGCGGTTGATGCCGTTAGCTGAAAATTGCAATTGATTATGGATTGATATCCAAATTGAATCGTTTTCGCAACTCGTCTAGCTTCGGATTTTTATTTACGAGATAATCATACTTTTCACGATTTCCATAAAGCCTGTTTTCAATTTTCCGCTCAACCAGTTTAAAGGTAATGTCTACGGCGAAATTATTTAACTGGTTTCTCAGATAGTTCATTAATTCAACAGATTCCTGAACCACAAATTGTTCCTGAGTTTTACTCTCTACTGAAATTTCAATCAATACCGGACTAATCAGCTTCGGCGCGAAATTATTCAAAATCGTGAATAAGTTGATCTTATCAGCATTCTTCAGAATCTGAATATATTTATTCCAGATTTCCAGTAACTGATCATAAGTAAAAGGTTCACGCGCTTCGCCTGTAGCTTTCTTTGGCCCGCTTTCTTCTTCGCCACTTGCCAAACGTTCCAGATCATTTAATGAAGGAATTAAGGTGCCTACATTTTTTTTTGGAATGTTGATGCTGATGGAAGTTGCAGAAGATGCCGGAACTGTTTTTGGTTTCTCCTCTACAGGTGGTAAAGACGGGGTTTCGGTTTTTGGAGGCGGGTTTTGGCTTTCAACATTAATCTTTGCGCTTTCAGCTTTCCCGGCTACAACATCAGTTTTTTTTTTATCCTGATCTTGGTCAGTTGCTGTATTACTAGGGGCTAAAGGCTGTTGGGCTAATTGGACGACGGATCGAATATGACACATTTTAATCAATGCCAATTCTACCTGCAAACGCTGATTTTTAGAGTTTTTATAATTTAAATCGCAAGTGTTGGCTAAATTCAAAGCCGTTAACAAGAATGATAATTCTGTTTGTTTGCACTGATCTAAATATTTCTGTTTGATATTTTCACTAACCTCTAGCAATCTTATGGTTGCGGCATCTTTACCTACTAATAAATTACGGAAGTGCGTAGCCAGGCCATTAATAAAATTATTTCCGTCAAAACCATTGTTCAAAATCTCGTCGAACAGGAGCAAGGTCTGACTAACTTCTGCAGCTGTTAAATAGGAAGTAAGTTTGAAGAAATAATCGTAATCTAAAATGTTAAGGTTATCAATTACGGCTTTATAAGTAATGTTCTTATTTGCATAACTCGCAATCTGATCGAACATGGAAAGCGCATCGCGTAAACCCCCATCTGCTTTTTGAGCAATGATGTGCAGACCATCAGATTCGAACGCAATATTTTCACGTTGCGCAATCGTAGCAAGGTGATTGGAAATATCTTCTACCTGAATGCGGTTGAAATCGAAAATCTGACAACGTGATAAAATAGTTGGCAAAATCTTGTGCTTCTCTGTAGTCGCTAAAATAAAAATTGCATAAGACGGTGGTTCTTCCAGTGTTTTCAAAAATGCATTGAATGCACTTTGAGATAACATGTGAACCTCATCAATAATATAAATCTTATATCTGCCGGCTTGTGGCGGGATACGGACCTGCTCAATTAAACTACGGATGTCATCAACAGAGTTATTTGAGGCCGCATCTAATTCATGAACGTTAAACGAATGTCCGTTTTGGAACGATAAACAATTGTCGCAAGTTCCGCAAGCTTCCATTTCTGCTGTAGGGTTAGTACAGTTTATGGTCTTGGCCAGGATTCTGGCACAAGTTGTTTTACCAACACCCCGGGGACCACAAAATAGGAAGGCCTGGGCTAGCTGATTATTTTTGATGGCATTTTTTAGCGTGCCGGTAATATGTTGTTGCCCAACTACGGTTTCAAACGTGGCCGGACGATATTTACGGGCAGAAACAATAAAATTTTCCATCGGCACGAAAATAGGAAAATTTTAGAAGTTGTTTGGTTGAAAAGTTTAAATGTTGAAAAGTAGGAGTACTCGCCTTGTTAGATCAAGTGAGCCCAATAAATGAATCTTTGAATTTTTGTAAGCTATTATGGAATATTAAATTGAGCAGCTGGATTTGGATTTAAAACCAGACTTGGAAAGCTAGTCTCGATTTTTGTACTCCTTATCAAAAACTTTATGCTACTTAATAATTGATTTAAGTTCGTTCCGATATTCTGAAGCACTTTTTCCTGTAAACTCATGAAAGATTTTATTGAAATGGCTAAAATTATTAAAACCACTTTCGTATGAGATGGCCGTTATGCCCATGTGTTTTTCTGATAAAAGCTTGGAGGCATGAACCACACGGTATTCATTTACAAAGCGGGTAAAGGTTTTTTTAGTGATTTTTTTAAAGTATCTGCAAAAAGAGGGAACGGTCATTGCCGACATTTCTGCAATATCTTCCAGGCTTATTTGTTCCTGGAAATGATCCTTCACGTAGTTAAAGATCATATTAATCCGGTCGTTATCCTGAATTTGTGTTTCTATAGAAAAGCCTGAAGCATTTAGAATAGTAAAATCCTTTGTTGTTTCTAATGCTTTTAGCACGCTAAGCAGCGATAATAGCTTGTTGAAGGGCTGTTGAAATTCCATATCTTCAATAAGTTTACCTACTGCAGTTTTGGTTTGCTCACCAAAGGCAATACCACCTTTGGCCTTGTCAAATAATTCATTAATCCATTTTGCTTCTTGTAATGTCATGAAACCACTCCCTAGAAAGTCAGGCTTCATCTGAATAACAGTCTCGTTTTTATTGCCGGTATGATTGTCGGTAAAGCCGCAATGAGGAAGGTTGCTGCCTATTAATATAAGATCACCATCGGTATAGTAAGAAACGTGACTTCCAATTTGTCGCTTTCCGGCGCCGCCGTTTACAAAAACCATTTCTATTTCCGGATGGTAATGCCATAAGTGTGCCTTATTATTCTCGTTTTCCACGTATTTAGAATAATAGAAAGAACTTCCAAAGGATGGTTCTACAACTTCAAAGCTTGGTTTTAAAGTTTTCATGGTTTTGCTTAACAAAAATAACAATAAATATGCTGTATTGATGTTTAGATGACAAAAAAGAATAGCGAAGGTTAATATTGCATAGATATCGGTGAATATGGTCTCTTTTTAGCTGTTAAAAGTGAAGTAATTTTACATTATAAATTAATTGTTCACTCATAAAGCTATTTAATTATGAAAAAGTTCTTACAAATCGGCCTAATCGCAGTATTATTTTTAACTGCAACCACCTCTTTTGCAAAAGATGGTGATTTTACCTTAAAAGTTAAGGGTGAAAATGAAAAGTTTTTACGTTTTTCCTTCGAAGGGAATGAAAATGTTAACCTTTCTTTCATAGGAAGTAATAATGAAGTGTTATTTCAGGAAAATATTCAGGCAAAAGCAGCTTCAAGTAAGCTTTATGATTTAAATGCTTTACCAGAGGGAAAATATACAATCAAAATTGAGTCTGATACTAAACTGGCTAATTATAAAGTAGTGATTAATAATGGAAAAGCAACAGTTTCTGAGCCAGTGTTCTCTGATGTTTTTCATCCGCTAATTAAAAAAGAAGGAGATTTCATTGTTTTAAAAGTGGATAATGAAGAAGGAAATCCAATTGAAGTTCAGGTAATGAACGAATATAACGATAGTGTTTACACTGAAGTTTTCAAAAATAAGTCTGCGTTACAAAGAAAGTTTAACATTAGTAAAACTGATTCTCAATCGTTAACATTTGTAGTGAACGTTAAGGGGAAACAATTTTCTAAAACAATAGAATTATATTAAGGTTAAATATTGCTAATTGATCGGGAGATTGCTTCAAAAAAAGTAATCTCCCTTTTTTTGTGCTTGAATCTGCGCTGTCGAGTGTTTAGGGTTCGTTGGTAGAGATTAACCAATAAGTTAAATAACATTGATTTTAGAGCTATGTTTTTCTGTCGGTGAGACACCGACCGATAGATGGACAGTAATCTCTCTTTTTTATGCTTGAATGCACATTGTTGAGCGTATGGGTTTTTCGTTTGTTTTGACTCCAACCGATACGTTGAATAGCATTGATTTATAGGTGTGTTTTTCTGTCAGCGAGACACTGACCGATAGAAGCTTTCTTTTTTATGCTTGAATGCATATTGTTTAGCATAGGGTTTTTCGTTTGTTATGACACCAACTGATACGTAAAATAACATTGATTTTAGAGCTATTTTTCTGCTGGTGAGACACTGACAGATAAATGGAAGCTTTCGTCTTTATTCCTTGTTCCTTACTCTTTGCTCTTTCTGCTTTAGGCTTTTCGCTTTCGTCTTTGCTCTTTGCTCCTTGTTCCTTACTCTTTGCTCTTTCTGCTTTAAGCTTTGCTCTTTACTCCTCGTTCCTTACTTTTTTCCATTAAAGGTTTGATTTTAAGAAATATATTGTTACTTTTGCATCCCCGTAATATACCTCGGGATTAAAAAATTAAAAACATAATTTATAACAATGAATCAGTACGAAACTGTTAT
>Ga0265798_10002053_pt1 | contig 30251 bp, 29 predicted proteins | sample P3T30metagenome_FD_192430 | JGI IMG/M metagenome (GOLD analysis project Ga0265798, IMG submission 192430) | Plant litter microbial communities from East Loma Ridge, Irvine, California - P3 T30 | ecosystem: Environmental > Terrestrial > Plant litter > Unclassified | place: USA: California...
TGCAGGTGTTATCCGAGCCGACCGGAGCCGTAGCCGATCAGGGTCTGGATCTCGCTACAGCCACTTCACTTCACTCCTTTCTTGTCACCTGCCCATCGAATCGAGACCATACTCTTTCATCTCCCTTGCCTCGAAACCACTAAGGATGCGAGACATACAATTCGGCCTTTGTTGTCGGACATCTTGCATGCATGTCTTCCTTGCAGATGAGGAACACAGCTTTGCTCTGTCAACTGCTGTCTGTCTGTCTGTCCGCCGATCTCTCCATGCAAGCTTAGCATCCTGCTCACTTGATAAGTATAGTCTTTTTATTCATTCCTTTCTCAAGTCATCTGATCTGCATGAATTGGAGTGCCATCATGACAATGACCGCAAGTGTTTGTGTTGAAGTGTAAAATGATTTGCCGCTGCCGACGAGACCGGGTATAGCTTTAGGCAAATGTGACGCTGATGATCGTTGATAGTAGGGCTTGAATACTTCGAATGAACAAGGAAGCCCTATAGTCATTCGGTGCCAGAGAACAGAACGACCATCCAAACGGCGTAGCAAGACAATGTCACAAACCCAGAGCGATGCAATGATGAGTATACGGGTCATGGCCGTCAACTTCACTATGGGAATTTGATCATCATTCCTACGACGCGCTGACCTCGTTGTAACATCGCTCAGCTCCATCGTCAAATGCCGTCCCTCTGAGCAGTCAAACAAGCAGATGCATGACGCGGTGCTATCGTTGAGATTAAAATGCAAGCTTCACTCTTCCCCGTCATCCGCTCAGTGAGGTTGAATATTGGTAGTGAGCCAATGGGATCATTCTGTCTCCGCTTTCCCGTGAGTGAGTGCAATCTCTTTTCAACCGTTGACTGCGTCTCGTGAAGTGAGAGGCGCCGCACAGCGCCAAGCCATATGCACTCTTGTTGCTGTTGTCGCCTTGACACCGCCGCGACTTGCCACCACACCCCTACACTTAGCTTCAACGCGACCGGTTCACGACTACGCGACCACCATCAGTACCACGCAACGATGTCGTCCGACAGCGAGACTGAATACGCCAACTGGACTCCCGAAGAGCTCATGCGCGACTACCGCGATGAGATGAAGCGAGACATCCTCGTGCGTGTCATGGAGTGGTACACCAACATCGAAGTCCAGGAAAAGATCAACGCCAATCGCACCGACGGCAAGACCATCCAAAACCCCAACTTCTACGCCGAGATCAAACGCAACGTCGAGAACATCGCCCTGCGCGATGGCCGTCTGCCGACCGAGTACAGACTGCAGTGGGACAAGCGTCGGATCGCCAACCTCGAGGCGCGCTTTGGCACCGACAACGTGACTATTAAGATGATGCGCCAACATCTCCATGTGAGGGAGGGTACGACAGGTGAGTTCACTTCTCTAATCACTGAGATCCATCACTACAACGAATGGAGTAACTTGCTGACAACGCAACAGCCCCAACCCTGAGCTCACACCCAAGTCCGGAAGATCTCGAGGCGGCCCGGCCTGAGAATGGGAAGACACTCCAGAAAGGCCACGAGACCAAGGAGTACTGGTACAAGTTCCTCGCCGCAGTCGATATCCACGGCGTCGAAAAGATGCGTTCAGTGTACGAAATGGCAGCCTGCACTTTCCGCGACGAAGTCCAGAAGGCCAAGCGTATCGTCAGACGCCTCGACGAGATCGCCGAGATCGAAGCCAAAGGCGGCGTCATCCAGCAGACCTACTTCCCGTCCCCTGCGCTACAGCCTGGCCAGCAGATTTACGTCTTCGTCCCAGAGACCCCGACTGTCATCCCCAGGAGTCGTGCCAAATCCGCATACCGCAAAGCTGCGTCAAAGACTAAGGGAAAGTCTCCCGTCGCACTCACCCCCGCTATCACTCCCAAGGAGACCACTCCCTCCACAGCTCCAACCAGCAAACCCACCACGACCCTCCTCTCCCCGCACATGAAACAAACCCTCTCCTACCTCCGCAACCAGCTCCTCGCCAACCCCTCAAACCTCCCACCCCTCGCCTCCCTCGCCACCAGATTCGACCACCCCCTCCTCTGCGCCGACCAAACCGTCCGCGAGCGCGAAAACTTCGAATCCTGCGAGACCCGCCTCCTGATCGAGGACTGGCTCACCTGGTGCGACGCCACGGGCGACGCCATCGTCGAACGCCACGGCAAAGCCCGCATCGCGACCTGCCTCACGCACTGCATCCGCTTGTGGCGGGAGCAGGTTTGGTACGAGGAGCAGGCCGGCGCGGAGCATCTGGGGGAGAGTTTCTTGACGTATGCTATGGCGAGGCTGGAGGATTTGGAGGGGATCGATGCAGAGGTTGAAGATGAGTTGAGGGCGTACGATGAGGCTGCGGCGCAGGGGCAGGCGGATGAGAAGATTGAGATGAGTTGTTTGGAGGGTTCTGATGAGGGGAGGTGGTGGGGTTGATTGGTGGGAGAGGGTGTCGCTTCCTCTCTATAAGCGTGCTGTCGTTGTTCTCGTTGCTGTTGCTTGCTTGCTTGCTTGCTTGCTTGCTTGCTTGCTTGCTGCTTGCTGCCGTCGACTTTCGACTCCGCTTGGTTGATGAGTGTTGGACACCGAGCGAGGGCTGACGGAACGACGAAGCATCAAAGGTGACATTGGGTAAACTCATCGATACCCTGAACCTGGTTTTTGCACTTCTGGCCTTCAGGATTGGCTACCATTCTCGGTCTGTTGTTGGAGTTTGGAGTTTGGGAGTTTTGGGTGGGAGTTCGAAAACGATACCCTTGCGATCCGAGCAAACGGCTCGACGCACCTGTTCGGATTGCGGTATGATTCAAGGCTGTCTTTAGCCTAGTATAGGCATAATTAATCGTTACAGTTTCGTTTCATTGTTCCTACGTGAGGTGCTTGGGTTCTTGAAGCTTCATGTTCAGCGAGACAAGTCCGGCTGGCTGGGTGGAAGTCGCGTTACTCTACACTTTCAATTCGTGCATTTGCTTGTTGGTCAAAGCCTGTATGTATGTATGTATTGTGGTCTTGCATGTATGAGTATCTCGGTCTGAATCAATACATATCGGTCGTTTGTGTAGATGTGAGGTTGATGTTCGGTCAACGGACGAGACTCTCAAGCATCACATCGTTCTTCTTTCCAGCTTGTTCTGTGAACATCGAATCAAAACACCAAAAGCGACTATATGATATCCACATGCACATTAGAAAGAATATAAAGAAACAGATCTCACCTAGATACACCCAAGAATATACCGAGAAGAGACTTCCAAGTATAGATGGCCATTTGAGACCAGTAGAAGATGTTCGTGATCTGGCACTTAACCCCAACCCTAACCCTACACAAAAGCCATGTCCCAATGTATCTCTCAACAACTCATCAATCGTTACGGAACTCTGAAGTCCTGAGATATATGTGGCTTTCACGTCCCAAATTAAAGTGAGCCTCTGTTCGGCTGTATGATGTCGCACATTGCGTTATGTGACAGATCTCCGACCACGGCAAGATCACATACAGATCGCAGAAACAAAGCAGAGTACTGGGTATTGTCTATACTCAATATCTCTAATCCTACTCCTTCTCGGCCGTCTCAGCCGCCTTCGGAGGTCCCTTGGGTGGCGGAGGCAAACCTGCCGCAGGCTTCGGTGTTGAAGACCCAGACTCCATCTCCTTGCTCTTCTGCTCGCCTTCGGCGAAATAATCGTCCAGACCCGCCACCGGCGCATGTGCTCTGACTTTCTTGGACTTCCCAGGCGGCGGCCCTGCTGATCCTGATCTCGGGGGAGGTGGTGTAGGGATGCTGAGCGGCAGGTTGGCGGGCACAAGGAATTCCGCGGAAGGAGCACCAGGCAGTGACGGATCGGTAGCGCCATTAGGGTCGAAGGACGACTTCTCGCCGTACGAAGCATGGGCCGGCTGTCCAGCTTCGAACAGCGTCTCGCCCGGAGCCTGCGGCGGCTCCGTCAGGGCCGCAGGAATACGATGCAGCGCGCCATAGCCCAGCACACAGCCCAGCGCGCCCTCGCCGCCCCAGTTCTTCGCAGGAGTGATAGTGATCATCCGCGTCACGTCGTACTCGCTGTTGTACACGTACAGCCTCAGCGGGCGGTTCATGAACTCCTCCACCAGCTCGCCCAGCCCGGCGTCGCCGCGCAGAACACCCTCTGGCGACCCTATGACATAGTCGCTATACGGCAGGAACCCAGCAACATCGGCCGGCGAGTTCGGCATCACGTCCAGAATGTGCCAGACGTCCTCCCCTAAGCTCAGCGGACTCCATTGTAGTTGCAAGCCCAGCCCTTCGTCCTGCGGCACTGCCGCGTAGATTTCGCGAATCACTTGGCCCTTTGCACTGTAGACTCCGAGGCTGATTGTTGCGCCGGCGCAGTTTCGCACTTCGGTGGTGAAGAGAGTCGGGTCGGCGTTGTCGATTGTGCGGCCGTTGATGCCGATGATGAAGTCGAACCAGGGCTCGAGGGCGATGTTAGGGTTGGTGTTGCGCAGGACTTGGAAGCCGAAGGATGCGCCGGTTGAGGAGGGGTTCTGGGGGTTGCTGCCGTCGTTGGCATCTAGGCGGGATATGAAGCGGTTCAGGGCGCCGAACATGTTGGCCATTGTGTTGGAGTTGGGGTCGTATGTGGTCGTATGAGGTTAATTCAATCCAGTGTTGAAGTTGTGAGGAGATTAATGCCTCGCCGTAGATCCAACAGAAGAGAACGCTATGCAAGAATGTAAACGATTTGGCAGGCTGTATTGATGTATATAGCCATGTACCGTATACTGTAGCTCGAGGTTGCCAAGTGGCAGCGCGAGTCAGAGGAGGCACCTTAGCGTATCGGGATCAGCCGCCCCGCTCGCTGGACCTCACCTCCACCAATTGGTTCAGTTGATCCAGTTTGCTTTTCCAGGACTGCTCGACCTTCACCTGTCATTCAACAAACACACATCGATCATCCGACACATTAAACTGATATCTGGTTGTCCGGAACACATCATTGGATCGCCTGAGAGAACTTCAAATCGGAAATCAAAACTTTGCGCAACTACTATCGCCTCGCAGCAAACATGGCTTCGGAAGCAGCCCCCGAGAAGGCTTTGCCGGATGGCGTTCACCACTACGACGAGGGTGAGGAGGTCCCCTTCGAAATATCAAAATACTGGCACCAGAGATACGACATCTTCTCTAAATACGATGAGGGTATTTGGATGACCGACGATGCGTGGTTTGGCGTAACGCCCGAGCCTGTGGCGAAGTAAGTCCGCGTCGCAAGCCAACGCTCGCCAGCCTTTCAATCAGATCGGCTGACACATGACAGAAAAATTGCTGAAGACATCGCGACGGCACCCAAGGAGAAGAATGTAATCATCGACTGCTTCGCTGGAGCTGGCGGCAATGCTATCGCTTTTGCTCTTTCTGGACGATGGAACCAAATCTTCGCCGTGGAGAAGGATGAAAAAACCCTGGCTTGCGCTAAGCACAATGCCGAGGTGTACGGCGTATCGAAGAAGATCTTCTGGATCCACGGCGACATCTTCGAAGTGCTTCAGAAGAGGCTGAAGAGTGCTTTGAAAAAGGCTGTCGTCTTTGGAAGCCCGCCTTGGGGAGGTATGTTTAAGCCAACACTGCAGTCCGTCACCAAGACCGTTCAGCTGACAAGAGACAGGCCCCACGTACACCGACTACGAGGTCTTCGACCTGGACATGATGCAGCCATACGGGATGAAGGCTCTATACGAACCATTCTCGGCCGCGACCCACGTTGTCCTCTTCCTCCCACGGACATCAGATCTCAAGCAGATCGCACAGTACGGGGCCAAGAATGAGAAGCTGCGGATCACGCATTACTGCATGTACGGCGCCAGCAAAGCAATCTGCGTGTTCTATGGCGACTTCGCAATGGAGTGAGGGAAACCACATGAAAGCATGGAGAGAATGCTAGAGAATTGGATGCTACCGTCGCGCTACAGGTGATGGAATTGCAAGCGGCGTGAGATTTCGACAGCTCCTTACGAGAGAGAGAGAGAGAGAGCCACGACATTCGATGAGTCTCATGCATTGGACAGGCACTATTTCATCCGTCGCACATGTCATGAGACGGAATGAAGACGAGACGAGGCGCGCAGTGATGAGGACCGGGCGCGTGATGAGGCGACGAGCACGATGAGCAGCTGACCGCTCGGAAAAGCGGGGTGGCCTCCGTGGTGCCAATGATTGTGGCGGTTGAGATAGCACCGACACCGCAATGGATGGTTGGACGCGCATACCCATCAAATAGACTAGACGACTGTGGGCTGGTGCGAGCAAAAATACAGTCGCGCCATGAGTTATGAAATAAAGAGATAGCTGGTCGAGCCAGGCCCGACCGGCGAAGCCCCGCGCGCGAATCGCGCTCGAAAGGAGATGTTATACACACGCGCGCACATGCGAAAAACAACATTACATTATTGAGAGCAAAAGGCAAAGAGCCAGCCAGTCCAGTATCGCACCGAGCAGAAAAACCGCGTCTGGGCGCATGAGTGGAGTTTGTGTTGTGCCTTCTCATTTCGAAACAGGCTTAGCGCCTGCCGTTCAGCGCGTGTGATTGTGAAAGCTGCCTCCGAGTATAAGATGTGGAAGGCCCCGCCGCGCGCCCGCCCTCGACAGAACCATCTTCCCACGTCCTAGCTTCTCACACCACGAACAACACTGTTTATCGTTACCCGAAACATATCGCCTGAATCGCCAGCTTCTGTTCTATCGCCACCTCCAACAGCAAACATCATGCCTCCCAAGAAGACTTCCACCGCTGCCCCGAAGGAGGCCAAGAAGACATCGTCTGCTCCTCAGCATGCCAGCTACCTTTGTACGTTTTCGCGCCGCCGCCTCGCAACAATGCTTGTGAGGCGACATGTACTGTGTTGAACATGGACTAACACCTCACAGCTATGATCCAAGAGGCCGTTATTAACGTACGTGTCGCCATTCCATTGCTATCATCGCCGAGTCCGCAACGCCCACCGTCGCGTGTTCTGCGGCGCGCGACCGGCGTTGCGCCTGATTGTGGCGCATTGCACTCAACATCCCAATGGAAGCGAAACTCATGCTAACGTGTCTTTGCACCTACAGCTCAAGGAACGCAACGGTAGCTCGTAAGTAATTTCTCCACCTCGCCGCCGCCGTGTGTCGCAATACACGCGCCAAGCGACGCGACTTTGCTTGATACATTTTACTAACAACTTGCTTTCCCAACAGTCGTCAGGCTCTCAAGAAGTATGTTCTCGCCAACAATGTCCTCGGCAACGTCAACGACGCCAACTTCACCTCGCTCTTCAACCGTGCTCTCGCCAAGGGCTCCGAGTCTGGTGTCTTCGCCCGCCCCAAGGGTACGTCTTCCCAACGGTCGACATGACGCGTGATAGGCCGTGTTCCATGGATTGTGGTCTACTGCGATTTCAAGCCTCAACACGAACCTCTTGTCGCGTTGTGTTCTGATCATGGTTCCTTCACCATTGCTGCCGCTAACCTAGTCGCCCTCTAGGTCCCTCTGGCCCCGTGAAGCTCGCAAAGCCCGAAGCTGGTGCCAAGACCGCTGCTAAGCCTGCTGCAACCAAGAAGACTACCACCAAGAAGGAAGAGTCACCTGCCGCCGCCAAGAAGACCACCAAGGCTGCCGCTACCAAGAAAGCTCCTGCAGCAAAGAAGACCGCCGCCACCAAGGCCACGAAGACCACCAAAGCCGCCGCGACTAAGAATACTAAGGCTGCCGCCACTAAGAAGGCACCTGCTGCTAAGGCCAACACCAGCAAGAAGGCTGCCCCCAAGAAGGCCGCACCCAAAGCTGTAAGTTGCTTCGATTGTCTTATGACTTGACCATTTGTTGACATTTATACAGGCCCCTGCCGTTCCCGAGGAGGTGAAGCCCGTTGAGCTGACCAAGACCAAGACTGGCCGTGTCGTCAAGTCCTCTCAACCACAGAAGGTGGCCAAGACCGTCAAGCCCAAGAAGGCTGCTGCCACCACCAAGAAGGCAGCGCCTAAGAAGGCCGCGGCAAAGAAGTGAACAAGTCTGCGCTAGCGGACTTGTCCCTTCAATCTTCTCATTTTCTGCTATCATGGCTTGTCGTGGTCCAACATGGGCTCACGGCCTTGACGGCATGACTTTCAGGCGCATTTACGGCGTCAATGGTGGACGTGATACCACTCTGAGCTGGTTGCTCTCAGGGAAAACACATGATTACGGGATTTGACTTGTTTTTCCGACGCGCTGTTTATTTTGCGGCTCACGGTTTCCTATGTCTAGGGTCTTCGGGGTTACCATTGGAGTTCTTCTTTCGATCATGTGCGAGCGGAGCGGGATTGCGATGACAGGAGCAGACGACGCTCATCGGAGTGTGTTAGTTAGTATGATCGTACATAGCGTGCGCGCTGCGGACATGGAATGTCTTTATGTTCATTGCTCTTGACTTCTTCGTGAAATTGTCATGTGTGCTGTAGGGTCTGATGTCACCTCTCACGATGGGTTGGTCCATTGAGATACTACAATTAATCTCATGAGATCGCCGACACCACCGTAGCATACATATGACTGTGTCAACACATTTGACACGAACCGAGGTAGGGTCTCGAATGTTCGGAGCAGAAAAGCCACGCAAAAAATGCATAATCTGATGTTGAACGCGTGTCGCGACTCGGGTCGCCTGCTCCGACTTTTGTGTAAGAGATTGATTGTTGTGAAGAAGCTATGTGCTGCAGCTGTGAAGTGAATTGGTCTGTTTCCATAGCGCTATACTGTAGCTGACATTGATCAAACTCTCAGCATTAATACAGACTATTCTCGAAGGTAGTATAGCATCTCATTTCAAACATAGTCAATTAGGCCCGGTGAGGTGGCTTATGACGAAGCTAGCCAGCCCTGTAGTCAGCAACCTTGGAACTTGGTTTCGTTAGGCTTAGGTTAGGTGCGTGCCGCAGCCGAGCTGGGCGCTGTTTGGAGTGTCCCAAGCAACGACTCCTCGACAATCTCGACTGCGCTGCCACGCCGCCCTACCTTCTGCTGGACAATACCGCCCCTGTTCTCCTCTATACACACGATACCCGCTGCTGCGCTTATTTCGATTGCTACCCATTGTACACATATCCGACCTCGCGCCGCCCTCAGACCGCCGCGCCGACACGAGAGAGATTGCTGGCCGTGGCTGGGCACCGGGCCTGAGACATTTGCATCAGTGCGAACTGGCGCCTCCGCGTCACGCCTAAGAAGACAGCGACGCTCGAACCGACAAACACTCAGCAGTACTGGACACCGCACACCGGTTGCCCACGATTCCAGCACTGGCGTACCCGGCTTCCCAATCCCCGGAGGGGGACAACAATGCGGTTCTGAGGAAATCGACAGACCTCAATGCCGGCGGCATTTTCATGGTGCACAGTTTCGATATGGCCACGGCGACCGCTGCCGCTGGAGGAGACGCGGACGCTGGCCGACGTGTCTCTTATGGCGGCGGCGGCCTTGTGAACGGCGCTGGAGGAGGCAAGAGATACAGCGTGGAGGAGAGTGTGACACCTGCAGTAGATGCTCTCCCTGGAGGATGGCCCAAGACACCAATGGGCATGCCCAACGGTGACGTCAAAGAAGGCATTGGAGGGAAAGAAGGCAGTGTTTTGAGCGTTCCAAATGGGCTCTCACCTCAAGAGCGGGCTGCCAGTGCTAGGAGCACAGCTTTGAGCTCACGGTCACGAAGGAGCAGCCAGAAAGATGATGGCAAGAAGTCCAGCGAGACCACCAAAGACGCTCTGCCTAGGCTAGGTGTCGCGGAAGAAGGGTACTTCCAGCAAGCCATACCCAACAGCAAACACGCGCCGTCAGTCAAGACATCGACTGCGTGGTCAGCGCTGGCCCCTTCGGATGTCGTCGTGAACAATGTACCTCACAATTCGAATCCGACTGCTTCGCCATTGCCTCCCAACTCGACGCTGACACCAGTCAAAGAGAGCTCTCCAGCTCAGCCTTCGAGTAACACTGGCCCAGATGGCAGGCTCAGAGCTCCCGGATCGACAGTACATCGTGCCTCATCACCACCCGCATTCCAAAACCCAACGTCACCAGTATCCAACCCTCAAGGATCGTCAAATGCGCTTCGTCCGGATGGACTTCGACAAAGACATACGTTGGAAGTACCCAAGCTTGCGAACTCCCGCACTTCACGCGACAGCCAGGAACATCCGATTGGCTCCATGGAAGGCGTCATCTCTTCGACCGGTCGCTTCTCGCCCAACACTCCTACCAAACGTCGTGGCTCGCTGCAGATGGCTCGGCGAGTGACCAGGTCAATTCACTCCGACATGCATCACGACGAAGTTCCGCAGGACGAAGACGTGACACGATGGACAGAACACATCAAGGCGAAGCGGGCCTCGAAGAAGGCACGGGTCGACACAGACGACGATAGAGTCGTTGTGGGCACGAAAGTCGATGAACATCACGTCAATTGGGTTACCGCATACAACATGCTCACCGGAATTCGCTTCACCGTCAGCAGGACCAATGCCAAATTGGATCGTCAGCTTACCGACGCAGACTTTGACGCGAGGCATAAGTTCAGTTTCGATATCACCGGGAATGAGCTCACACCAAGTGCAAAGTACGACTTCAAATTCAAGGATTATGCACCCTGGGTTTTCCGCGACCTCAGGAAGAAGTTCAGACTGGACCCGGCCGAGTATCTTATGTCTTTGACTTCTAAGTACATTCTCTCCGAACTTGGATCACCCGGTAAGAGTGGATCATTCTTCTACTTCTCACGAGACTACAAGTACATCATCAAGACGATCCACCACGGCGAGGCCAAATTCCTGCGCAAAATCTTGAAGCAGTACTACAACCACGTTTGTGAAAACCCCGACACTCTGCTTTCGCAATTCTACGGCTTGCACCGCGTGAAGTTACCATACGGCAGAAAAATTCACTTCGTCGTCATGAACAACCTTTTCCCCCCTCACCGGGACATTCACAGAACCTTCGATCTGAAGGGAAGCACGATTGGCAGGGACTTCAAAGAGGAGGATTTGGAGAAGAACCCGCGCGCCACATTGAAGGACCTTAATTGGTTACGGAGAAATCTGCACCTCGAATTTGGGCCTACAAAAAAGGAAGCATTCGTCGCGCAGATGCAACGTGATGTCGCACTGCTGCAGAAACTCAAGATCATGGACTACTCAATGCTCGTGGGTATTCACGACCTCGAGCGCGGCAACGAAGAACAGCTGCGCGACAAGACTCTGAAAGTCTTCCAACCCGGCGGCGACAACACAGAAGACCAGAACCCGCCTGCGATGGGCGCTCTGGCTCGCACCCCAAGCAAATTGGAAACCGCGAAACGGGCCAAGGAGTTGAGGGAGATGGTCAAGAATGAGAAGCCTGTGTCAATGGACCAGATGCTTGACAAAATGCCACAAGGTGCTCACCGCAAAGACTTCTACTTTTACGCAGATGATGGCGGGTTCCAGGCCACGCATGAAAACGACCTTCCAGGCGAAGAGATATACTATCTGGGTATCATTGACTGTTTGACCAGGGTAAGTCGTATCGTCTCCTTGCTGATGCCTAAATTTACTGACCTTCTATACAGTACAACTTTGTCAAGAAAGTCGAGCACTTTTGGAAAGGCATGGGAAGTAATGAGTCCCAAATCTCACCGATTCCTCCCGAGAGATACGGCGACCGCTTCATAAAGTTCATTTCCGGCATGACCATGTCCCGCGAGCGCGCACAACATGACCGTCTGTCCAAGACCCTGGAAGCGGCTACTGGTCTCATCCTGCCACCTGGGATACAACCACCAATCGATGATCCTTACTTGGGCGGTTGCAATCTTCACATCGACAGGACCAACCCTCCAGGCACCAATCGTGTGATCGAGAAAGCTGAGCGCTCTGCCGAGAGGACCATGCGTCACGGTGCTGACGAAGCGAGTGTCCCTGATCGCTCCCTTGGTGCCGTCGGTCGACAGGATTCTGGGGAGGGAGCGGTCTTGCCTGTCATAGGAGAGGCGGCTGAACACTCGAGCCAGGTCAGCAGAACACCATCGGAATCGACCCCCGTGCCCAATCGCGATGATTCTCGTCGCCAACGGAAGGCCCATCCCAACTTGCAACCCGTTATCGGCAACGCAAACATGCCGCCCGAGAAAGTTGGCGAGGTCCCGCCTCCCACACCACCGAAAGCTGACGGAGCGTTCGAGGAGCGCGAAGGCAGACCGAGCTGGGGCGGTGGACCGCCTCCGACTCCACCCAAAGACGAGAAGTACAAGGGTCGTCCCTCATACGAAAGTTCTCGGGGCCGTCTAAGCGTCGAGAGTAGAGACAAAGAGCTGCCATCTCTCCCGCCCGTGGCCAGTCTGAGACTCTCCGCTTCGCCAATGGGGGCAGAAAGAGATGATCTGGCAGAGCTCAGGCACAGATTCGGCTAAGGCTGGATTATGCCTCTCACGCTTCCTCCTCTTGATATGTACGCACCACAAGACATTTCCTTTGTACCTCCTGGGGCTCGGGGTGATAGCGGAGCGTTTTTACTGCATTCCCTGCCTCCTCTTTGGAATCGCCGTGCAATGGAATACATTGCCTTCTTCTCTTGGCTAGCGCTATAGTTGCCATGCCGAAGATGGTGTTTCTTTTTCTTTCCTCTTTCTCTTTTGCTCTTTTTTTTTCTGGGAAGAATTCTACTACAATTGCTAGCGAGCGCTATACCATATCTTTCGAGTCCTTGTTAACTACTTTTGATGCTTTTTGGCTGCTCCTGTAGGTACGGTAATAATGAAAAGATGTTATCAAACGGCGTTCTTTCTCACTAGCGGCTTGCCGCTCCGGGTTACGTGATGCGTGTGAGGGAGGTACCTGCGAGGGCGCGTTTAATGCTCGTTTCCGAGGAGTGACTTGATACATGTTGCAGCTTGCAGCTTGCAGAATCCCATATTTCCACAGTCGAACAGAGCATCCCTCCCGGGCCAAGTAAAGATTACATCAGCTGCTCGATGAAGTAGCCTCTTCTGGACAACCGTTGGTCTTGATGTTCAGCTACAGCTGAAAGAAACTCATGCTGTATCGGAACACGTCAGCTCCCATTGGTCTGTCTTGCTTGCCAACGCTGACAACCGTCGCGCGAAGGATGCATCCTGCCTTGTTTTCGTGGCAAGCGTCACAAACGACCATGTAGTGTAAAGTCAGCTTACTTCTAACCTGCGAGCCAATTTATAAGATACATTCGCCGCACCTCTATGCTGCGGACCTGATGAACGACCGTCAAACCCTTACTTCAACTCACACAAGTACTAGTGATCCCAAAAGCAATGGCAACCTCAGCTCAGGAAAGCAACAACCCACAATGGCCAGTCAAGACTAGCGAGCTGCAAAACCACCACATGGACACGACTAGATGGAACAACTTCCCCTTCCGCCCCGACGACATCGTCATCGCGAGCTGGGGCAAGTCCGGCACGACCTGGACGCAACAGATCGTCTCGCAGCTCATCTTCAACGGCGCAAAAGACACGCAGGTCAACGAAGAGTCTCTCTGGCTAGACCTGCGAGCGATGCCCGCCGAAGACGTCTTCGCCGCCCTCGAAGCCCAGACGTACCGCCGCTTCATCAAAACCCACTCCCCGATCGAAAACATCGAGTTCAGCCCAAAGGCAAAGTACATCTTCGTGGCCCGGGACGGCAGAGACGTCCTCTGGTCCCTCCACAACCACATGTACAACGCCACCCCGGCCTTCTACGCCTTGATGAACGACACGCCCGGCCGCGTCGGACCCGCTCTGCAGCCGCCTCCCGCAGACCCACGACAATACTTCCTCGACTTCCTCGAGGACGACGAGCGGACCTCGGTCGCGCTGCCGTTTTGGAAGACGATCCGCGGCTGGTACGCCGCGCGGAATCTACCCAACATGCTCCTGGTGCATTTCAACGATCTGAAGGCAGACCTGGACGGCGAGATCCGCAGGATCGCGGAGTTTTTGGACGTGCCGATCACCGAGGACAAGCGTGCTGATGTCTTGGAGCACTGCACGTTTGCGTACATGAAGAAGCACGCGGCGAAGATGGCCCCTCCGCAGGCGGCTTTGGTCTGGGAGGGTGGTGCTGACACTTTCATCAATAAGGGTTCGAATGGGAGGTGGAGGGATGTGCTTAGTGCTGAGGATGTGAGGATGTATGAGGAGAAGGCTACCAAGGAGCTTGGAGAGGAATGTGCTGGTTGGCTTGCGACAGGGAGGGAAGCGTGGGCGACGTAATTGGTTGGTTACCTTGACCTTTCACGTTAGTTTGGTCATGTGTACGAGGTACGATATGTGACCTAGTTGCCTCGACAAAACACTGTCCTTGAAGCTTTGATCGTCTCACATTCGTCATGCTTGTCATCAATCTTATGCTGACTATCAGTTCTCAATCTATTCCAGTAATCGATTTCCCCCCCCAACCCCAACTTTCCGTTGCCTGCACATCTCCTATCCATCATCTCTTTAAATGAGACGGCCAGGAATACCCTGCTTGTCGCACTCGCCAGGAGTCATACCCTCCGGACAGATCCCATCAGAAAAGACATTCTCTGCAATGTAGCCACAGCTGCCCGACTGAGCGATCTGCTTGTCGCCCTTGTAAATGGTAAACCCAAGACCACAAGTTCCCTCGCCTTCGCCATCCTGAGGCGTTCCGTAGTAAAAGTCGCAGCCCGGCACGCTGGGACTGGGGTACGTGCTGCTGGTGCCGCTCCATATTGAGGCCGCACACTCGGGGTCTTCCTGGCACGCCTGGCAGCACGCGGATGCGTCCTTGTGGGCGCCGGTGGGGAACTCGCGATCATAGCCGGGAGGGCTGCGGGCGGTGTTGCCGTACCAGGCGATGCCGTCTTCAGGCAGGCCCCTGAAGCCACTCCTGGCGTGGCTCAGACCGTCGGTGCCGATCAGGTTGGTGGGAGCACACTTCAGTGCCTGGGTGGCGGTAGCGTTGGCGGTTGCGGTGGTGGAGGTGATGGTTGAGGTGCAGTAGCCGTCGATGGATGAGGTGCTCGCGCTGTTCGTAATATATTCGGTCGCTTGGGTTTCCAGTGTGACGGCGGGAGCGGTTGTCGTGGAAGCGTAAAGCCAGTTCGTGTATGTCGCGGTGGTTGTGCCGGGATACTTGTAGACGAACTTGCGCGCTGGGGCGCATGAGGTCGATGGGCGGAGGGAAGACGAGGTAAAGTCGCCTGCGTAGACGGTCGAGGTATACTCGACGTTACTGTGCAAAGTCGTTAGCGATTCAAATGCGTCTTGCAAATTATAAGAGTTCTTCCATTGGATGGAGTGCGTGGCGATGCAAACTTACTGAGTTTTGGTGGTGCAGGTCTGTTCGTAGACGGGTTTCTGGACAGTGGTGGTTCCAGTTGTAACATACGACGTGGGGGTCTCGGTTTTCGTGGGCAGAGGGTCGTTGTAAAGAGAAGTGACTGTGACATATACTGAAGACTGACGGGTCGGCGTCGTGGTAATGGTAGTAGTCATTGGACAGGACGAGGATTCAGCCATGACAGAGGCGGCCAGGCCGGCGACAATGACAGCAGATCGCATCATCTTTGTGATGTTGAATGGTTTGAATAGGCTGTGAGTGTAAAGAGTATGTGATTTGGGTTCATGTCTTGCTGGAGAGGAAACCATGGGAGTTAAATACTATACCAGATCGTTCGAGTCAGGATCTTGAAGACCTAGGAAGCTATTCGAATACGAGAAGATGTCCACATTATGTACACATGATGCAGTAGTCGGACGCGGGAGAATATTGAGAATCCTGACGGTTGATGCTCAAGACGGAAGTAGATGAAGTTCGAGAGTTCTCTTGCGCCGCGGCCTTTAGCGGCGACATGGTTGACAGGGATGTTGACACTAATTCAAAAAGTGGCGTAACTTGTATCCTTAAATAGGCTTTCGGCTCGTCATATCGTCGGCTACAATAGCATTCCATCCGGTGTCTTCCCAGCCGTTTGGTTTACTGTAACCGGCCTTCTCTTAACACTACGATCCCTTCCATCTAGAGTAGTGAAAAGTCGGTGAGTTGCTTCCCGGAGTCAGGCTCCGCATTAAAAGCGCTTGACGCCGAGCTGCGAGGCCGTAGATTGAACAACCAGTGGATCGTGGTCGTGTGGTACAGATAATGCAGTAAACGTATTCGTCTCGAAGCGAGCTGAAGTTGCAAGCCACGGACCAGTTTCTGCCACAAGCAGTTCCAATATGCATGCCGCCGCCTCGGCATCTGGATGCAAATATGGAAGTCTGGAATCCTTCCTTCTAGGCAACTGCAAACATGGGTGTGCAGTAGTTATCAAAATTACGAGTTCTGTGTGGAGCATGTGCCGTTATCGATGCAGCCAAGGTCGGAAGGATTTGGTCTTAACTAGAAGTAGAAGACCGTAAAGTGACTGAATTGACTGATTTGCGAAGTACTTTGGACCAAGAACCTATGCCGTGATCCCGAATTTGAGAGATATTCTGGCATGTACCGATCTCGTAGGCGAAATGTATAGTAACTGCGAGATCGACACTCCCACTCGTTAGGTAGGATTCGTCCGGCGATTGATCCGATCCAGAATCTCCCATACCTACTGCGCGTGTCGATAGATGTTGCTCGCTGAGAACCAACACGAGGTCCACTATCGGCCAGCGTCCACACGGGCTCAACAATCCTGCAGTCCAAGAAAGACATAGGTGAACCCACCGGAGTCTCTCAACTAGACTTCGCTTGCAAAATCAGTCCTGCTAAAAGTGGACTCCGTTGCGAGAAGTCCCAATCGAGCAGTCGGCTCCGGTTGTCTGGAGAAAGGCGTCTTGTGTGAAAGCTCAAATCTCGCCATCTCTCGCAAATCGACGGCCTTGAGAAAAAAACCAAAAACCAAAGATCAAAAAAAAAGACCAAAAAGGAAAACCATATTTTCGCGTAAAAGAAATATCTCTCAAAGAGATAGATAAAGTTATGGAGAAACCCGGAGTCGAACCGGGAACCTTCTCCACTCAACAAGTACATTGCTGTACGGTGCTAAGAAGATGTCATACCGCTAGACCATATCCCCTAATCAGATCAATGACTTGATCGATGAGGGTAAGCTCAACAATGCCGTCCATAATCAGCAAACAGCAGGAATCAAGCCACATGCATGGCGAGTCGATGCTGCCGAGGTACGAGTGTGTGAGTAGCCTAGAATGAGAGTTGCGACAATGATCTATCGATCCGGAGTGATAACAGAGAAGCGTCCCAGTTCATGAAAAAGATGCAGCGTGTTCAGAACGAATGCATGCAGCGGGATCCAGTCTTTGTAGACGCAGGAAACGAGAGGTCTGCGTCTAAGTGTGCTGTGTGCTATTGCGTCGATCCAACAGAAAGAGGGTAACACTGCCGTCAGGTGTGACATGATCTGCAGTAAATAATACACCTTGTAGATATATTCTGGGGCATACGCGAACGACCTGTACAACATTTCAGGTTTGGCCTCTTGACATTGCATGCCGTCGATCTAGTCAACCTCCTCTACGGTGTCGTGATCGGGTAGATGGTTGATAGTCGTGGGTTCGAGAGGCGAAGTTTTATATAACAAATTCAACAAGTGGCGAGTTCCGGGCTGAGCTTGCGGAGGATGGCGAAGCTGTAGGCGGATAGGGTGGAGATATTGCCCTAGAACGATGAGCACCAGTTTCTGCGTCCGAGTCGTAGTCTTCCACCGTGACGGTGTTGTGTCGCTGTACGAATGGTCAGTACGAAGTCGAAAAATTGGGCTGATGGAGACTTACTTGCACACCCGGTATCGGACTTGATGATGTAGCTGCATCTTCTGGCCGGGGGTTTGGAGCGGCGGGTTCATCGACAGGCTGATCGGATGCAGGTACGAGGACAAACTTGACACCCTGCTCCTTATCCCCTCTTCCCTTGGTAGCAGCCGTAGAGTCCTGCTGATGATATTTGTTGTCGATTTCAGCACCAGGCTGCGCGGAATCGTCCTTGGCGACCTTTGTATCGTGATCTGCTCCAAGGTCATGGGGTTTGTCGCTGGTGCGATCGGACTCAGCCGGAGCGTTGGCTGCAGTTCCGCCCGTGTATTTCACCAGCATCTTATTCTTTAGCTCGTCGTCATCTAGCGCGGCATCTTCAGCTTCAGATGCGTCGTCCACAATCGGTTCAGGACTGAGCTGTCTCGGGATGGAGAACATGTCGGGATCGACATTCGTCGAACCTAGATAGTTTCTTGGACGTTGACTGTAATCGCTGTATGGTTTGTACGATTTGATCAAAATCTTCGGCCGTGCCGGCTGAGTGCGCTCTACCATCGGGTATGGACGCGGCGATGTTTCCAGTCTCTGTAGCCTGCTCAGAGAACGAGCCTCCTCTTTCTTGAGTATCTTCACTTCCGCTTCCAGTCGCTCTATTTCGTTGTCCAGATCTCGCCTAGGAAACGTTGACTCCGTGCTCTTGTGACGATGAACATATCTTTCGCTGCTGCGATGCCTGCTACGAGAGCGCGAGCTGGTGTTGCTACCTTCACGATCACCGCCACGGTCGCGCGAACGTCTGCGATGCTCCATTTCTAGCTCTGCAATCTCGTAACGATGGTCTCCGGAGCTGGAACGAAGAGGTCGAGACGAAGAAGGCGGTGGCGGAAACGGCCTGTGCGTCCTGTTGGGGTCTTCGTGAACTTCGCTGTAGTCGTTCACGATTCGCGTGGGGTGTTCAAGGACGCCATGTCCCTGACCGCGGTTCTCATAAAGGCGCCGTCGTTCCGGGTAATCCCAGTCCCTTTCCGTCTGTGTGCGGTTCGAGTCTCTGGGATCGTGACGGTCATACGCGCTCAGGAAAGATTCCGCCCGGTAACCTTTGTCGTCGATGCGAGAGGATCTGCGGCGTCTGGTGGTATCGTACCACTCATCATCAGGAGGAAATCTTGACGCTTCAGAGGCACGCTCGCTGAGTCGGCGAGTGTGCAGTGGCCCGAGACTGTTCTCAGGAAAGTAGGTGGGGGACGGTGGAGCATATTGCCTGTGATATTGATAGCGGCCATCACGCATCTTCGATGTTCGATAGAGTTCAGGCTGCCAGGAATCCGGTGGACCACCATGCTCGCCGTATGGGTCACTTCTCCAGGATGTGATCGCACTACTTTTCTGTCGCGTGGAGGGCGCAATATCGCCGGAGACAAATCGGACGTGACCCCCAGATGCCTGACGGCTGATGCCTGCCTGCTCCGTAGTATCTGTCTGCTCGTGTCCTGTGGTGTCGTCCTGTGGTGAACTCTGGTCGTATGGCGTCGATGCCTGAGCAGTGGCTGCAGCTGCAGCTGATTCCTTCTGTTTGACGAGCAACGACTCGAGTTCGGCGATCTTTACAGTGCTCAACCCCCTACTGGCCAACCACTCACGCATTTGCTCGATGTCAGTCTGTGAAAGCTCGACTCGTGAGGCCCCACTCTCTGACATCGGAGTATACGTGTGAGAATCAGACACAGAATCTCCCGTCGTGGTCGCACTGCCCGCCTCGGACGCAACGTATTTCTGTGTAGAGGAGAAGACAAGCATGATGCTGGCCATGCCTTGATGCGCGACTGCACCCAATACAGCCTTTTGAAGGAGTCGCCGAGTCGTTCGAATGTCTTTTTGGATCGGCAACGCTGCGTGCAGATGCCATACGCGGTAGCTGAAGTTGTCGTCCACCCATCCCGAGACCGCCTGTTTGACAGATCGGGGAAGTGCTTGCCACGCTCTCAGAGTGCCATCGAAGTCGCAAGTGGGTCCACACGGTTGATGCCGCAATGCAGGATTGTCAAGCGTCTGGTAGCTGTATTTGCCTTCTACAGAGTCGTACGACATGACGATGTGCAAGAACCTCGTACGTTCCGGAGATTGAAACCCAGAAGTCATTGGGCTGGAATTGTTGCTCGCACCTGTAGATCCCGAGGAATCAGAAAGCTGGCGCTTGAAGAACCATCTTCACAGCAGTCAGTTTTTAACAACGGAAATCCCCAGCGAAACTTGGACATACCTTCGTTTAAGCTTCCGCACACCGTCTTTTCCTGTAGAGTCTACCCCAACATCTTTGTTCAAGTTCATGGGTGCCACTGGCGGCACGACGCCGAGTTTCAACAGCATTTCTCCAAATTCGTCGTGCATCTGTCCTGACTGCTGCTCATCCAGAAACCTTTGTACTAGCTTCTCGTCCAGATGCGGGCCGAATATGTCTATCATCCGACGCTGAGTGGCATCCGTAGCTTGCTGGAGGCGGGCCAGCTTCTCCTTCACCATTTGCTGATAATCTTCGATCGCTATCTTGCGGGCGACCCCTTCGGCTATTTCCCTCGCCTTTCGTTCCGCGTCTCTGCGTTTGTAATCTTCATGGATTGATTCTCTTAGATCACGTGCCATCCAGTCGGTCTCTCTGCCATCGTCTGAAATGCTATCATACGTGCCGCTTCTGTAAGGACGGGACGGATATGACGCAGGTGGCCTGTCTCGCCCAGATGGATAGCGAGGGTCAAAGTCGGGCTGTTGAGCAGACATTGCTGCCCTTTTCTCTTCAGCCTTCGCTTCCTTGAGGAGACGTCTGGCTAGGCGTTTGCTTTTGGTGAGAGCTACGATGCTCTCTTCGCCCGCAATTCTCTCTGCAGAAGTAGAGCCTGTCTGAGCTTGAATACAGCTTCTGGCGAGCAAGATTTCTGTGTTCATAGACTGAAGTTCCAGGTTGACCACATCAACTTGAGGTTTTACGAAAGGCCAGTAGAACTTCGTGAGCGTGCGGACATCGATATCTCCAGGCTTGATGTTGATGATGGCGTCCGGGTCGTCAGGAAGATCCGCTTTGGTAAGAAGCCTGACCAATTTCTCAATGAGTCTCTTGGAATGTGTAACGGCGTTTTCAGCCACTTTTCGACTGTCCTCGCTGACCGAGCCCGCTGCTTCCCTGCTGCGTATCAGGGTATTGAGTTCCCTCACGTGAAGGATAGTCGTTTCCAGTTGCACGGCCAGGTTAATGATGCTGTCTCGAGAGTCCTTATAGTCGCCAACATAAGTATTGAGGGTTCGAGCCAGGCTGAAGCCGACCTGAACAACTCCGATGATAGCACTGGCTTCTCCTAGGCCTGCCATTTGACCCGAGGCGAACAATCAAACATGGGCTTATCTTGATCGCGTGGCCATGCTGCGCGTGTCTCGAACGTGGACTATGTGAAGAACCGGAGACCGTAAAACGTCAAAGATAGAAGGAGAGCAACATAGAAAGGAGAGAAAACGCGTGGCCGATCGCACACCCAGGTGCAACTCGAGAGTCCGTATGTATGCATCCTCTTTGCGTACTAGCGTTCAGCCGCAGGACGCATGGACCGGCCGATAGTGCCATCTCTTTACTGTCTGCTTTGGGGATCCATCAGAGCAGAACATGCCTAGGTATTCATCGCACGATGGGACATGCAATGTGTAATTATGAAAAGGGAAAGCTGGGAAGATTGTCGAAGGTGAGGTCCGAGCAAGGTTTCAGGATCGTGCCCTTCCTTTGTGAGGAAGCCGCGAAGCCCGCTTTAGTCTACCACCGGGGATTGATCCCAACAGAGAGCTACCCTTAAGACACATCATTAGAGCCACGCACAGCGTGCAACCGCATCATATAATATCGTGTCCTGTATTCTCGAGTTTGAGCTACATCTCATTGGGTAGCTTATGATACATGATGCCCTCGCATTTCCTTACGCCGCTAACGCCGCGCGGCTCTATGCTCCCATGATACAGAGCATTCATCCCAAAGCTTCCGGTGTTTAGAGGCCGGTCTTTCTATTGCGTGTCGACATCCATCTTCTCGCCAACACCAGGCTCGCCGTCGCCAATGTCATGCACCGTCACATACTTGCTGATGTCCTCCTTTGTGATGACCTTCTCGTTCAGGACCGCAGTAGTACCTCTCTGGAACTTGTAGTCCCGCTTCTTCGGCTCCCTCGTGTTCGGCGTCAGGTAGTTCCTCATCAACTCGGTCTTGTCCTTGGTGATCACGCAAACGTCGACGTTGGATCCAGAGCCCAGATCGTTCCAGATACCGGCCTCGATTGCGTTGGCGCAGAGGCTGACGGCTTGCTCTCTGGTCATGTTGGGCTTCCACTGAGTCTCGAACACGCTCATGGCAGCCAAACTTCCGGAACCCATCGTCACGTATGGGAGCTTGTCTGTTGAACCGTGCGCGTGAACTGTGAAGAGGTGTGCTCCGGTAGGGTCGCATCCTGCCACCACAAGATATGCGCCAATGTGACCCTGGTAGCGGAACAGGTGTTGTTTGAGCATGGTCATGACGGTGACAACGCGCGGTTTGCGACCAGTGGAGAGGGAGTGGAGTTCGAGGTTGGAGGCCATGAGCGCAGTGGTAAACTCAGTGTCGGCGGCGGTACCGGCACCGGCACACCAGATCTGAGGAGAGATGTAGTGAAGCTTCTCGCAGTTCTGTGGGAGGTGTCAGTGAGCGGTCCATGAGCGTTGGATTGCAGGTCACGTACCTTGTCTGCTACTATGGGACCACTGGTGGCGCGAGTGTCGGCTGCGATGACAACACCTCCATCGTAAAGAGCACCGACAATGGTGGTACCGGTGGATGTGGCCTTGGGAAGAGGCACGCCTCTGGCGTGAAGGGCGAGGTTGCGGTTGTGGTTTGAGAAGTCGAAGCCCGGCATCTTGCTGGCGTGTTTGTGATTTGTTTGGGTGTTTTAGCGAGCCGCGGTAGGGCTTGTGGCGGACTTGATGAGAGACGTGGAGGGAATGGTTCTGGTTGTTGGACAATGTTGTTGGTGGTTCGTCGGGTGATTGATTGATTGATGGTAGTTAGATGTTCCGGTTCGAAGGCCAGGCGACTGTTAGTGACGAAGCTCAGTGAAGCTCGCCCGCCTCGGTCAAAGTCCGGCAGCAAGCAGCGCGTTCACTCTGCATCGCGGCTAGAGCAAAGAAACATCCACCACATTACATTAATGCTCTTTACACCAAGATTTCTTGCTTGCTGAACTCGACAAAACTACTCGACGCTCATCCAGTGACACCAAACGCCTACTCTTCGTCGCATCTCTTCACGCTTTACGAGAACACTTTTCCGCCCATCAGCGCGTGAGCGCTTCTCGCGTTTGCACACTCGGACCAGCTCCAGACCGAGGAAGAAAGTACGAGGGTGTTTAGGGATTACGACCAAGAACCATCATGTCGGGAATGGGGACTGGACCCAAGGCGAACGCTGCGACCGATCTCGAATCAATTGAAACAGAGCAGCTTGGTTTCCAAGCATTGGCTTCGGAAAACAAAGTACGACTACTGCCTACACCATGGTCATCCGAGCAGTTCCCAATCACGACCGCTTCGCTTCTGTCAGTCGCATCGGGTCGAGGATTGCTTGCGGCTGCTGGCCCGGATGCGCTGGTCATTGCAACAACAGAGAGTGTGAGGCAGGCCGCTTCTAGCGGTTCAAAAGACAAGACGAAGCAAGGATTCAAACCACAAGCAACAATCCCTGTACCTCGAGTGTCGCACGTTGTCTTCTCGAGCGATGAGAGCTGCTTGGTCATCTCTGCGGAGGAGGGCGGTGGATTGGCAGTATACGACACGAACGGCCTGTTGAATGGGAACAAGGAATCCGCATTCCAGGTCACGACGAACGGCGTGGCAGTCCGGCAGATCCTGGCAAACCCCTCAAAGGATAACTCCCATCAATTCGGACTGGTCCTGGGCAACGGACAACTACTATTGGCGGATCTCAAGCAGCGCCAGCTTGTCAATGGCGCGGGTGGTAGCCCTGTGTTCATTGAGAATGTGAGCTGTGCGTGTTGGTCGAGGCTTGGAAAGCAGATTGTTGCTGGACTGGCAGACGGCACCGCTGCGCAGATCGACTTGCAAGGAAACGTCAAAGCTGTCATTCCCAAGCCACCACAGTTGATGGCTCACCGCGACCCTCAAGAACAGGGCATGCCCGTGAGTGCCATCTATTGGCTGGAGACTGCGGACTTTTTGATGATACATTCGCCCATCAATCCACCAGCTGATGGTGACGGCATGGGACCCCGAAACGACTCCGAATACCACCTTGTGCATCGCGAGAAGTCGTCGGGTGACTGCAGCTACCACCATTTCATGGACCCCTGTCCTGGCTTTATGGAACAGCGTGTGCCCACACATCACTTCATCCAGCGTTTGAGAGAGTGGCCACCGAGCCTCGATGACACCCTTATACTAAGTTCAACTATATCCTCGGACATCGGCGCCATCACAAGATCCAAAACCCCATTGTCGCAGGACTTCCCGGCTGATAAGATCACTCACATGTATACCACTACGACTCCTCTAGAAGATTCGCGCCGCGCCGCCTTGCCTGTGAGCATCGAGGACGGCATGAGCGACACATCTGTCATTGGAATGGCACTCGATCTCAGTACAAAAGAAACGGTTCAAAAGCCAATTCCTAGTGATGAGGAAATCGACAACTCTGCAACGCCTCTTCCGGCTCTTTTTGTTCTCAACCACGAAGGTGTGCTCAGTGCGTGGCATATCGTGTACAACGATTCAGTCCGTCAAAAGACGGCGTATCCTGGTTTGACTAATGCGACCACGGAGGAGCAACCTCAACAGCAGACTCCGGTGGCTCCTTCCGCAAACAGCACCGCTTTCGGTGCATCGAGCTCTGCACAGGCGCAAACGCCTTCCCAAAAGCCGGCATTTGGTCAAGCCAGTACACCTGCTTTCGGTAGCACCTCTGCCTTCGGTGCATCCAGCTCCACACAGGCGCAAACACCCTCTCAAAAGCCTGCGTTTGGACAAGCCAGTACACCTGCTTTCGGTAGCACCTCCGCATTTGGTGCATCAAGCTCTACACAGGCACAGACACCTTCCCAACCCCCTTCCCAAAAGCCCGCGTTCGGACAAGCTAGTACTCCTGCTTTCGGTAGCACCTCTGCTTTCGGCAAGATGTCGTCGCCTTGGGGTGCGCCGCCAGCCTCTACACCCGAGGCGCCCGAATCCGGGAAACCAGCGGGAGGCGCTCAATTTGGCGCGACTGGAGGTATGGGTGCCAACAAGGCTTCGCCATGGGGTGGCTCTACATCAAGTCAGATCCCACAACCTGCTCAAAAGGGGTCTGCATTTGGTGGAAACACGAGCGGCCAATCGCCTTTCGCCTCCTTTGGTAAACAGACCGAAGGGGATGGTAAGCCTGCCGCATCACCTTTCGGCAGTTTCGCCAAGTCGAATGTTGAGAAACCTGCACCGTCTCCATTTGGCGCCTTTGCGTCGCAGAGTGGTGAGAACGATAAGCCCGCTGCTTCGCCATTTGGTACTTTCGGAAAGCCAAGCGGTGATACAGACAAATCCGCAGCCTCGCCATTTGGAACTTTCGGAAAGCCAAGCGCCGACGCCGGAAAACCGCAAGGATCGGCTTTCGGCAGCTTTGGACAACCCAGCGGGAGCGAAAACAAGCCTAATGCTTTCAGTTCCTTCAAGCCGCAGAGCGAAGAGAAGACCCCAGCCCCGTCTCCATTTGGTGGTGCGAGTGGCTCGGGCGGTTCTGCCTTTGGGTCTTTCGGCAATGGCGGGTCTGGCGGGTTTGGTCAAGGGTCATCCTTTGGCAAATCATCGTTCGGCCAGCCATCCCAAGCAGAAGGCCAAAAGTCTAGCGAAGATGACAAGCCATCGTCAGGCTTCAGTGGATTCAAGCTTGGCTCCACGTTCAAGCCAGACGGAAGTGCGAAGGACGATTTGCCCAAGCCCAAGGACCCGGGCGCAAGCCTCTTTGGCAGTGGATTTGCCGACTCTCTCAACAAGAAGCCTGAACCGACCACTCCGATCAAGCCTGAACCCGACACTGAGCAGTCACCAGATCTTAAGGACATACCCGAGGCCTCGAACACGCCTAAGAGCCCACCTAAGCAGATGCAGGAGAGCTTGAAAGAAGACTTCTCAGGACCCGGACTCTTGACTCCTCAGGGCAAGCCAGACGAAGCCTCGAAGCAAATGCCTTCGTCGGCCCAGAGCGACGCTCCACTTCCGCCAGACTTCTTGAACAGTAAGCCGAAGAAGGAGGCTTCGCCACCCGCTGCCGACGATGCGCCATTACCTCCGGACTTCCTAGGATCTAAGCCAAAGGCAGCCGATGAAGGAGCAGACGTTCCCATTGCGGGTAGCCCACCTCTGGATGTTGGTGACGAGAACTTCTCCGAGTCCGCTAGCGAGGGTGACGACAATGACGAAGAAGATGGTCCACCGGAAGAGGACGGTGAGCCCGACTGGAGTGACGAAGACGATCACGAGCAAGACGATGAGGATGACGAGGAGAACGAAGAAGAGGAAGACGACGATGAGGAAGACGACGAAGACGACGACGAGGGTGAGGAAGACGAAGGAGACCGTACGGTTGGCGATCCAGAGCAACTGTCTGCGTTCGAAGCCAGGGTGTCGCCCGCGAGCCCGAAGAGGAACTCCCGAAACGAGCAGTCCACTACCCCCGAAACGCACAAGAAAGCCACCTCACACACGCCTGCCGGCTTTCCCAACCCGTTACCATCCTTCGCGCCTCCGACCAAACCTCAACTGAGCCCTCGCTCCCCAAGCCCTGTAAGAGGCTCAAGCAGGCCGCCGGCAGCTCAACGTCCCTCCTTTGGAAGAACCTCAGTTCCTGCGGGGAAGCCGGTCGAGCGCCCTGCCTCACAACAGAAGGCACCCACGCCGCAGCCGCCTACCCAAGAAGAACTCGAGGATGAAGAAGATGCGCGCATCAAGTCTATCCTTGACGCGCCCATTGAGCCAACCACGCAAGTATCAGAGTTCATCGCCCACCACAACTACGTTGGTCGGTCCGAGAAGCCTGGCCTTGCTGGTCAGTTCGAGAGAGTTTACCGCGATGTGAACAGCATGATCGACACTCTTGGTCTCAATGCAAGGGCCCTACAGTCATTCGTTGCCGGGCACAGCCACGCTCGGGACAACGACAGCCCAATGTCAAGGCGGGACTTGGAAGACGAACAAGACTGGGTGCTCGCCGAGCTTGATGATCTTCGGTCGCTCATCGAAGGCATCGGCAGGGATCTCGAAAATGGTCGTCTGGACGATCCGTCGGGGAAGATCGCGGACTGCGCGGATGAAGAGAAAGAACTGCAGAAGCTCAAGTCCAGGGCTGCTGACCTGAGGAAGCAAATTGCCGCAAGGACCGATCCCAAGCAGCAAATGGAGCAATACAACGCTCCCCTGCCAAGCGAAAGCGCCGCACAACAGGCCGAGTTGAGGCAAGGCGTGCAAAGAATGCAAAAGCAGCTGGCCGAGGCTGAAGAGGCCATGGGCATTCTACGCGCAGATTTGGCTTCCGTGCCAGCCGACGGGCAACCCAAGGGCGCCTCCAACGTCCCCACAGTCGAGGCCGTGACCAACACTATTCTGAAGATGACCGCAATGGTCCAGCAGCGCAGCGGCGACGTCGACGTCCTCGAGTCGCAGATCCGCCGCCTGCCTCGCGGTCTTGCCAGCATGAGCCTGCAGGACGACTACGAAGATGACCTCATCAACACCATGCGCGGCTCGAAGCTACTCACTGGCGGCTCGAGCTCTCCCGCTTCTTCGCCCAGGCCTCGCCGCAGCAGAATGACTGCACGCGGCGACCCTCTGGGCATGAGCGGCATGTTCGGATCTAGGTACGCGCGCACCCCGCCTACGAGTGGCAGGCAGTCGGTCGCAGACCTGGGTGCCAGTGCACTGGGAAGGAGCACGGCTAGCTTCGGCGCCAGCACGAGGAAGAAGATGGTGGACGTTTCTGTCGAGGAGGCCGAGGGCTGGCTGGGCCGCGAGAAGTCGAGGAAGAAGGTGCTTACCGGCCTCAAGGATCTCGTTGAGCGCAGAGGCGTCAAGGAGGTCAGGGTGTCGAAGTAAAGCGCACAATGTACTTTTTCCAATTGTGGAGGGGCTGGCTGGATGGTTTTTTTTGTGAATGGCTGTATTTTGTGCTGCGTTTTAGCGAGGCCTTTGAGTCTGTCTAGGGTGAAATAAGTTTGTATAACACATGGGTCACGATGAAGAATCCTGGGATGTTCACGTGTGTGTGAGAGACTGCTCTCATCTTACTTTTGAACAAAATTGTACTGTGGGTATCTCGAACAAAACAACGTATATTACAGTAAAAGCCCTCAGTGGCCTACAGCACCAACCACTTCTCAGCAATCTCCTGCGCCGCACGCTGGTTTCCCACAGCAACGTAGATAGCCTGCAGAGCGAACGCGGCCTCTGTCGCGAAATCTTCCAAACCCAAGCAGTGCTGCTCTTCGTCTCTGAGCTTTGCAGCCTCATTCTCCTCGTCCTGGGAGATAGCCGCACCCTTCTCTTGACGGTCGCGTTGACTTTTCTCGATCTCCTCGAGTCGCACCTTGCGGTGTGCGCTTGCAATCTCCACATCGAGCTGGACCCTTTCGCTCAGTGACATGGCTCGCTCGTACGCGGGGATGGCGAGGTAGGTGAGCCCGAGCACATGCCACATACGGCCGACGTTGTATTCTGCTTCCTGCAAGTGTTTTGCAACGCCGTCGCGAGTGCGCAGATCGTAGTAGCGGTACAGGAAGCTGAGGCCGTGGTGGATCTCGTGGTGGCGGTTGTTTGTCTGGCGTTTCATGGCGCCCGAGACGTACTGCGATGCGATGGAGAGGTTGATACTTGGGTCCTCCGGCTTCAGAGCGAGAGCGCGGAAGTAGTAGGGCAGGGCGGAGGAAGAGTGATTGGCAACCGCCACCATGTGGCCGTAGTTCATCAGTGCGCCGGCGTCGAGCCCGTCTTTGGCGAATTCGGGTTTGGCGCGCCGCTTCAGGGTGCTCGCAGGCATGCTGAAATCGTATTTCCTTCTCATAGCAGTGGGGAGGGCTTGGTAGTCGAGAGTTTTGATGCTGCGGAGCATGAACTTTTGCGTGGGTCCGGCGGTGAAATAGGTGCTGTCGCCGTAGGCGAGGCGCGAGACAGCGGTGATGAGTTGGTACGAGGAACCGGCGCGCAAGTCGCCTCGAGTCGCAAACCAACGGGCCGTCTTCATCAGACGTTCGGTGTCATTGAACATCAATCCACAGCAGATGGACGTGGCTTGCGACGTGTTGAGCAGCTCTTCGTTGTGGTAGAACACGTTAGCGTTGAACAGACCGTTTTCGATGATCTCGTAGCACGACTCCTGATCGCTTTGCTTCGCGTCAAGCAAGGCCAGGTCAACGAAAATGTGATGCCAAGTCGAGAAAGGGATGCCATGGAAGTCTGCTGGTGTTGAGATATCAAGTGGAGGCGGTGCTTGCTTCTTATTGCCGCCGTCTCCGTTTTCGGATCCACTTTCTTGCGCTGCTTCTTGTGGTACACCGTTGTCCTCAAGCCTTTTCTTGAAAGCCTCGAGCTCGCGGATGAATTTGCTGTGCCTGTTGCGAATGCGAACCGGAGCAAAGCCCTTGAAAGGCTTGTATAAGTCCCTGCCGGGGTAGAATACCCTCATGGTCCGGAACTCGCGATACATGAGTCTCGCATTGTCCATCCACTCGAAGACTTTCTCTTCATCGGCATTCTCGTCGTCCAGCACATGCCATAGATCCTTGACTTTGGAGAAGCAAGTCAAAATGCGCTCTGCCTGGGCTTCAAAGAAGCGGTCGCGATCATCTTCCTTCTTCAAAATCTCGGCGAAACCTCTTCTCTGCTTGGCCTTCTCACGATGGTGTTTTTGTTTCTCCAACTCCACGGTAAGCTCTTCGCCGTCCAGCGGCTCTCCATTCTCCCCGAACATTGTCCGCGATGCATTGAACGAACCAAGGCCAGATGGGATGGTTGACTCGTCTCCGTCGTCGTCACTGTCTGATCCGCTGCCATCTTGTAGGGCAGCTCTCTTTCTTGCTTCACGTAGCTTGTAGTTATCACGCTGTTTCTGGCGCTTTCTCTGGAGAGTTTCATCAAGCTCAGGTACGGCCAAAAGATTGACATGCCCTCGCTTCCTCTTGTGCTCGAGAAGCTTCTCTTTTCTGGCCGATGCTCTTGGGTTGACGGGTGGCATCTCGAGTCTTTCCTTCCTGATGATGTCCTTCCTTCCCATTGCAATTAGATCGCGTATAATTACCATTGCTTTTTCTTTTTCATTCATATCATCGGCAAGCATTTTGGCCAATTCTGCTCTGGCAGAGGCATGATTCGGGTCAAGCTCCATCACGGCCCTGTAGCAGCTCTCCGCTTCTGAGAAATTCTTCAAGCCTCGATGACATGCCGCCATGCTGATCCAGAACTGGTC
>Ga0265798_10002055_pt1 | contig 30222 bp, 25 predicted proteins | sample P3T30metagenome_FD_192430 | JGI IMG/M metagenome (GOLD analysis project Ga0265798, IMG submission 192430) | Plant litter microbial communities from East Loma Ridge, Irvine, California - P3 T30 | ecosystem: Environmental > Terrestrial > Plant litter > Unclassified | place: USA: California...
GTCGCTGACGGTGCCGGGCATCCGTTACGTTGTCGACGCGGGCCTGGCGCGTGTCAAACGTTACAGCTTCCGCAACAAGGTCGAGCAATTGCAGGTGGAGCCGATTGCGCAGTCGGCGGCAAACCAGCGGGCCGGCCGTTGCGGCCGGGTGGCGGACGGTGTCTGCATCCGCCTGTACGAGGAAGACGATTTCCTGCAGCGCCCCAAGTTCACCGAGCCGGAAATTTTGCGTTCGTCGCTGGCGGCGGTCATTTTGCGCATGAAGACGCTGCACCTGACCGACGTTGAAACCTTCCCGTTCATCGAACCGCCGCAGCCGCGCGCAATTGCCGACGGTTACCAGCTGCTGCAGGAAGTGGGCGCGGTCGATGAATACAATCAAGTCACGCCGCTGGGCATCAAGCTGTCCAAGCTGCCGCTCGACCCACGCGTCGGGCGCATGATCCTGGCCGCGCTGGACAATGCCTGCCTGACCGAAATGCTGATCATCGCGTCGGCGCTGTCGGTGCAGGATCCGCGCGACCGCCCGATGGAGTACCAGCAGCAGGCCGATGAGGCGCATAAAAAATTCGCTGACGAAAAGTCGGAGTTCCTCAGCTTTATCAAGATCTGGCGCTGGTTCGAGCAGGCCATCGAGCACAAGAAAACCAATCGCCAGCTGATGGAAACGTGCCGCGCCAGTTTTCTCTCGCAGGTGCGTTTGCGCGAGTGGCGCGATGTCCATTCGCAGCTGCTGACGATCGTCAAGGAGCAGGGCTGGCGCCTGAACGAATTGCCGGCGACGTATGAAAACCTGCACACCGCATTGCTGACCGGCCTGCTTGGCAATATCGGCTTCAAGGCCGATGACGAGCCGGGCGCCGGCTACCTCGGCGCGCGCGGCATCCGGTTCCATATCTGGCCCGGTTCGTCACTGTTGAAGAAGCCCGGTAAATGGGTGATGGCGGCCGAGCTGGTGGACACCACGCGCCTGTACGCGCGCTGCGTCGCGCAGATTCAACCGGAATGGGTCGAGCGCGTGGGCGCGCACCTGCTGCGCAAATCGTGGGGCGAGCCGCGTTGGGAAAAGCGCGCCGCGCAAGTGACGGCGTCCGAGCGCGCAACGCTGTACGGCATCGTCGTCTACAGCCAGCGCCGCATCAATTACGGCCAGTTCAACCCGGTCGAGGCGCGCGAGATTTTCATTCGCGAAGCGCTGGTCAGTGGCGACTACGATACGCGTGCACCGTTTTTTGCGCACAACCACAAGCTGGTCAAGGAAATCGAGAACCTCGAGCACAAGTCGCGCCGGCTGGACGTGCTGGTGGACGATCAATTGATCATCGCGTTCTACGACAAGCTGATTCCGCAGGACGTGGTCAATGGCGCTGGTTTTGAGAAGTGGCACAAGGATGTCACGCGCGACAATCCAAAGCTGCTGTTCCTGAACCGCGAAGAATTGATGCGCCACGAAGCAGCTGGCGTGACGACCGACCTGTTCCCGAAAACCATGAGCGTGACGGGCATCGAGATGGCGCTCAGCTATCACTTCGAGCCGGGCAGCGTGCGCGACGGCGTGACGGTGGCGGTACCGCTGTTTGCCCTGAACCAGTTGCCGCGTGAACGGGCCGACTGGCTGGTGCCGGGCATGTTGAAAGAGAAGGTGCACCTGCTGCTCAAGTCCTTGCCGCAGAAGCTGCGCCGCCACTGCGTGCCGCTGCCTGATTACGCGGCGCGGTTTTGCGAGCGCATCAACGCGGCCGGCAGCTTTGGCCGCGGCGACCTGATCGACGTGCTGATCGGCGACATCCGCAAGGAAACCGGCCTGAACGTGCTGTCGACCGACTTCAAGGTCGAGACCTTGCCGGCGCACCACTTCATGAACATCAAGGTGATCGACGAGCATGGCCGCCAGCTGGAGATGGGGCGCAACCTGGCGACCTTGCAAGCCGAGTTCGGCGGCCAGGCGCGCCAGAGCTTCCAGAAACTGGCGGAAGTGGTGGCGCCAAGCGCTGCGGTGGCGCCAAGCGGCCCGGTCGCGGTGGCCGCGCCAGGACCACGGCCGATGCCGACTGCGCCGAAAGGCAAGGGGGCGGCAGGTGCTGGCAATGCGGCAGCGGCTGCACCGCCCGTGGCCGGCAAGCACACTGGCCTGACCAGCTGGAGCTTCGGCGAATTGCCGGAACTGCTAGAAATCGCGCAGGGTAAATTGACGTTGATCGGTTTCCCGGCGCTGGTCGACAAGGGCGCTTACTGCGACCTGGAAGTGTTCGACGATCCCAACGTGGCGGCGCGCACGCATCGCATCGGCTTGCGCCGTTTGTTTGCGCTGCAGTTCAAGGACCAGCTGAAGTTTGCCGAGAAAAACATCCCCGGCATGCAGCAGATGGGCATGCAGTTCATGGCCCTGGGTTCGCAGGAAGAACTGCGTGACCAGATCATCCAGAAAGCCATCGACATCGCCTGCCTGCAGGATCCGCTGCCTACAGACGCGACCAGTTTTAACAAGCGCAAGGAAGAGGGCAAGGCGCGCCTGGGCCTGCTGGTCAATGAAATCGCGCGCCTGGTGTCACTGGTGCTGACCGAGTTTCACGGCTTGCCGAAAAAACTGCAGAACGTACCACCTGCCGCCGCGGCCGACATGCAGGCGCAGCTGCAGGGACTGGTGCACAAGCGCTTCCTGATCGACAACGATTACAGCCAGCTTGCGCACTTCCCGCGCTACCTGAAAGCCATCAATGTGCGCCTGGAAAAGCTGCGCGGCGATACTGCGCGCGATGCCAGGCTGATGGCCGAATGGCAAAACGCCGCCAGCCAGTTCCAGCGTATTTCAAAACAGCAGGCCGGCAAGAACACCGACCCGCGCATGACCGAGTTCCGCTGGATGCTGGAAGAACTGCGGGTGTCGCTGTTTGCGCAGGAGCTACGCACCCCCATGCCGATTTCCGCCAAACGCCTGCAAAAAGTATGGGAATCGATGCAACGGTAATCTGAATCCCGGTTCAGATGCCGCTGCCGCCGATATCTTTCTTGCCGCCGGTGCTAGGTGTGCTGGTGCCGGTGAGGCTGCCGGTGGTGCCGCCGGTAAGGTTGCCAGTGAGGCTGCCCAGGTCGCCGCCGGTTTCGGAGCCGGTGGCGGCACTGGCTCCTGTACTGGCCCCGGAGGTTGACCCAGACCCGGACTGCAGGTTGCCGGGGTTGCCCATGCGGCTGCCGGCGCTCGTGCCGCTAGCCTGCCCGCCGCCCACCATGCCGCCCATCGCTACCGATGGTCCCATGCTGGGTGCGCCTGGTTGTTGCATGTCGGTACCGTAGAAAGTATGGATTTGCTGCGCCCAGGTGACGTCGCTCATGTCGGGCCATGCATCGGGGTCGAAGCCAGGGGCGTTCTGCAGGCGATCCTTTTCGACATTGAGCACGAAGCGGTGATTGAGGGTGTCCAGGTGCAGTGCGTTCCAGGGCACGGCGAACAGCTTCTGGCCAAGGCCGAGAAAGCCGCCAAACGACAACACTGCGTACGCCACCTGGCCAGTATGCATGTCGAGCATGATCTCCTTGATGTCGCCCAGGTCTTCTTCGGCGCCGTTGACGACGCTGTCGCCAATGAGCGTATCGGCGCCCATCAGTGCCGGACCCGGACCGGGACTTGAGGAGGCGCCGGATGCGTTCTGGTAGATGCCATATTTATCACGGTCTGTGTAGCTCATGATCAGTCTCCATGGTGGTGGTGTTTGGGCCAAACCACAGGTTAGGCGGCAGGCTGCCGCCAAGTTTGATCTGCCTCAATCGGGCACAGAAGGTGGAGTGTGGCTGCTGGGCCATATGTCACGATACCGTCATCAGCCCGTGCCACACTTTGGCTGAATCCACCAATCAACTTTCCGGAGCAGTGACATGACATTGACGGCGCGGTGCATCAACGCAGGACCCTTGAACAAACCGATTCGCACCTGGTCGCGCGCGACCGCCGTGCTGGCTACGCTGCGCCAGCGTGCTGTGGCACTGGTGCGCTAAAGCAGGAACATGACAGCCGCGACGGCAGTGGGCGCCGCGGCGCCCAGCAGCAGTCCCAGCGCACTGATCGATTCATCCTGGAATCCGCGCCGCAACAGCGCCGCACCGGCCGGATTGGGCGCATTGGCAATCACGGTCAGGCCGCCACCGGCCACCGCGCCTGCCATCAGCATGTATTTGGCCTGGTCGGACAAACCCGCAATCAGCGAGCCCAGGTAGGTCAGGGCAGCGTTGTCGGTTACCGCTGTCAGGCCCAGCGCACCGAAAAACAACGTCGTCGGACCCATGTTCGATACCAAAGGCTGCAGCCACCACTGCTGCATGCCGCCCAGCACCACCAGCCCCGCCAGAAAATATCCCACCAACAAAGCTTCCTTCAGGATCAGTGCGTCCTGGTGCTTCGGATACGCCTGCGTGTATCCGAGGAACAGCAGGAACAGGCCCAGGAACAGGACAGGGTGGTGGGCCAGCAGGACGACTGCCACCAGGAACAGCAGGTGCACGATGGAAACGGACCAGGCCGGTTTTGCCAGCGTTCCAGCGCCTGGCGCGCCCAGGTGCGGCCGCAGCAGCCAGGTGATCACGGTGGCGTTGACTGCAACGGCCAGGACCGCGCGCCAGCCGAAGTGGGTAGCCATGAACAGGCTGTCCCAGCCCCATGTGCCGGCCACCATCAGCACGGGAGGTGCGGCATACGACGTCAGCGTGCCGCCAATCGACACATTCACGAACAGCACGCCAAGCGCGCCATACTTCATCCATTCCGGGATGCCTGGGCGAAACACCTGCGGCGCCAGCATCAGCGCGGCGATGGTCATCGCGGCCGGTTCGGTGACCAGCGAGCCGGCCAGCGGAACCAGCGCCAGTCCCATCCATGCCAGCGCAAGCCCGGTGTTCACGGGCGCCAGCCTGGCCAGCCCGTTCAGCAGGGCGCCGACAGCTTCGAGCACGGGGCGCGACGCGGCAATCACCATCACCACGAACACGAACAGGGGTTCGGTGTAATGGCGCGATTCGACATACGCGACAGCGTGGGCGCCATCGGCAAGCAAGGCCATGGCGATCACCAGCACGCAGGCCCAGAAGCCGAACACCACTTCCACTTCGCCCAGCAGGTGGAACAGGCCGGCATGGCGCGGATAGCGTGTGGCCAGTTTTTCGAAGGCCTTGGCGGCAAAGGTATGCACCAGCGCCAGGGCAAAAATGATGGCGCCAGCCAGTTCGATGGTGCTTGTTGTCATGACAGAAACGTGAAAAATCCAACGGTGATTATTTCATGTTTCAAGGGTGTATTGTTGGCGAGTTATCATTTTGACTGCCATGCCCGGCGTACTCAGAATGGATAACATGTCAAGCCCACGCGCGCAAAAGATAGGTCTTGCCAAAGCTGACATCGAATAGTACTGTTCATCCATACAGTACTTTGTCAGCTTGCCATGATCTCTCCCTTAAACCATCCTGCGCCGGAAAGCCTGCATCCATCGCTGTGGCGCGCGTCCCAACTGGCGCATGCCAGCGCGCGCTGCGTCGATACCGGCCACCCTACCTTGTCGAGCCAGCTGCCGGGCGGCGGCTGGCCCACCGGCACCCTCATCGATTTGCTGCTGCAGCAACCGGGCATTGGCGAACTGCGGTTGCTGCGCCCGGCCCTGGCAGCGGCGGCGTCGCGGCGCATCGTGCTGCTGCAGCCGCCTCATGCACCGCAGGCGCTGGCGCTGGCGGCGCTGGGCCTGCCGCCGTCCCAGCTGGTGTGGCTGCGCACCACGCGCAGCGCCGATACGTTATGGGCGGCCGAGCAAGTTTTGCGCAGCGGCAGTTGCGGCGCTTTGCTCATGTGGCAAAACCACGCCCGCAGCGAAAGCCTGCGCCGGCTGCACCTGGCAGCGCAATGCGGCGAAACGCTGTTTTTCATGTTCCGGCCCCTGGCCAGCGCGCAGGATGCGTCGCCATCGCCCTTGCGCCTGAGCTTGCGGCCGGCCGCAGGCGGGCTGGACATCGGCTTCGTCAAACGCCGCGGCCCGCAGCGCGATGCGCCCTTGTTCTTGCCGCTGTCCTTGCCACTCACCCATTCTTTACTGCCGCAACATCATGCGCCTCTGGATCGCCCTCTATCTGTCCCGGTTACCGCTCGAGGTGTTTTGCCCGAACTGGTCCAGTGACGTTGGCACGGTCGTGCTCGAACAAGAGCGCGTCCTGGCTGCCTCACCGCTGGCGCGCGCCGCCGGCGTGCAGGTGGGCATGCGCCGCGGCGGCGTGCTGATGCTGATGCCCGAGGCGCGCCTGGTCGAACGCGACCTGGCGCTGGAAGCCGAAGCGCAGCACGCGGTGGCCATGGCGCTGCTGCAGTACACGCCGCTGGTGGCGCAGGGGGAGGAGTCGACGCTGCTGCTCGACGTGGGCGCCAGCCTGCGCCTGTTTGGCGGCGTCAAGTCACTGTGCCGGCAAATGCGCGCCAACCTGCGCACGCTGGGGTTTTCCGGCGCCCTTAGCTGCGCTCCCACGGCGCGCGGCGCCTGGATGCTGGCGCGTGCCCATGGCAGGCAAGCGCGGCATGGCCGCGTCGTCAAGATGCCATCGCTGGTGCGGCGCCTGGATCGCCTGCCGAGTGCGCTCGTACCCCCGGCGCGCCCCTTTGCCGCCTGGTTCGAAGGCATCGGCTGTTTCAACCTGGGCGACATGCGCCGGCTGCCGCGTCCCGGCCTGCAGCGCCGCTGCGGCCGCAGCCTGCTCGATATGCTCGACGCCGCCTACGGCATGACGCCCGAGCTGTTCGAGTGGATCGAGGCGCCCACCACGTTCCACGCCAAGCTGGAACTGTTTGATCGCGTCGAACACGCCGATGCGCTGCTGTACGCGGCCCAGCGCCTGCTGCTGCAACTGACGGGCTGGCTGTGCGCGCGCCAGCTGGCTGTCGAGCGCATCACGTTTTACCTCGAGCACGAACGCGGCAAGGTGGCGCGCGCGCCCACGCTGGTCGACATCGCGCTGGCCGAAGCCACCTGGCGCGACGAGCACCTGGTGCGCCTGCTGAAAGAACGCCTGGCCAAGCTGGAACTCGAGGCGCCCGTCATCGGGCTGGCGCTGGAAGCGCTGCAGGTGCAGCCGATGGCGCCGCCCAGCGAGTCGCTGTTTCCGGAACCCGGCGGCAGCGAGGAAGACCGCGTACGGATGTTCGAATTACTGGTGGCGCGCCTGGGACCGGAGAACGTCCTGCAAGCCGCGCCGTTTGCCGATTACCGGCCCGACCTCGCCAATGGCTGGGTGCCCGTGCACCACGTTCTGCGCGCTTCGAAGCAGGCCGCCCAGCTACCCGACGACATCCATTTTTTCCCGCGTCCGGCTTGGCTGCTGTCCAAGCCGATCGCCCTGTTGATGCGCAACCACCGCCCTTTCTATGGTTCGCCATTAAAAATGGCCACCACGCCGGAGCGCATCGAAGCCGGCTGGTGGAACGCCATGCAGACGCGCGATTATTTCATCGCCCAAGGCCAGGACCACGCGCTGTACTGGGTCTACCGCGAACGCATCCTGGGCTCCCACGCCGACCGCGATCCGCGCTGGTTTCTGCATGGTTTGTTTGCCTGAGCAAGACGCTATCGCGCTCATCGCGGTCCTGATCAAGCCTGCGGCTTACGCATCGCGCCACCTTGCGCTTTTGGCGGCAAGCCAATGTCAGCGATGGATGGCATTCACCATTTGATTCGCGCGTTCTGAAGAGCCCGGAGCTGTCCCGGGAAAATGCAGCCCCAACGAGAGAATGCGGGACATCATCTTGTCGGCTGTCAGGTTCAATTCGTAAAACACCGGTTGCCCGTCGCGCGCAGTGGACACATAGCGGAGCTGGGCAAATTTCTGGCCGTTGGACGATGGCGTTCCATCCGCGGGAATTTGCACCCTCACGCTTTTCCCGTTTGGCAATGCGGCCACGGAATGCAGCGCCGCGAACTCGCCAAGCTGGTCATCGATCCGTTGCAGGTCACGTTCGATCAGGCCCGGATCGCGCGTAGCTCCCGGCGCAAACATGTGCGCCGCATCCTTGAAGCGATGGTGATGAAGCGCATCGACAAACCTGCTGGCGACAACAGCCGGGCCTGCCTCAGCATTCACAGCGGCACGGGAAGTCACGGACGTGCAAAGCATCAGAGCAACCAAGCTGGCCATGCTGACATTCATTTTGAACCTGCCATTTTTAACCCGCCATTTTTATTGATGAGCATGCAGCATACTCTTCCAGTCAACATGCCGGGGTCAGGTCCGGCAAACGTCATTTGGGGAACTAAATCGACCCATCTCTGTCTCCATCAGCACGCATTTAAAGCCCGATGAGTCCGCCATTCCGCCTGTTTTTCCTGCAGCGAAGGACGACAATATCTATATGAAAAAGTTCAGAAATTGCCGTTTGCCGGATCTGACCCCCACGGTCTGGAAGTGGCTTGCAGGTTGCCGGTGCGGTTACATTCCCAGGCAGAGCGCGCCGGCGGCGACGATGCAGCAGGCCAGCCAGGTTTTGCGGCTGACGGCTTCGCGCAGGGCGAAACGGCCGATCATGACGGCGAAGACGACGCTGGTTTCGCGCAGCGCCGAGACCGCGCCCATCTGGCCCGATTGCATGGCCCAGATGACGATGCCGTAAGCGAGCACCGAGATCAGGCCGCCACCGGCGGAGGAAAGCACCGGCGCCCACGGTGTACGCGTCAATGCGCGCAGCGCGCCGCGTCCGCGCACGGCGAGGAAGACCAGCGGCATGAGCCAGTAGAACGCAAACATCCACGGCGTGTACGCCAGTGAATGGCCATCCGATAACCGGACGCCCAGGCCGTCGACGACGGTGTAGATCGCAATGACCGCGCCGGTGACCAGCGCGGCCACGGCGCTGTTGCGCGAGACGGCGCCGCGCTGGAAAGCCAGCAGGATGATGCCGCCGGAGACCATGGCGATGCCCAGCCACCGGACCGGCGCCAGCCCCTCCTGCACCGACAAGGATGCGCCCGCCGCGACCAGCAACGGCGACGAGCCGCGCGCGATCGGATAGGCGCGTGAAAAGTCGCCGATCCCGTACGACCACACCAGGCAGCAGTTGTAGACGATGTGGATCAGTCCCGACGCAATGATGCACGGCCACGCTGCCGAGGTGGGCCATGGCGCAGCCGCCAGAATAAACAGCGTCGCGCTGGCGGCCATCGCCATGCTCATCCACGTCATGGAAAGAAAACGGTCGCGCGTGCCGTGCAGGAGCGCGTTCCAGCTAGCGTGCAGCAGTGCTGCGAACAGTACCAGCGCACCCGTATATCCCGCCATGGAATCCTCGATGATCGATGCCGTCAGCGGCCCAGCGCTCAGCATAACAGGGCAAAGCTGCCTCTTGGCAAGAAGAAAAGAATCGATTGACGCTCACGGTCCGGTTCTATATATTTATTAAACATTGATGCAAGCGCAGCATGCAACCGGACGGAGGCCCGGGCACATTGTCAGCAAGCACACGCGATTTTTCGTACAACTTGCCGGCAGAGTGGTGCATCGCAACAAAGTACGCATGATGATGGTGGACCAGCGCGCCGCGTGCGGCGCAAGAGAATAGGCCGTATCAGTTTGTTCCGCTTTGTACATTAAATATAAAACGCAAATAAAGCGAGGCGCGCCATGATGAGAAGTATCGTTTGCGATACCCCGGGAACATTGCGGATGGAGCAGCGGGAAGTGCCGGTACCCGGCGCCGGAGAAGTGCTGGTGCGCATCCGCCGCATTGGCATTTGCGGCACTGACATGCACATCTTCCGCGGTACCCAGCCGTTCCTGCGCTACCCCCGTGTGATGGGGCACGAGCTCTCCGGCAATGTCGTGTCCGCACCCGATGGATCCGGCCTGTCCGCTGGCGACCAGGTGTACGTGATGCCCTACCTGTCCTGCGGTACCTGCATTGCTTGCCGCAAGGGCAAAACCAATTGCTGCACGCAGATCGAGGTGCTGGGCGTGCACCGCGACGGCGGCATGACCGAATTTCTCGCGCTGCCGGAACGCTTCGTCTTCAAGACCGAGGGCATCTCGCTGGACGACGCGGCGATGATCGAATTCCTGGCCATTGGCGCGCACGCCGTCACGCGCGGCGCGGTCGCCGCGGGAGGGCGCGTGCTGGTGGTAGGCGCAGGTCCCATCGGCATGGCAGTCATGCTGTTCGCCCAGCTGAAGGGCGCCACGGTGACGGTGCTCGATGCCCGCGCCGACCGCCTGCAGTTTTGCCGCGACACCTTCGACGTTGCGCGTGTCGTGCAGGTGGGGCCGGACGACCGCGCGGAACTGGCCGCTGCCACCGATGGCGACTTCTTCGATGTGGTCTTCGACGCCACCGGCAACATCAAGGCGATGGAGCGCGGGCTGGAGTTTGTCGCCCACGGCGGCGCCTACGTGCTGGTGTCGATCGTGCGCGACACGCTGTCGTTTTCCGACCCCGAATTCCACAAGCGCGAAACGACTATGCTGGGCAGCCGCAACGCCACGCCGACCGACTTCGAGGAGGTGGTCGCGGCCATGAAAGCCGGCCTGGTGCCCACCGCGCTGCTCAATACCCACCGCACCACGCTGGACGAATTCATGACGGTGCTGCCGCTGTGGATGGAACCGTCGACCGGTGTAATCAAGGCGATTGTCGAGGTCTGAACCATGGACCCGAAGACGACTCCCGGCGCTTGCGCCGCACTGATATCGACTAGAATGGCAACCCGATCCAACCCGTTTTCCGCGCTGCCTGCAGCGCCTGCCCCCGCCCATGCCCAAACCAGCGACCGTCTTCAAGCGCTGCACCAATCTGCTGCTGCAGTACCTGGCCGAGAACGTGGCCGTGGGCGAGATGCTGCCGACCGAGCAGCGCCTGAGCGCCATCTGCCAGGGCAGCCGCACGGCCGTGCGCAGCGTGATCGGGCACCTCAATACGCGGCGCGTGATTGTCAGCCTGACGGAACGGCGCCTGATCCGGAAGCCGATCACCGGCGACTACTTCGACCTGGCCGAGCTGCAGTCGGGCGCGGAGCGCATCCAGCAGGTGCTGATGGAGCGCGTCTACCAGCGCGACATGCCGCCCGGCGCCGAGTTCTCGGAAGCCGAACTGGCGCGCGAGTCGGGCGCCAGTACCGTCAGCGTGCGCGAATTCCTGATCGGCTTTTCGCGCTTCGGCCTGATCGAAAAGAAGCCGCGCGGCGGCTGGCGCCTGTGCGCGTTCGACCGCTCGTTTGCCACCGAACTGGCGGACATGCGGCGCATGTTCGAACTGGCCGCGGTGGAGCAGTTCGCCACGCTGGCGCCAAAGGATCCGGCGTACAAGGAACTGGCCCGGCTGATCGTCCAGCACGAAAAACTCGAAGCGAAGATCGACTCGCGCCACAACGCCTTTCCAGCGCTGGACCGCGAGTTCCACACCTTCCTGATCGGCCTCCTGAACAACCGCTTCGCGCAGGGCTTCTACGATATCGTCTCGTTTGTCTTCCACTATCACTACCAGTGGGACAAGGGCGAGGAGAAGGGCCGCAACAAGTACGCGCTGCAGGAACACCTGGCGATTTTGCGGGCGCTGGCGGCGCACGATGTGCCCAAGGCGATGGCGTGCATGCAGGACCACCTGGCCTCGTCGCGGCGCACCATGCTCGAATCGATCGGCTCGCGCGAAAAGGCCCACGCTCCTTCAGCCTGACCAAGGCTGGCGGGGAGGGCGCGCGATGACCATCGCATCGACCGTCCTGCTGATGTCCCCCGAGGACAATTGCGTCATCGCCCCCACCGCCTTGCGCGCCGGGACGGCCGTGCTGATCGACGGCACGCCCTTGCTACTCAACCAGGACATCGCCATCGGCCACAAGCTGGCGCGCGTGGCACTGGCCGTGGGCGACAAGGTGCTGCGCTACGGCGCCATCATCGGCAGCGTCACGCAGCCCATCGCCGCCGGCGAACATATTCACACCCACAATCTCGCCAGCGACTACATTCCCACGTACACCCTGGGCCAGGACGGCCACCATTTCCTGGCAAAGGACAGCGCCCCATGAACGCACCGCTACCAATCCCCCAGCTGTCCGGCTACCTGCGCGCCGACGGCCGCAAGGGCATCCGCAACATCGTCGTCGTGGCCTACATGGTCGAATGCGCGCACCACGTGGCGCGCCAGATGGTGAATGCCTTTCCCGGCCAGCCGGTCCACCTGATCGGCTTCACGGGCTGCTTCCCGAACGACTACGCCGACCAGGTCATGCGCCGCCTGCTGACGCATCCGAACGTGGGTGCGGTGCTGCTGGTGTCGCTCGGCTGCGAAGGCTTCAACAAGTATGGCCTCGGCACCGCGGTGGCCGACAGCGACCGGCCGGTGCACACCATCACCATCCAGGAAAACGCCGGCACCCGTCCCAGCGTGAAGAGCGGCGTCGAGTGGATCGGCTGGGCTCTGGAGCACCTGGCGCAGCAGCCGAAGGTGCCGATGGCGCTCGGTGAACTCGTCATCGCCACCATTTGCGGCGGCTCCGACAGCACCAGCGGCATCACCGCCAATCCAGCGGTCGGCGTCGCGTTCGATACGCTGATCGACGCCGGCTGCGCTTGCATTTTCGAGGAGACCGGGGAGCTGGTCGGCTGCGAATACCATATGCAGCGCCGCGCGGTGACGCCCATCCTTGGCCAGGCCATTGTCGACACGGTGGCCAAGGCAGCGCGCTACTACACCATCATGGGACATGGCAGTTTCTCGCCGGGGAACGCCGATGGCGGTCTCACCACGCAGGAAGAAAAATCGCTCGGCGCCTACGCCAAAAGCGGCTCCTCGCCGATCGTCGGCATCCTGAAACCCGGCGACCAGCCAGCCGGAGCCGGCCTGTACCTGCTCGACGTGGTGCCCGACGGCGAACCGCGCTTCGGTTTTCCGAACGTGTCCGACAACGCGGAAATTGTCGAACTGATTTCCTGCGGCGCGCACCTGACCCTCTTCACCACCGGCCGCGGTTCGGTGGTCGGCTCGGCGATTTCGCCGGTGATCAAGGTGTGCGCCAACCCGCTTACCTACAGCCGCATGGCTGACGACATGGACATCAACGCCGGCAAGATCCTCGGCGGCGAAGCCAGCCTGGCAGAAGTGGGCGCCGAGATCGTCGACGCGGTGCTGCGCGTGGCGGCCGGTGAAGCCAGCTGCTCCGAAGACCTCGGCCACCAGGAATTCGTACTGACATATAAACAGTTTACGCCGGTCGGGCCGGGCTGCTTCCCGCTGCGCGCCGCATGAACAGTGGAGACAGAATGAAAGCCATCGACACTGTCACCCTGCCGCGGAGCAGCCTGGCGCTGACCCGCATGGGCCTGGGCGGCGCGCCCATCGGCGGCCTGTACGACGCCTGTTCGGAGAGCCAGGCGCGCCTGGCCATCGACGGCGCCTGGGACCTCGGCCTGCGCTATTTCGATACCGCCCCGTTCTATGGCTACACGCTGTCAGAGCATCGCTTTGGTGAAGCGCTGCGTGCGCATCCGCGCGCGCAGTACGTCATCAGCAGCAAGGCCGGCCGCCTGATGCTGCCCGATGCCACCGTGCGTTCCGGCGACGATGGCTGGGCCGCGCCACTGCCGTTCCGGCCCGCATTCGACTATCGCCACGACGCCATCCTGCGCTCGCACGACGACAGCCTGCAGCGCCTCGGTATAAGCCATATCGACATCCTGTTCGTGCACGACATCGGCCGCGTCACGCACGGCGCGCTGCATGCGCACTACTGGGAACAGCTGACCACCGGCGGCGGCTTTCGCGCGCTGGAAGAACTGCGCAGCAGCGGCCAGGTGAAAGCCATTGGCCTTGGCGTCAACGAAGCGCAGGCGGTGATCGACGCGATGCAGGAATGCGACCTCGATTGCACGCTGCTGGCCGGCCGCTACACGCTGCTCGAGCAGGCTTCCTTGCGTCCGCTGCTGGACGCCTGCGCGCGCCAGGGCAACGCCATCGTCATCGGCGGGCCATTCAACTCGGGCGTTTTGGCCGGCAATAACAAATTCAATTATGCGGATGCGCCACCGGAGATCCTCGAGCGCGTCAGCCGCCTGCAGCAGGCCTGCACCGAATTCGGCGTGCCGCTGCAAGCCGCGGCGCTGCAGTTTCCGATGGCGCATCCGGCGGTGGTGTCGTGCGTGCCTGGCGGGCGCGACCTGGACCAGCTGCGCCAGAACGTGGCGTGGTTCGAGCAGCCGATTCCGCCAGCGCTCTGGCAGGCCCTGAAGCAGCGTGGCCTGATCGACGAACGCGCACCGGTGCCGGCCCTGGAGCGAAACCGATGAAACGCATCGACGCCCACCAGCATTTCTGGCGCCTGCTTGATCGCGCCGGCAACTGGCCGCCGCCGTCGCTGCGCGCGATTTATCGCGACTTCCTGCCGGACGAGCTGGCGCCGCGGTTGCGCGCCCATGGCATCGACGGCACGGTGCTGGTGCAGTCGTTGCCCACCCTGGCCGATACCGCTTTCCTGCTGCAACTGGCGCGCGAGAACCCGTTCGTGCTGGGCGTGGTGGGCTGGGCCGATTTGAAAGCGCCTGATGCGGCTCGCCAGATCACCACACTGGCGGCCGACCCGGCATTGAAGGGCTTGCGCCCGATGCTGCAGGACCTGGACGACACGCGCTGGATTGACGACCCCGCGCTCGACCCGGCCATCGACGCGATGCTGCGCGCCGGCCTTTGTTTTGACGCGCTGGTCCTTCCGCGCCATTTGCCGGCCTTGCTGGCGTTTGCGCAGCGCTATCCGGCGCTGCCGATCGTGATCGACCACGCAGCCAAGCCGCCCATCGCACGCGGGGAGTACAGCGACTGGGCCGCCGGCATGGAACAGCTGGCCGCGCTGCCGCAGGTGTCCTGCAAATTGTCGGGTCTCGTGACCGAGGCGACGCCTGGCTGGTCGCCAGCCGACCTGCAACCGTATGCCGCGCTGGTGCTGGCGGCGTTTGGACCGCGCCGCGTGATCTGGGGCAGCGACTGGCCCGTGGTGAACCTCGCGACCGATTACGCGGGCTGGATGGCGGCCAGCGAACGCTTGCTGGCGCACCTGGACGAACCGGCGCGTGCGCGCGTGTTTGGCCTGAACGCCATCGATTTTTACCGGCTCGACGTGTGACTAACAAACATAAGAGGAGAGCAGCATGACAGGCAGGCTGACAGGCAAGACGGCGCTGGTGACAGCCGCCGGGCAGGGGATGGGCCGCGCGACAGTGGAGGCCTTTTTGCGCGAAGGCGCGCACGTGATCGCCACCGATATCGACGAAACCCAGCTGGCGCAATTGGCTGCCCTCGATAACTGCCGCACCAGCCGGCTGGACGTCACCGACGCGCAGGCGATCCTGGCGCTGGCGGCGGAAATCGACACCATCGATGTGCTGTTCAACTGCGCCGGCTTTGTTGACGGCGGCACCATCCTCGATTGCGAGGAAGCGGCCTGGGATACCTCCTTGAACCTGAACGCCCGCTCGATGTACCGCATGATGCGCGCGTTTTTGCCAGGGATGCTGGAGCGCGGCGGCGGCTCGATCATCAATATGTGCTCGGTCGCGTCCACCATCAAGGGCGCGCCCAACCGCTTCATCTACGGCACGTCGAAAGCCGCGGTGCTGGGCATGACCAAGTCGGTGGCGGCCGATTTCGTCACGCGCGGCATCCGCTGCAATGCCATCTGCCCCGGCACGGTCGAATCGCCATCGCTCAAGCAGCGCATCGCGGCGCAGGCAAGGGACAGTGGCCAAAGCGTGGCTGCGGTGGAAGCGGCGTTCGTGGCGCGCCAGCCGATGGGACGCATCGGCCGCGCCGAAGAAATCGCCGCGCTGGCGGTCTACCTGGCCTCGGACGAATCGGCTTTCACGACCGGCGTCGCGCATGTCATCGACGGCGGCTGGACCACCTGACCCCTCACAACCAGAATGGAAGAACAACGATGAAACTGATGCGCCATGGAGCCAAGGGCTTGGAACGACCTGCCATCATCGACGCCGATGGCCAGCTGCGCGATTTGAGCAGCGTGCTCGCCGATATCGGCGCCGCCGACTTGCACCCCGCCAGCCTGGCCAGACTGGCTGCGCTGGACTTGGCGCGCCTGCCGGTCGTCGAGCGTCCGGGGCGTGTCGCGCCGCCGTATGCTGGCCTGGGAAAATTCATTTGCGTGGGCCTGAACTACGCCGACCACGCGGCGGAATCGGGTTTGCCCGTGCCGCCCGAGCCGGTGATTTTCATGAAGGCGACCAGCGCCGTCATCGGCGCCAATGATGCAGTCGTGCTGCCGCGCGACTCGCAAAAGAGCGACTGGGAAGTCGAACTCGGGGTGGTGATCGGCACCCGTGCGCGCTATGTGACGGAAGATGCAGCACTCGGTCATGTGGCTGGATACTGCGTCGTCAACGACCTGTCCGAACGCGCTTATCAACTCGAGCGCGGCGGCACCTGGGACAAGGGCAAGGGCTGCGACACGTTCGGCCCCATCGGCCCATGGCTGGTCACTGCCGATGAACTCCCCGATCCGCAGAATCTCGCGCTGTGGCTGGAAGTGAATGGCAAGCGCGTGCAGGACGGCCACACCGGCACCATGGTGTTTGGCGTCGCGCACCTCATCTCTTACATCAGCCGCTTCATGACGTTGGAACCCGGCGACATCATCAGCACCGGTACGCCGCCAGGCGTCGGCATGGGCCAGAAGCCGACGCCGATTTACCTGAAACCGGGCGACACGATGCGCCTCGGAATTGCCGGTCTGGGCGAGCAGCGCCAGACCGTGCATGCATGGAACGAAGCGCTGATCGACGGCTGACGGCGAACACAAAATCTGTTTGTCAGCGCCTGTTTTTGATGGTACTTTAATTATATTAAACAAGCTTAAAAATTAACATAAGCGCCAGCGAGAGCGATGCACAGACATCGCCCGCCAGACGGCCAGACAGTCAGGCAGCATCGGAGGAGACATATGCAGAACCACAGCGTTCTCGAGACAAGCCACGACCGTACGGTGGCGGCAGCGCACGAAGCCAGCGAGGTCTTCGCACTCAATCACGTCACCAAGCGCTTCCCCGGCGTGCTGGCGCTGGACGACGTCAGCTTCAGCCTGCGGCGCGGTGAAGCCCACGCGCTGTGCGGTGAAAACGGCGCCGGCAAATCCACGCTGATGAAGGTGATGAGCGGCGTGTACCAGGCTGACGAAGGCGAGATGCGCTATCACGGCAAGCCTTGCCGGTTCGCGTCGAGCGTCGATGCGGAGGCTGCCGGCATCGCCATCATCCACCAGGAGCTGAACCTGGTGCCGCACCTGACGGTCGCGGAAAACATCTTCCTGGCGCGGGAGCCGAAGCGCGGCATTTTTGTCCGCCGCGCCAAAATGCGTGCCGATGCCCAGGCGCTGCTGGACCGGCTCAAGCTGCGCATCGATCCCGATCAGCTGGTCAAGTCGCTGTCGTGCGCGCAGCAGCAGATGGTGGAAATCGCCAAGGCGCTGTCGCTCAATACCGAAGTGCTGATCATGGACGAACCCACGTCGTCGCTGACCGAGAGCGAAACCGGGCAGCTGTTCGAGATCATCAACGACATCAAGCGCAGCGGCGTCAGTGTGGTCTACATCTCGCACCGGCTGGATGAACTGCAGCACATCATCGACCGCGTGACGGTCATGCGCGACGGGAAATTCGTCTGCACCGACGACTTTTGCAATATCTCGCTCGACGCCATCGTGGCGAAAATGGTCGGGCGCAGCCTCGATAAAAAATTCCCCGAGCGGGTGTCAACGCCCACCAGCGACGTGCTGCTGGCAGTGCGCGACCTGGTCCGCCCCGGCGTGTTCGGACCGGTGAGTTTTGAATTGCGGCGCGGAGAAATCCTCGGCTTCGCGGGCCTGATGGGTGCTGGCCGCACCGAGGTGGCGCGCGCCATTTTTGGCGCCGATCCGGTCTCCGCCGGCGCGATTTTTCTCGGTGGCGAGGAAGTGCATATCGACTCGCCGCTCGATGCCATCCGCCACGGCATCGCCTACCTGTCCGAGGACCGCAAACAGCACGGGCTGGCCGTGCGCATGTCGGTCGCGGCCAACCTCACATTGACGAATATGGCGGCGGTATCGAACCGGTTCGGCTTCATCGATTTCGCGCGCGAAGAGGCGGTGTCGCAGCGGTACATCGACGCGCTGGGGATCAAGACGCCATCGTCGCGCCAGATTGCCCGCAACCTCTCGGGCGGCAACCAGCAAAAGATCGTCATCAGCAAGTGGCTGTTCCGCGAATCGAAAATCATCTTTTTCGACGAGCCCACGCGCGGCATCGACGTTGGCGCCAAGTTCGCCATTTACCAGCTGATGGACAAACTGGCCTCGGAAGGCATCGGGGTGGTCCTGATCACCTCCGAACTGCCCGAGATCATGGGCATGACCGACCGCGTCGCGGTGTTTCACGGTGGGCGCATCACCGGCATCGTCGACACCCGCGACACCACGCAAGAACACATCATGCACCTGGCCTCCGGCAGTGGTGCGAGGAGCCCTGTATGAATACCCCACGCGACTGGAATGCCGCACCCTTGACTCCCGCCGCCGACGAGCGGCCGGTCACGGTGCCTCAACCGAAACCAAAGCGCCTCCGCATGGACAAGGAGATGATCCAGAAATTCGCCGCGCTCGGCAGCCTGTCGATCCTGCTGCTGGTGTTTTCACTCACCAGCAATGCCTTCTTCACCGTCAGCAATGGCATGAGCGTGGCGCTGCAGGTGACGTCGATCGGCATCCTCGGCATTGCCGCCACGTGCGTCATCATCACGGGCGGAATCGATCTCAGTTCGGGTTCGGTGCTGGCGCTGTCCGGCGTGATGGCGGCGCTGCTGGTCAAGGCTGGCGTGCCGGTCACGCTGGCCATGCTGGGCGGTGTGCTGACCGGCGCCATCTGCGGTGCGGTGAACGGTTTTTGCATCACCCGCCTGCGCCTGCCGCCGTTCATCGCCACGCTCGGCATGATGCTGATCGCGCGCGGGGTGGCGCTGCAGGTCACCGGTGCGCGCGCCATCTCCGGCCTTGGGGAGAGCTTCGGCGTGCTCGGTAACGGCGTGATGTTCCGCATCGAGTCCGATACCGGCGGCCCGTTCCCCGAGGTGATTTTTCCCGGCATTCCGTATCCGGTGATTTTGATGTTCGTGCTGGCGATCGTGGTGTCCATCATGCTCTCCCGGACCACGTTCGGGCGCCACATCTACGCGGTCGGCTCGAACGCCGAGGCGGCGCGCCTGTCGGGCGTGAAGGTGGGCCGCGTGACGCTGCTGGTGTATGTACTCTCCGGCGCGCTGTCGGGCCTGACCGGCTGCGTGCTGATGTCGCGCCTGGTGACGGCGCAGCCCAACGAAGGCGTGATGTACGAGCTCGATGCGATTGCCAGCGCGGTCATTGGCGGCACGTCGCTGGTCGGCGGCATCGGCACGATTTCCGGCACGGTGATCGGCTCCTTTGTCATCGGCATCCTGCGCAATGGCCTGAACATGAATGGCGTCTCGAGCTTCATCCAGCAAATCATTATCGGACTGGTCATCCTGATGACCGTCTGGATCGATCAGAAGCGCAACCGCGGCTGAACCCCGTTTCACCAAACGACACGACTAAAACCTATAACGATGAGGATGACAATGAAGACAACCCAAACCCTGTCGCTCGGCCTGCTGGCTGGCGCATTGAGCATGACGGCAGGCGCCGCGCTGGCCGCACCGGAAATCGCGGTGATCGTGAAAACCACCAACTCGAACTACTGGCAGAACGTGCAGAAGGGCGCGGCCGCCAGCGCGGCCGAAGCGAAGGGCTACACCATGACGTTCCAGGGGCCGGCGTCGGAAGCGGCGATTGCCGACCAGGTCAGCATGGTCGACAACGCGGTCACGCGCAAGGTGGCAGGCATCGTGCTGGCCGCATCGGACCCCGACGCGCTGGTGCCGGCGCTGAAAAAAGCATGGGAAGCGAAGATCCCGGTGGTGTTGATCGATTCGAAAGTGGCCGACAGCGGCAAGCGCTATTACCAGTCCTTCCTGTCGACCGATAACGAGGCGGCCGGGGAGGCCAGTGCCAAGGCGCTGATCGAGAAGGTTGGCACCACCGGCAAGATCGCCGTGATGTCGTACGTGGCTGGCGCCGGCTCCGAGACCGGGCGCGTGGGCGGCTTCAAGAACTACATCGCCAAGCACTCGAAACTGCAGGTCGTCGGCACCTTCTATTCGCAATCGCAAATGGCGCTGGCGCTGAACCAGACCACCGACGTGCTCGCGTCCAATCCCGACCTGAAAGGCATTTTCGGCGCCAATGAACCGACCGCCGTCGGCATGGGCCGCGCGCTGGCGCAGTCGGGCAAGGCCGGCAAGGTGGTCGGCGTCGGCTTTGACGGCAACGAGGATTTGAAGAACTTCGTCAAGGATGGCACGCTGTACGCCACCGCGGTGCAGGGATCGTATTCGATGGGTGCGCTAGGCGTAAAAACCGTCATCAGCGTCATCGAAGGCAGGAAGGTGGCGCCGTTCGTCAACACCGGCGTGGTGATGGTCACCAAGGCCAACGTCGATTTGCCGGAAGCGAAGAACGTCCTGTACTGATCGCAGTTGCTGGATGAGCAAGGTTGTATCTGCGCATCCACAATCGACAGGTTCTCTCTGGTTTATGCATGCCGGTTTTGTTGGTCGCCGATACATGATGTAGAGTATGAAAAGTTTCCTGAAGAACACAAGCAACGGAAACGGCGCCATGGCGCGAGACGGCAAAGATCGCGCCGCGCCATGCATTCATCGGGTGACAATAGACAAGAGAGAGACATGAAAAACCTGAATACTCGCGCCCGGCTGGGCGCAGGCTTTGGCGTGGTGCTGATTTTGATGCTGATCGTCACCGCCATTGGCATCTGGCGCCTGGCCACGGTGGCGCAGGCCACGCGCGACATGACGCAGACCCCGCTGGCTAAGGAACGCATGATCAGCGACTGGTACCAGGCAATTGCCACCGCTGTCACGCGCACCACGGCGATTGCCAAAAGCTCCGACCTGAGTTTGCAGGCGTACTTCGAACCTGGCGCGGTGGAGACCACCAAAACCGCCACGCGCCTGCAGGGAGAAATCGGCAAGCTGCTCGTGTCAAATGACGAAAAGCGCTTGTTCGCCCAGATCGGCGTCGACCGCGAAGCCTACAAGGTTGCCGGCGCCGCCATCGTGCAACTGCGTACCGAGGGCAAGCTATTCCAGGCGAGGAATATGTTCGAGCAAAACTTCCTGCCCGCGTCTGCGAAATACCTGGCGCAGGTGCAGAAGCTGCTCGACCTGCAGCGCAAGAACATCAACGGCACGGCGGACGATATCGACGCCATTTACCAGTCCGGCCGCGCGTGGCTGCTGCTGTTCAGCGCCGCGGCGGTCGCAGCTGGTATCGCTGCCGCCATGATGATGGCACGCAGCCTGCTGCGCCAGCTCGGCGGCGAACCGGAATTTGCGACCCGGGTGGCCGAGCGCATTGCCGCCGGTGACCTGTCCGGCGACATTCCTGTGGCGCGCGGCGACACCAGCAGCCTGCTGTTTGCCATGAAGGGCATGCGCGACAGCCTGACGCACATCGTCACGCAGGTACGCAGCAGCACCGACGTCATCGCCACCGAATCGCAGCAGAACGCCAGCGGCAACCAGAACCTGTCGAACCGCACCGAACAGCAAGCTGCCAGCCTCGAAGAAACCGCCGCGTCGATGGAAGAATTGACCGCCACCGTGCGCGACAACGCCGGCCGTGCGCAGCAAGCCAACCAGATGGCGATGTCGGCGTCGTCCATCGCCGTCAAGGGCGGCAGCGTGGTAGGAGAAGTGATGCAAACGATGGACGACATCAGCGCGTCGTCACGCAAGATCGTCGACATCATCGGCGTCATCGACAGCATCGCCTTCCAGACCAATATCCTGGCGCTGAATGCCGCGGTGGAAGCAGCGCGTGCCGGCGAGCAGGGCCGCGGCTTTGCGGTGGTGGCGTCCGAGGTGCGCAACCTGGCGCAGCGCTCGGCCACGGCGGCCCGCGAAATCAAGACCCTCATCGATGCGTCGGTGGCGCGGGTCGATGCGGGTGGGCGCCTGGTGAAAGCCGCCGGATCGACGATGGAGGAGGTGGTGGACAGCATCCAGCAAGTCACCGTTACGATGGCGGGCATCCTGGACGCCAGCCGCGAGCAAAGCAGCGGCATCGATACGGTCACGCGCTCGATCAGCGAGATCGACCACGTCACGCAGCAGAACGCCTTGCTGGTGGTGGAAGCGGCTGCCGTTGCCGCCTCGCTGCAGGGCCAGGCTGCCGTGCTGGCGCAGACCGTGAGCCTGTTCAAGCTCGACGCGGTCGCTGTTCAAGCCGCGCCGATGGCGCCGCCGCGCCGTGTGCGCGCGCCACAAGCCATGCTGGTCTGACGGTCTACGCCAAAACGTCTTATCTGAAAAAGTGCTGCACCAGCCAGGGGGCCAGCACGGCCGTCAGGATGCCGTTCAGGCCCATGCCCAGGCCAGCAAACGCGCCCATCTCGGCACTCACTTGCAGCGCCCTGGCGGTACCGATGCCGTGCGAGGCCACGCCAAGGGCGAAGCCACGCACGGCGTGCGAGTCGATCCGCATCGCGTTGAACAGCAGGCGGGCGGAGACGGCGCCAAAAATGCCCGTACTGATGACCAGCACCGCGGTCAGCGAGGGCAGGCCGCCCAGCTTTTCGGACACCGCCATGGCAATTGGCGTTGTGGCCGACTTTGGCGCAGCCGACGCGATCAGCTGCGCCGTGCCGCCCAATACTTTCATGATCGCGACAGCCGAGACGATCGCCGTGACGGAGCCGGCCGCCAGCGCGCAGCACAGCGGCACGAACCAGCGGCGCAGGCGTGGCAGCTGGCGCGCGAGCGGAATGGCAATCGCCACCGTCGCCGGGCCCAGCAGGAAGTGCACGAACTGGGCGCCGGCAAAATAATCGTGATACGACATGCCGCTCATCGCCAGCACGGCGGCGATCAGCGCGATGGCAATGGCCACCGGATTGGCCAGCGGCGAGAACTTGCAGCGGGCGTAGATCGCATGGGCCACCGCATACGCGCACAAGGTGAGCGTCAGGCCGAGGAGCGGGGAGGCGGCGAGGTAGACCCAGATGCGGCCGAACTGTGGGGCAAGCGCCGGGACAAACTGCGGAAATTCAGGCATCGGGACCATCCTGCCTGGTGGCGGCCAGCGCGGCGCGCATGACGAGGGCAGTGACGGCCAGGGTCAGCAGCGTGCTACCGACGAGCGCCAGTGCAACCGCCAGCCAGTGACCGGACACGCTGGCGCCGGCCGCCATGATGCCCACGCCAGCCGGCACGAACAGCAGCGACAGGTGGCGCAGCAGCGCGCTGCCGGTCTCCTCGACAATGGCCATCAGGCGAGGTGATTTGGCCAGCGCGGCAAACAGCAGCAGCATGCCGATGACCGGGCCGGGAATCGGCAGGTGGAACGCGAAGGCGATTCCCTCGCCCAGGCATTGGAACAGCAGCAGGATGGCAAAGGTATTGAGCATGGTGCGATATAGGGTGAGCGGGCGTGAGCGGTGCGTGGCGACCATTTTACTGCCCTCGCCACTGGCCGCGCGCCCGGCGTGTTGTGGTTCGTCCTCAACAGCCAACCTTCGGCAGTGGCGGAGCATCACGAGCTGTTACCGCGTGGCATAATCGGAACCGTACATTTTTGCCGTCGCTCGACTTCTTGCGCTCCACTTCTTGTTGTGCCGCGCCACGCGCCTCCTACTTCGCCGAGCATGAAAGAATCCCTGCCTCTTCCCGACTTCGGTGCGCTGTTCGATGCTCTTCCATCACCGTATCTGGCCATCTCGCCTTCGATGACGATCCTTGCCGCGAATGCTGCATTTTTGCAGCTGACCCAGCGCACCCGTGCCGCTGTGGTGGGGCAGGATCTGTTTGCCGCTTTCCCCGCCAATCCGGTCGACCCGCAAGCTGACGGCGCGGTGCTGCTGCGCGCGTCGCTGCAACGGGTGATCGACAGCGGCCGGGCGGACGAAATGGCGGTGCATCGCTACGATATTGCCGATGGCGCCGGGTTCCAGCGCCGCTACTGGAAAGTGGTCAACACGCCGGTGCACGATGGCGCAGGCGCTGTCCGCTACATCCTGCATTCGGCCACCGAGGCCGATGGCGTCCAGGCGACCAAGGTCCAGGGACTGCGCGGCGTGCTGGTGAACCTGACCGAATCGATCCGCGACCTGAAGACAGCCGACGACATCGGCTACACTGCGGCGTCCATCCTGGGCCTGGCGCTCGCCACCAGCCGCGTTGGCTACGGTACCATCGACCATGCTACCGACACCTTGCACGTGGTGCGTGACTGGTGCGCCGCCGGTGTCGCCACGCTGGCCGGGAGCACGCCGCTGCGCCAGTATGGCTCGTTCATCGACGACCTCAAGCTGGACCGTTTCATGGTCGTCGAAGACGTCGACACCGACGCACGGACGGCGCCGGCCGCGGCGGCCCTGCGTGCGCGCAGCGCCGCGTCTTTCGTCAACGCGCCGGTCGTGGAAGACGGCGTGCTTGCCGCGATCCTGTACGTCAACGATGCGCATGCGCGCGCGTGGACACCGGAAGAACTGATGCTGATCCGCGAGGTCGCCGCGCGCGTGCGTACCGCCGGCGAACGACTGCGCGGCGTGGCGGCGCTGCGGCAGAGTGAAGCCAAGTTCCGCACCATCGCCGATGCGATGCCGCAGATGGTCTGGTCGACGCTGCCGGACGGCTACCACGATTATTACAACCAGCAGTGGTACCACTACACCGGCGTGCCGGAAGGTTCGACCGATGGCGACGGTTGGAACGATATTTTCCATCCCGACGACAGCGCACGCGCCTGGACGGCGTGGCGCGCCAGCCTGGCCACCGGCAAGGTCTATGAAATCCAGTATCGCCTGCGCCACCACAGCGGCGTCTACCGCTGGGTGCTGGGCCGGGCGCTGCCGATTCGCGACGACGCCGGCGCCATCACCCGCTGGATGGGCACCTGCACCGATATCGACGACCAGAAGCGCGCCGAGGACGAGTTGCGCCAGGCGGCCCTGCGCAAGGATGAATTCCTGGCCATGCTGGCCCACGAACTGCGCAATCCGCTGGCCCCGATCAGCAGCGCCGCCCAGCTGCTCAAGCTGCCCAGCCTGGACCCGCAGCGTGTCAACAAGGCCGGCGACATCATCCTGCGCCAGGTGCGCCACATGACCGACCTGGTAGACGATTTGCTCGACGTGTCGCGCGTGACGCGCGGGCTGGTGCAGATTGCGCGCCAGCCGCTGGCGCTCGCCGATGTGCTGCACAGCGCAGTCGAACAGGCGCGGCCATTGATGGAGGCGCGCGGCCATGAGTTCACAGTCGACGACACCAGCGCCGCCACGCGTGTGCTGGGCGACTACACGCGGCTGGTGCAGGTGGTCGTCAACCTGCTCAACAACGCCGCCAAATACACCGCGCCAGGCGGGCGGATTGCGTTGTCGCTGACAACCGACGCCGGCGAAGCCTGCATCATGGTCACCGACAACGGCAGCGGCATCGATGCCGCCTTGCTGCCGTATGTATTCGACCTGTTCATCCAGGCCGAGCGCACGCCCGACCGCGCCCAGGGCGGCCTCGGCCTCGGGCTGGCGCTGGTCAAGCGCATCACTGCGCTGCACGACGGCAGCGTGCATGCGCTGAGCGACGGACTGGGGCAGGGGAGCAGCTTCATGATTCTGCTGCCGCTGCTGGAGGCGGGCAGCCAGGTGGCTGCATCGGCGTGAATCAACTGACGCGGGCCGACGTTCCCGGGAACGCCGGAGAAACCTTGGGATTGTTGATAGCAACGAGCTTATGAGACGGCCCGACAGTCCGCATGCGGGCCAAAACTGGACGGTCGTAAGCTGAGGAAACTGCCGTTCCAAAAGCGCACATCAAAAGTATAATTATTAGATTGACATTCTTTGGCAGCGCGTATGCGACGTGGATTTCTAATTTTTTCATTCACCGCCATCGCTGTGGCCACAGCAGTCTTCGGCTGGACACCAGACATGCGTCTTTCCGTAACTAGTGCAAAAGTCGGGCAGATGCGTAAATTGCGAGGTGAACCGAAGTTCATCGACCTCCCAGGCGCTCCGGCCGCGCAAGAGCGAATGCGCTTTGAGCCTCTGCTCAATTCGCTTCTGGACCGTCTTATCGATGGGATAGAACAGCATCCAAGCCGCGACTGGGTACTGGAGCAAATGGACCCGTTCGTTGACGATTTTCACTTGGAGGACACCGAACTTCGAGAAAGCTGCCTGGCTTACATCGGACGTATATTTGACATTCTGGGCATTCCAGATGATGGTGGAGCATTTCGAAAATACATGATTTTCTGGTAAGGCCTGGTGACATGAAATACGCCCGATATAGCTATATGCCGACCTTCCGCTTTGGTTCGGTACCGGCCTGTCGTGGCCAGGGCTGGATTTTCAACCTGGCAACCTGTTATGCTCGACCGAACGGCCGGGTTCCACCAAACGCGATCGCTGTGATGTATGTTGGCTTACGCGTTTTCGACAGCTACCGATAACTGCCGTTCTATGACTCCACATTTCCACTTCACGCTTGAGCCTGATTGGCGAACTGCGCCGTTAGCATTCTGGGTTCATGTACCAGTAGCTGGGTCAGATACAGAGTTTGTCCCATCTGCGCCGGTGGAGGTATTGCATAAAGGGTTTATGGTTCTGCATGTTGACGCTGCCGATGTGGATCTGCAGTTCAGCTCCTTGGCACAGCTAGACCACTTCATCGAAGTGATGGTGGCGAAACCGCTTCCGACTAGTCGCCAGCTCTCCAGAAAGCGTGAATTGTCTGTTGGGCCGAATGGTCATTGGTTGAGCCGTCTTCCAGCGAGGTTAAAGGCCCCCAAGCAGCGGGCCAAGTTGGTCAGCAAACTGCAGGCTGTGCGGGAGAAGTTGTCGCAGTCGGGTGGCGCTCGGAACAGCTATTCGCGCTTTCTGTAGCCTATTTGATCAGTCAGCAAACGACCACTTTGGGTCTGTACCGGCCCGTCGCGGTCGCCGCTGGATTTTCGAGCTGGCAATATGCTATGCTGGATCGAACGTCCGGGTTCGACCAAAACCAGACATTCGTCTCGCAGCAAAGTGCAATGTCGAAGTGCCTTATTTTCCATAGTCATCGCACGCGATGAGTGCATGGTCAAAACGTGCAGACATTGGAAATGTGGATACCAAACTTCAATACCTTTGATTATCGGTCGGCAGCCACACGGGCTTTGACCATGTCTGAAGGTACGGAGATCCGGTCATTACCAGCGCAAGTGGTATCCAGCACATCGTAGATAACGATGAAAGAAAGTTGTCCGTTGACCCCAGCCAAGCCGGTGTTTCCCCAACACTCGCCTTTACATCTAGTGCGCTAGATTCTTGTACAATAGAGGAATGCATACAGAAAAACGATCCATTGGTACTCAGTTGTCCTTTGCACTGTACGGCGCAGCGAATCGCATGGCGCGCCTACACAAGCCGCTGTTGGACCCGCTGGGCTTGACCTTTCCGCAATACCTCGCGGTGCTCGAACTGCTGGACGAGTCTCCGGTGTCGGTTGGTGTGCTCGGCTCCCGTCTTGGAATGGACACTGGAACGATTACACCGCTTGTAAAACGGCTTGAGGCTGGCCGGATTGTCACGCGTACACGAGATCCTTCAGACGAGCGACGGGTCATAGTGGACCTCACCGGGCACGGGCGGTCGCTTGAGGATCAAGTACGCGGTGTCACCAGCCAGATCAAGACATTATGCAGATTGACAGATCAAAGCATGGATGACCTGGTCCTTACTCTAGAGGCATTGGCTCACTCGCCAGCTACTTGAACGCCTCGGCGTTTTTATTTGTATCGCCGCAAACAAGCGATATACCGCAGTATTTTTTAATGGAGTAAAAGATGAAAATCGGCATAATCGGCGCAGGTAATATTGGTGGCACTCTCGCACGCAAATTTGTAGCAGCGGGTCACATGGTCAAACTGGCTGGTGCCAAGGGGCCTGAAGAAGTCCGTGAGCAGGCTGAGAAGATCGGTGCAACCCCTGTTGCATCTACGGATGCCGTTAAAAACGTCGACGTCATCATTTTGTCCATCCCGTTTGCAAGCATCTCGGACGTCAGTACCTTGTTTGCTGAGGTACCGGCTACAGTTTGCGTCGTCGACACTTCTAACTACTATCCGATGCGAGACCAGAAGATTGCTGACGTTGAGCAGGGCAAACCGGAAAGTGTGTGGACCAGTGAACAACTCGGACGACCTGTCATCAAGGCGTTCAATGCAGCATTGGCACATACCCTAGCAGAAAATGGACAGCCGCAAGGCACGCCAAGGCGTATTGCGATGCCGGTGGCTGGCGATGACAGCTCTAACAAAACAATTGTTGAGCAATTGGTCGATGAGGCCGGATTTGATCCGGTGGACGCAGGTACGTTGGCCGATTCATGGCGCCAGCAGCCTGGCACGCCTGCTTATTGCACCGAGTTACCAACTGACGAACTGCGCCAGGCTTTGGCAGCAGCAGACAAGGACCGCGCTCCAGGCAATCGTGACGCAGTGATGGAAGAGTTCATGCAGGCTACCACTACGCCGACACACGATCACGTCATCGAGCGCAATCGCGCGATCAGCGCACCACGCTGATCAGTTTTACCTCGGCTCCCTTTCCAACGCTGGGGGAGGAGCATCAACCTTTGCGTAGGGTGACGCCTGGTTCTGTTGTTCATCCCGGTAGACGACAGCTTCATCAATCAACATTTCCTCAAGAGTGTCCATGGTTAAGCCAAGAAAAATGATTATTGGTATGCACTTAGGAAACGGATACGGGTCGCAGCCTGATGCGTGGCGCATGCCTTGGGTCGATCCAACCAGCTATGCGAGCTTTGACGCAAAAGTACGGCATGCGCAGGCAGCGGAACGCGGCAAGATGCAGTTCGTGTTCTTGCCTGACGGGCCATCTCATGTTAGCGACATCGAGCATGAGGCGCCTCACTTCAATCTGGATGTCATGCTGACGCTCGCCGCGGTGGCGCGCGGTACGGAACGCATTGGTTTGGTCGCTACCGGTTCCACCACCTTCAATGCACCATATAACCTGGCGCGGCAGTTTAAAGCCCTCGATATCATGAGCCATGGGCGAGCCGGTTGGAATGCCGTGACGTCGAACGGCGATGATGTCGCAGCGAATTACGGCATGCGCCTGCCATCCAGCGCGGAGGGCTATGCCCGTGCGCATGAAACGGTGCGCTTGGTACAAGCCTTGTGGGGTAGCTGGGGCATGGACGCCTGGGTGCATGACCAAAAAACCGGACAGTTTGCCAACGGCCAACAGATCACACCGAACATTCAAACAGGCAGATTCGTCGCCGCACGCGGTCCGCTCTATATCCCTCCATCTGAACAGGGCCAGCCTGTCATTTTTCATGCGGGGGGTGGCCCGAATGCTTGCGCACTTGCCGGTCCCTACGCCAGCGCCGTCATTGGCGCGGCCTTCACGATCGAGAGCGCGCGGGAGCAGCGTACCGCGTTTCGGAATGCGGCTGAACGTGCCGGTCGTGATCCCGAAGAAATTAAGTTCATCGTCGGGCTGATGACAACGATCGCTGGCGATAAGCGTACAGCACTCGATCGCCGTATGGCGTTGACCGAGCGAACGTTCCCAGGTCGCGTGGCATATTTGCAGCAGATGCTCGGCATCCGACTCGATGCCTCCATGCTTAACAGGTCTCTTTCGAAGGAACAATTGATAACGGCCCGTGCGTCGCCACAAGATCCGCGCTCGGCATATGCGCTCGAGGTCGCGCGCGAAGGCTGGTCCTTGCGTGACATACTTGCCCACGGGGTTATCGACTATCACCCAGTGATCGCCGGTCCGGCCGCCGAAGCGGCTGACCACATGCAAGAATGGTTTGAAGCAGACGCTGCTGATGGTTTCTGGGTATCTCCCGATATTTATGATGATGGGATCGATGCCTTCGTTGATGGGGTCATCCCAATTCTTCAGGAGCGTGGCCTGTTTCACCGGGACTACGAAGGGACGACGTTGCGAGACCATCTCAACGCTCGGGCGCGATATGGTTTGGATGACCGCATCATGGGCTGATTCATGCACGTTATCTCAAAGGAATCGATTCGCGACAATGCAATGACCAGAACGCTCGTAGATGTGCAA
>Ga0265798_10002056_pt1 | contig 30214 bp, 27 predicted proteins | sample P3T30metagenome_FD_192430 | JGI IMG/M metagenome (GOLD analysis project Ga0265798, IMG submission 192430) | Plant litter microbial communities from East Loma Ridge, Irvine, California - P3 T30 | ecosystem: Environmental > Terrestrial > Plant litter > Unclassified | place: USA: California...
CAGGTTGCCGGCGCCGCGAATGTCGAGGTCATGTGCGGCAAGCTGGAAGCCGGCACCAAGGCTGTCGAGATCGGACAGCACCTTCAGCCGCTTCTCCGCCGTCTCGGTCAGCTTCCGGTCGGCGGGCGTGGTCATATAGGCGTAGGCGCGCGTCTTCGATCGACCTACGCGGCCACGGAGCTGGTAAAGCTGCGCAAGGCCGAAGCGGTCGGCGCGGTGCAGGATCATCGTGTTGGCGCTGGGGATATCCAGGCCGCTCTCGACGATCGTGGTGGACACCAGCACTTCGAACTTCTTGTCGTAGAACGCGGACATGCGTTCCTCGACCTCGGTCGGTGACATCTGGCCGTGTGCGACGACGTAGCGAATCTCCGGCACGCCTTCGGAGAGAAACTTCTCGATGTCCGGCAGGTCGGCGATGCGCGGGGTGACGAAAAAGCTCTGTCCGCCGCGATAATGTTCGCGCAACAGCGCCTCGCGCAGCACCACCGGATCCCACGGCATCACATAGGTCCGCACCGCGAGCCGATCGACCGGCGGGGTCTGGATCACCGACAGTTCGCGCAGGCCCGACATCGCCATCTGCAAGGTGCGCGGGATCGGGGTGGCGGTGAGGGTGAGGACGTGGACGTCGGACTTGAGCGCCTTCAGCCGTTCCTTGTGCGTCACGCCGAAGCGCTGTTCCTCATCGACGATGACGAGGCCAAGTCGCTTGAAGTCGATCCCCTTGGCGAGGATCGCGTGGGTGCCGACCACCACGTCGACGGTGCCGTCGGCAAGACCCGCCTTGGTCGCCTTGGTTTCGGCGGCGGTGACGAGGCGGGAGAGGCGGCCGACCTTGATCGGGAAGCCCTCGAACCGGGCGGCGAAATTGTTGTAATGCTGGCGCGCGAGCAGCGTTGTCGGGCAGACGATCGCGACCTGCTTGCCCGCCATCGCCGCCGCGAACGCGCCGCGCAGGGCGACCTCGGTCTTGCCGAAGCCGACATCGCCGACGACGAGCCGGTCCATCGGCGTGCCCTTGGCGAGATCCTCCAGCACGTCGCCGATCGCACGGTCCTGATCGTCGGTTTCCTCGTACGGGAAGCGATCGACGAATTCGGTATAACCGCTGTCCGCCTCGATCACATCGGCGGGGCGGAGCGCGCGTTCAGCGGCGGTCGCGATCAGTTCGCCCGCGATCTCGCGAATGCGCTCCTTCATTTTCGACTTGCGGCGCTGCCACGCCTCGCCGCCGAGCCGATCGAGGCCAGCGCCCTCGCTATCGGACCCGTAACGCGACAGTACGTCGATATTTTCGACGGGTACGAACAGTTTGTCACCGCCTGCGTAGCTCAACGCGACGCAATCGTGCGGCGATTTGCCGACCGGGATCGAGGTCAGCCCCTCATACCGTCCGATGCCGTGATCGACATGGACGACGAGGTCGCCTGGGGTGAGCATCGCCAGTTCGGCGAGGAACGCGTCGGCGGATTTCTTGCGCTTGGCGCGGCGCACCAGCCGGTCGCCGAGCATGTCCTGTTCGGTCAGCAGCGCGACGTCCGGCGTGGTGAAGCCGTGGTCGAGCGGCAGGATGAACAAAGCGATGCCGCTATCAGCCCGGCCAAGCGCTTGCTGCCACGTATCGACCTTGGTCGCGGCCTTCAGCCCGTGATCCGCCAGCAACGTCGCCAGCCGCTCGCGCGAGCCGGAGGAATAGCTGGCGAGGATCGGCTTCTTGCCGGCCTTGCGCAAGGCGGCGACGTGTTCGACCACCGCCTCGTACACGTTCGATCCGCTCACCCGGTCGGGCGCGAAATCGCGCGGACCATCGACGCCGAAGTCGAGCACGGTGGCGCTTTCCGGTTCGTGGAACGGCGTGACAAGGTGTGCGCGGGCCGCGACCAGCGCCTCGCCGAACTCCTTCTGCATCAGGTACAGCGCGCTTGGCGGCAGCGGGCGGTAGCTGCCGGGGTCGGCGCTCAGCGCCTTCTCGCGGTTGGCATGGTAATCGTTGATCGCCTCGAAGCGTTGCTCCGCCGCCGGCTCGACACCGGCGTCACGCACCACCACGGCATCGCCGCCGATGTGGTCGAACAGCGTGACCATCTTGTCCTCGAACAGCGGCAGCCAATGCTCCATGCCGGCGAGCCGCCGCCCGTCGCTAATCGCCTGATAGAGCGGATCGCCGGTCGCGGTCGCGCCGAAGCGTTCGCGGTAGCGGCTGCGGAAGCGCTTGATGCTTTCTTCGTCGAGCAACGTCTCGGACGCGGGCAACAGCGTGAAGCCGTCGATCCGGCCGGTGGTACGCTGATCGGCGGGATCGAAGGTGCGGACCGATTCGATCTCGTCACCAAAGAAGTCGAGCCGCAGTGCCGCCTCGGAACCGCTCGGGAACAGATCGACTAGACCGCCGCGCACCGCGAACTCGCCCGAATCGGCGACCGTCTCGACACGGACATAGCCGTTCGCCTGAAGCAGCACGGCCAGCTTGTCGCGGCCGATCCGCTCGCCCGGCGCGAGCTTCGCGACAAGCTGGCGGATGCGGAACGGGGTAAGCGTACGCTGTGCGACCGCATTGGCGGTGGTGACGAGCAGTTGCGGTGCCTTGGGAGCGGCTTGCAGGCGGTGCAGCGTCGCCATCCGCTCCGCCATCACCCGCAGCGTCGGCGATGCGCGATCGTAGGGCAGGCAATCCCACGCCGGGAACATCAGCACTTCGAGATCGGGCGCGAACACCGGCGCGGTCGTCGCCACCGCACGCATCGCGGCTTCGTCTGGCGCGATATACATGGCGCGCGTCGGCGCGGCGCGGGCGAGATCGGCGAGCAGCCACGGCGCGAAACCGTTCGGCACACCAGCGAGGGTGAGCGGCGCCTTGGCGGCGAGGATAGTCTTCAGATCGGGCATGGGTTCTTCTGGTTGCACCTTCGCCGGGAAGGTGAAGGGTGTCAGCGCGCCACCGGCACGTAGTTGAGCAGGTGCATCGCCTGCATGATCGATCCGGCATAGCGCTCCGGCACCGGTTCGACGCCGATCGCCCAAGCCATGATGTCGACGTCCTGCTCCTCCAGCAATTCCTCGAACAGGGCCATCTCCGCCTCGTCCCAATCGCGGCCGCGCGCATCGAAGAAGCCGCCGATCAGCAGGTCGGCTTCCTTGGTGCCGCGGTGGTGCGCGCGGAAGTGGAGGCGCTTGAGGCGGATTTCGCGGTCCATGAAACTCCAACGACAATTGGCCGACGGGCGCTGGCGGTGCGCGTCGGCTGGGGGTAAGGCACGCCCCAGATAGTCATGCGTCCCGATATCCTCAATCCATTGTTCGCCGAAGTCACGGCGCTGAAGGGCATCGGCCCTGCGCTCGCCAAGCCGCTCGAGCGACTCGGCCTCGCGCGCATCGTGGATGTCGGGTTTCATCTGCCCACCGGCTATGTCGATCGTATCGCCCGCGACGAGCTCGACATCGCCGATGCCGGGCGCACCATCGCCATCACGCTCACCCCGCGCGAGGTGCGATCCGGCAACGGGCGCGGGCCGACGCGGGTGCTGGCGAGCGATGCAGCGGGCAACTCGGTCAGCCTGCTCTATTTTGGCGGCCATCCCGGCTGGGCGAAGAAGCTGCTGCCGATCGGCGAGCCGCGCCGCGTGTCGGGCAAGCTCGAGATGTACGGGCAGGATTTGCAGATCGTCCACCCGGACTATGTGCTGCCGCTGGAAGATGCCGAGCCGGGCGGGCGCGAGGCGATCTATCCGCTTTCGGAGGGCATCACTTCACGGCGAATGGGGCAGCTCACCGCACAGGCGGTCGAGCGCGCGCCTGATCTGCCCGAGTGGATCGAGCCGGGCTTGCTCGCGCAGCGCAGCTGGCCGGGCTGGCGCGAGGCGTTGGCGCGCATCCATGCCGATCCTTCCGACGCGATCGCCCGCACGCGGCTGGCGTATGACGAACTGTTCGCCAACCAGCTCGCGCTGATGCTGGTGCGGCAATCGTCGCGTGCGCGACGGGGGCGGGCGCTGGCCGGCGACGGGCGGCTGCGCGGGATGCTCAAGCTGCCGTACACGCTGACCGGTGCGCAGGCGCGGACGGTGGCGGAGATCGAGGGCGATCTTGCGCAAGGACAGCCGATGCTGCGGCTGCTGCAAGGCGATGTCGGCGCGGGCAAGACCTTGGTGGCGGCGATGGCGATGCTGGTGGCGGTCGAGGCGGGCGCGCAGGCGGCGTTGCTCGCGCCGACCGAGATCCTCGCGCGCCAGCATTTCGAATCGCTGCGCCGGCTGTTCGCGGGGCTGCCGGTCGAGATCGCGGTGCTGACCGGGCGCGACAAGGGGCGTGCACGTGAGGCCACGTTGATGGGGCTGGCGGACGGTTCGATTAACATCCTGGTCGGCACGCACGCGATCTTCCAGCAGGGCGTGAGCTACCGCGATCTCGGGCTGGTGGTGGTGGACGAGCAGCACCGCTTCGGCGTGGCGCAGCGCATGATGTTGCAGGCCAAGGCGCAGACCGCGCCGCACCTGCTCGCAATGACCGCGACGCCGATCCCGCGCACGCTGACGCTCGCCAACTACGGCGAGATGGACGTCAGTCGCCTCGACGAGATGCCGCCTGGCCGGCAGCCGATCGAGACACGGGTGATCTCGCAGGACCGGCTGACCGATGTGGTGGAAGCGCTCGGCCGCCATCTGGCTGAGGGCGGGCAGGCGTACTGGGTGTGCCCGCTGGTCGAGGAGAGCGAGAAGAGTGACCTCGCCGCCGCCGAGGATCGCGCCGAGACGCTGCGCGCGCGGTTCGGCGAGAGGGTCGGCCTCGTCCACGGCCGCATGAAGGGGCCGGAGAAGGATGCGGTGATGGCGCGCTTCTCCGCCGCCGAACTTGGCGTACTGGTCGCCACGACGGTGATCGAGGTCGGCGTCGATGTGCCCAACGCGACGCTGATCGTGATCGAACATGCCGACCGCTTCGGGCTTGCGCAGTTACACCAGTTGCGCGGGCGCGTCGGGCGCGGGACGGGCAAGTCGAACTGCCTGCTGATGCGTGGCAGCGCGCTCGGCGAGACGGCACGCGCCCGACTGGCGCTGATGCGCGAGACCAACGACGGCTTCCGCATCGCCGAGGAGGATCTGCGGCTGCGCGGCGCGGGCGAACTGCTCGGCACGCGGCAATCGGGCGAGGAGGGGTTTCGGCTTGCCACGCCCGAACTGCTCACGGAGTTGCTGCCGGTCGCCGCCGATGACGCCCGGCTGCTGATCGATCGTGACGGCGGCTTAAGCGGCGCGCGCGGAACGGCGGCGCGGCTGGCGCTGTACCTGTTCGAGCGCGACGCCGGTGTCGCGCTGCTCCGCTCCGGCTGATTCCAAGCGACCAAGGCGGTGCGCTTTGCGACAAGTCGCACGCATCGCCTATGGCGATAGCGGTCGCGCGTGCTAGGCGTCCCGGCGTACTCCGCGTGTGCGGGCGCAAGGGAAGCAAAGTCGAAATGCAAGTCGTTCAGCGTGTTTACGTCAGTGGCAAGGTTCAGAACATCGGGTTTCGCGATTGGGCGGTGCGCCGCGCGCGCGACTTCGGCGTGGCGGGCTGGGTGCGCAACCTGCGCGACGGGCGGGTCGAGCTGCTGATCGCGGGCGAGGAAGATGCTGTCGACGCTATGGTCGAAGCGGTACGCGAAGGCCCCGAGAAGGCACGGATCGACAATGTCGAGGCGCGTGCCGATCAGGAGCGCGCGCCCAAGGGCTTCACCAAGCGCTTCACCGCCTGATCGGGCTTTCGTTTCACCGGCGGCGCGGGTAGGGGCTGGAGCCATGTTCACAGGCTCGATCCCCGCTCTCGTCACCCCATTTGCCGAAGACGGCAGCTTCGTCGAATCCGCGTTCCGTGATTTCGTCGAATGGCAGATCACCGAAGGCTCGACCGGTCTGGTGCCGTGCGGCACCACCGGCGAATCCGCGACGATGGACTTCGACGAGCATTTCCACGTCGTGAAGGTCTGCGTCGATCAGGCGAAGGGCCGCGTGCCGATCATCGCCGGCGCGGGCAGCAACGATACGCGCGTCGCGATCCGCAACATCAAGGCCGCCAAGGATGCCGGTGCGGACTGCGCGCTGATGGTGCCGCCTTACTACAACCGCCCGAGCCAGGAGGGGATCTTCCGCCATTTCGCGGCGGTGGTCGAGGCGTGTGACCTGCCGGTGATGCTCTACAACGTGCCCGGTCGCACCGTCACCGACATCCTGCCCGAAACGATGGGCAGGCTGGTGCAGGCGTATCCGGACAACATCGTTGCGGTGAAGGACGCGACCGGCACGCTCACGCGCGTCTCGCAGCAGCGTGCCGCCTGCGGCCCGGCGTTCGCGCAGCTTTCGGGCAATGACGAGACCGCGCTCGCTTTCAGCGCGATGGGCGGGGTCGGGTGCATCTCGGTCACCGCCAATGTCGCGCCGCGCCTGTGCGCGGAGTTTCAGGCTGCGATCGACGAGGAGGACTACACGGGTGCGCTGGGGCTTCAGGATCGGCTGTTCGCGCTGCATCTGGCGATGTTTACCGATGCTTCCCCCGGTCCGGTGAAGTATGCGGTGTCAAAGGTGATCCCCGGCTTTCCGACAGGCCTGCGCCTGCCCATGATGTGGCCGAACGAGCCTGCGCGCGCGGCGGTGGATGCGGCGCTGGCTGCGGCTGGAGTGGTTTGACGGTTGCAGGTCCGATTGTGGTGGATTGCGGAACGTCCGCTGTCGGCGACGACGGCCTCGGTTGACTACGAACATTATCGTCCGTTCAGGACGGCCTCTTCGACCTCGTTCCTCATCAAACGTGCGATCCCAAGCCGGAAGGCATCTAAGTCCGGGTAGTTCGTCAAAAATCGACCTCGCGCTCGGTCTTCTGGCTCATCGTCGTCGGCAACTTCGAATCGAAGAAACAGGTTCCCCCGCTTGTCAGCCGGTGCAACCTCCAAACGGAGCTTGAGGTCGTCGCCCTCCTGCATGTCAAAGCCCCACTGTGCGACGACGGGTTGGTCCTCACCAATCGGAAACCCACCCAAGGCTTCGCCGAACTCCTTCACATCTTGGCATTGAACCCAGAAGCCGCCCTTCGCGGACATGCGATCTGTCTCGACGTCGACGGAGAGATAGCCGAAGTCGTCGCGGGTCAGGCTCGTGTCGAAGAAGCTCGCATCGAACCTGTAGCGCAGAGTGAGTTTGCTCATGCGAGGCATCTCGCAGGTGCGCGCAACGTCCGCAATCCGGGACGAGGCTGCACAGTGGCAAGCGTCCGCTCTTAGGCGAAAGCAGACGTAACACCTTCCCAAACTGCCACCCGGACCCGCTTGGAACTCCGCCCTTCCCATAGCTGGCACCGCCGCTTACATGCCATCCACTTATGGCCCGTCCCAAACCCCCCGCATTCGAGAAAACCAAGATCGTCGCCGAGAACCGGCGCGCGCGGTACGATTATTCTATCGAGACCGTGTATGAGGCCGGCATTGCGCTGACCGGCACGGAGGTGAAGTCGCTTCGGTCCGGCACCGGCTCGATCGCGGAGAGCTATGCCGAGGTGAAGGACAATCAGGTCTGGCTCATCAACTCCAACGTGCCCGAGTTCAGCCACGGCAACCGCTTCAACCACGAACCCAAACGCCCGCGTAAACTCCTTCTTCACGAGCGTGAGATCAACAAGATGCACGGCGCCGTCGCCCGCGACGGGATGACGCTGGTGCCGTTGATGGTCTATTTCAACTCGAAGGGCCGTGCGAAGGTGGAACTGGCGCTCGCCAAGGGCAAGAAGGCGCATGACAAGCGCGAGGCGACCAAGGAGCGCGACTGGAAGCGCGAACAGGGCCGCCTGATGCGGGATCGCGGATGAGCGGCATGTTCGCGCGCGGCTGCGACTGGCTTCGTGCCAACCTGCCGACGCGCGAGAGCATGGAACGCAGCCGCATCCTGCGTCCGGTCGCGCACCGCGTGCTCGCGCCGGAACTGTGGCGCTTTACCCGCCGTTCGGTGCCGCGCGGTGTGGCGCTGGGCATGGTGACCGGCATCCTGTTCCCGGTGGCTCAGGTGCCGTTGTCGGCGCTGCTCGCACTGCCGGTGCGCGCCAACATTCCCACTGCCGCGCTCACCACGCTTATCACCAACCCGCTAACCACACCGCCCTTGTGGGTCGCCGCATACTGGATCGGCAGCCGGCTGCTGCACTACGAGGCGGCGGCGGGTAACGCGGTGCGCGCGAGCGAAAGCTGGCTGCACTGGCTGCTGTCGGAAGCGGGGCCGGCGCTCGCGCTGGGGCTGGTAACGATCACGATCGTCTTCGCCGTGACGGGCTTTGCCGCGAGCGCGCTCGGCTGGCGGTGGTGGGTCGTGCGGAAATGGCGTGCGAGGGCGCTTGCTCGCGCGCGTTGACGCGCTCTGGTCGTCGCACTGGACCGGCCCAGCGACATACGCTTACAACACCTCATCCAAGCGTTTTCAGAGGTTTTTGATGATCCGTTCCTCGCTTTTCGTGGTTTTGCTTTCCGCTACGGTTCTGGCCGGCGTAACGTCCGCGCTGGCCGCCGACACGCCGCCGCCTCCTGCCGACGCGCCCGCGCCCGCACCAGCGGGCAAGCCGCAGTTCGGCACGTTTGGCTTCGACGAAGCCGGCATGGACCGCTCGGTCGCGCCGGGGAACGACTTCTACGAATACGGCAACGGAACCTGGGCGAAGACGACGCCGATCCCGGCCGACAAATCGAACTACGGTGCGTTCAACCTGCTGTCGGACCTGTCCGAATCGCGCACGCGCGGCATCCTTGAAGCCGCCGCCAAAGATCCGAACTCGAAGATCGGCACCGCCTATGCGACCTTCCTCGACCGGCCTGCAATCGATGCAAAGGGTCTCGCGCCGATCCAGCCGTGGCTCGGCAAGGTCAAGGGGCTGAAGGCCAAGGGCGCCTATGCCGCGCTGGTGGCCGAAGCGGCGAAGGCCGGCATCGCCGGGCCGTTCGGTGCCGGTGTCGGTCAGGACGACAAGAACCCCGAAGTCTACGCGCTCAGCCTCTCGCAATCTGGCCTCGGCCTGCCCGATCGCGACTATTACCTCAGCACTGACGCCAAGCTTGCCGAGGCGAAGGCGGCATATCAGGCGCATATTGCCAAGGTGCTGACGCTCGCCGGCGAGCCCAACGCCGCCGTGCGCGCGAAGGCGCTGGTCGATTACGAGACCAAAATCGCGGCGGTAAGCTGGACCCGCACCGAGAGCCGCGACGCCGACAAGACCTACAACAAGATGACCGTTGCCGCACTCACCAAGGCAGCGCCGGGCTTCGACTTCGCCGCGTATTTCGCCGGCATGGGCACGCCGGTCGATAGCGTGATCGTTGCGCAGCCCACCGCCGTCGCCGGCATCGCGCGGGCAATCGCCTCCGCCTCGCTGACGGTGCTGCGCGACCAGTTGCTGATGCGATCGCTGGACGGATATGCCGACGTGCTGCCCAAGCCCTTCGACGACGAGCATTTCGCCTTTTACGGTCACGTGCTGTCCGGCACGCCCGAGCAGGAGGCCCGGTGGAAGCGCGCGGTGCAGTTCACCACCGGCGCGATCGACGATGAAGTCAGCAAGCTCTACGTCGCGAAATATTTTCCACCCGAAACCAAGGCGGCGGCTGACAAGCTCGTCCACAACATCATCGCCGCGATGGACGCGCGCATCGACAAGCTCGACTGGATGACCCCGGCCACCAAGACGCGGGCGCACGCCAAGCTCGCCGCGTTCACGCCCAAGATCGGTTACCCGACCCAGTGGAAGGACTACGCCGCGCTGACGATCACGGCGGGCGATGCGTTCGGCAACGCGTGGCGCGCCAACCAGTGGAGCCACGCCTATAACATCAGTCACCTCGGCAAGCCGCTCCAGCGCTGGGAATGGGGCATGACGCCGATGGAGGTGAACGCCTACGCCAACCCGCCGATGGTGGAAATCGTCTTCCCGGCCGCGATCCTCCAGCCGCCGTTCTTCGACCCAGCGGCGGACCCTGCGGTGAACTACGGCGGCATCGGTGCGGTGATCGGCCACGAACTGACCCACCATTTCGACGATCAGGGCGCGAAATACAACGAGCATGGCCAGCTCGCGAGCTGGTGGTCGCCCGCCGACGTCAAGGCGTTCAACGCGCGCACCGAGGCGCTCGCCAAGGAATATGACGCCTACGAGCCGCTGCCCGGGGTGCACCTCAACGGCCATCTCACGCTGGGAGAGAATACCGCCGATCTCGGCGGCCTCACCATCGCCCACGATGCCTATGTCGCCTCGCTTGGCGGCAAGCAGCCGCCGGCGATTGACGGCTTCACGGCCGATCAGCGCTTTTATCTTGGCTGGGCGCAAGTGTGGCGGCGCAACTACCGTGAGGCGAACCTGCGCCAGCGGCTGCTGACGGATCCGCACAGCCCGTCCGAGCAACGCGCCGACATCGTCCGCAACCTCGATCCGTGGTATGCCGCATTCAAGCCCAAGCCGGGCGAGAAGCTGTATCTCGCGCCCGAGCAGCGCGTCCGCATCTGGTAGCTTGACGCTGGCCCGGATCGGGCCACAGAGGGGTTGAGAATGGCCAGCCTCCCCGCCCTGAACGGTAATCCTGCCAGCGCGGCCCGCAGCGCCGCGCTGATCGCCCTTGCGAGCGGGGTTGCGGCTGCGGCCGTGATCCTGCTGCTGCTTGGCAACATCGTCATCGCGGCGGCGTTCCTCGCCACCGCGATCCTGATCGGGGGCGGTGCGCTTGCCTATCGCCGGATCTTTCCAGCCAGTGTTGGTGAGGGTGCCGAGCCCGATTGGGCGCTCGCCCGCATGCTCGCCGCCGCCAGCCCGGATGCGGTGGCGGTCACCGACCGCGCCGGACGGCTGGTGTGCGCCAACGATCGCTATGAGGCTCTGTTCGGCGGCTTCCCGACGCCACCCGACCTGCCGCTCGACGGCAACGGCGCCGACCGGCTCGGCGTGGCCGGGCGCAAGGCCTGGCGCGACGGTACCGCCACAATCGACCGGCTGGTCGCGCGCGGCACCGCCATCACCGGCGAAGTCGCCTGCGCGGGCACCGACGGCGATCTGCTGGTCTGGCGCTTCCGCGAGCCGACCGGTCTGAACCTCGCCGCGACGGTCGAGGATCTCGTCGCCGGCCGCACCGGCGACCAGTTCGGCCGTTCCGGCATCATGGTCGCGCTGATCGGGCATGACGGCCGCGTCATCGCCGCGAACAGCGTGCTGCGCGCACGCGCCATGGGGCATGAGGAAGCGGCGATCGTCGGCCGCGATTTCGCCCGTTTCCTGATGACGGACGAACGCGGCATGGTCCGCTTCGAGCGTGAGGGGATGCTCAAGAACCCGTTGCGCGTGCTCCAGATCCCGTTCCTCGACGGTGATGCCGCGCCGATGCTGGTCGCGCTGATCGACGAGGAGCAAAGTGCCGTTCCCGCAATCGGCGCGAGCGCCTCGGCGCACGTTCAGACGCTTGTCGCGCTAATGCCGTTCGGTGTCGCGCTGGTCGGCGCTGACGGGCGCTTCCTGCAAATGAACGATTCCTTCGCGCGCGCCGCCGCGGTCGATCCCGCGGCACCGCCGATCTACCCGGGCGATCTGGTGGTGCGCGAGGACAAGGGCGTCGTGTCCGACGCGGTGCGCCGCTTCGCCAGCGGCGCGACGCACTCGACCGATCTCGCCATCCGGCTGAAAGATCACCCCGACGAGCCGGTCGCGCTGTCGATCGCCGGCGCGCGGGGGCTGGGTGATGCGGCGGTGCTGCTCAGCCTGAAGGACAATGGCGAGGAAACCCGGCTCAAGCGCGAGGTCGCGCAGGCGACCAAGATGCAGGCAGTCGGTCAGCTCGCCGGTGGTGTCGCGCACGATTTCAACAATATTCTGACCGCAATCATCGGGCATTGCGACCTGATGCTGATGCGGCACTCGCCCGGCGACAGCGATTACGACGACATCCAGCAGATCCGCGCCAATTCCAACCGTGCCGCCTCGCTGACGCGGCAGCTGCTCGCCTTTTCCCGCCAGCAGACGCTGCGGCCACAGGTGCTGCAGCTTCCCGATATCGTCTCGGAGGTCTCGCAACTGCTCAAGCGACTCCTCGGCGAGACGATCACGCTGAACGTCAAGCACGGCCGCAGCCTCGCGCCGGTGCGCGCCGATCCGGGGCAGCTTGAGCAGGTCGTCGTCAACCTTGCGGTCAATGCGCGGGATGCGATGCTGGCCAAGTTGCCGCAAGGTGGCGCGGTGCTGTCGATCCGCACCTTCGCCGTCACCGCCGCCGATGTGCGGCGGATGGGGTCCGATATTCTGCCGATCGCGGACTACGTCGCACTCGAGGTCGCCGACAATGGCGCCGGCATCCCCCCCGAAATCCTCCCGAAGATTTTCGAGCCGTTCTTCACCACGAAGGAAGTCGGCAAGGGCACCGGGCTTGGCCTGTCGACCGTTTACGGCATCGTCAAACAGTCCGGCGGCTACATCTTCGCGGAATCGAAGGTGGGGCAGGGCGCGGTGTTCACGATCTACCTGCCGGTCCACACCGCGTCCGCGCCGGTCGCCGATACGGTGATCGTGCCGCCCAAGAATCCGCTCGACCTGTGGGGCAGCGGCACGATCCTGCTCGTGGAGGATGAGGATATGGTCCGCGCCGTCGCCGAACGCGCGCTGACGCGGCAGGGCTATACCGTGCTGACCGCTGAACACGGCGAGGCGGCGCTGGAACTGCTCGCCAGCCATGCGCGCCCCGATCTGCTCGTCTCCGACGTGATGATGCCGCTGATGGATGGACCAACAATGGTGCGCCACGCCCGCAAGCGCTATCCCGACCTGCCGATCCTGTTCATGTCGGGCTATGCCGAGGAGACGCTGCGCAAGTCGATCGACCTCGACAATGTCGCGTTTCTGGCCAAACCGTTCTCCGTCCAGCAACTCGCCGAGGCGGTCCGCTCGGTGATGGCCGCGAAAGAGCTTGGCGCGGAGCCGCGTTGATGGTTATGGACCCGATATGACCCCGCCCACCAACATCCTGATCGTCGAGGACGAACCGCTTATCGCGATGATGCTCGAGGATTTCCTCGAGATCCTCGACAAGGTTCCGGTCGGCACCGCCGATTGCGTGTCGGCTGCGCTCGATCTGGTGCAGGCCGGTGGCATCGACGCGGCGATCCTCGATCTCAACCTGCGCGGCGGCGAAACCAGCCTGCCGGTGGCGGATGCTCTGGCGGCGGCGAACATTCCGTTCGTGTTTGCGACCGGCGGCTCGCACGACAGCGTCGCGGAACGCTTCCGCAATCGGCCCTCGCTTGCCAAGCCGTTCACGATGGACGGTGTGGCGAAGGCGCTCGACAGCCTCGGCGGCTGATACCGACATAGGCTTTGCGGCACGGTTTCGCCGTGTCGTTTCCGAAAGCGCACGATTCTAACAAAACTTTACGTTCCGGTCTTGTTCCTAGAGAACAAATGGAATACATCGCTCCTAACACGATTGTACGTGCGATCACATCAGTCTAGCGGTGGAGGCTCCAATGGCGGCATCTTTGAAGGTCATCGACAGCAAAATGGCAGCTTCCAACACCAAGGCCGCTGACGAGCGGCAAAAGGCGCTCGAAGCAGCGCTTGCGCAAATCGATCGCGCGTTCGGCAAGGGCTCGGCGATGAAGCTCGGGTCCAAGGAGACGATGCAGGTTGAGGCGATCTCGACCGGTTCGCTCGGCCTCGACATTGCGCTCGGCGTCGGCGGTTTGCCGCGCGGCCGGGTGATCGAGATTTACGGGCCGGAAAGCTCGGGCAAGACCACCCTCGCGCTGCACGTCATCGCCGAAGCGCAGAAGACCGGCGGCACCGCGGCCTTCGTCGATGCCGAGCACGCACTTGACCCGGTCTACGCCAAGAAGCTTGGCGTCAACATCGACGAACTGATCGTCTCGCAGCCCGATACCGGCGAGCAGGCGCTGGAAATCGTCGATACGCTTGTGCGCTCGAACGCGATCGACGTGCTGGTGGTCGATTCGGTCGCCGCGCTGGTGCCGCGTGCTGAAATCGAGGGTGAGATGGGCGACAGCCATGTCGGCCTCCAGGCGCGTCTGATGTCGCAGTCGCTGCGCAAGCTGACCGGCTCGATCAGCCGTTCGCGTTGCATGGTGATCTTCATCAACCAGCTGCGCATGAAGATCGGCGTGATGTACGGCAACCCGGAGACGACGACGGGCGGCAACGCGTTGAAGTTCTACGCGTCGGTTCGCCTCGATATTCGTCGTACCGGCCAGATCAAGGACCGTGAAGAAATCATCGGCAACACGACTCGCGTCAAGGTCGTCAAGAACAAGGTCGCGCCGCCGTTCAAGCAGGTCGAGTTCGACATCATGTACGGGCAGGGCGTCTCCAAGATCGGCGAGATCCTCGATCTCGGCGTGAAGGCCGGGCTGGTCGAGAAATCGGGCGCGTGGTTCAGCTACGATAGCGTCCGCATCGGCCAGGGTCGCGAGAACTCGAAGAACTTCCTCAAGGAAAATACCGAGATGTGCGACCGTCTCGAAAAGGCGATCCGCTCGCGCACCGACAAGGTTGCCGAGGAAATGATGGCTGGTCCCGAGGATGACGACGCGGAGATGTAAGCGGGTGGCGCGTCGTGCGCCACCTGACCACTTTCCCGGCGTGCCTTCAGGCATCGCAAACCCAGGAGAGGCCCGCGTTCGTCGCGGGCCTTTCAATATGTCACGTCGCAGCATGCGTCGGTCGCACCGATTGGGTCGCCTCCGGAACCTCGCCACGTCACATGCGCTGTGCGCTCCGCACAAGGAGCCGACATGAAAATCATCCTCCACCATCTCGAAAACTCGCGGTCGCAGCGTGTGCTGTGGCTGCTGGAGGAACTGGGGCTCCCCTATGTGGTTCGGCGCTACGCGCGCGATGCGAAGACGATGCTTGCACCCGAAGCGCTCAAGCGCATCCATCCGCTCGGCAAATCGCCGATCATCGAAGACGAGGGGCGAGTGCTGGTCGAAACTGGCGCGATCGTCGAATATCTGGTTGAAAAAGGCGACGGCCGCTTCGCCGCACCTGCGCATCGCGACGCCGCCCTGCGCTACCGCCAGTTCGTGCATTACGCGGAAGGATCGCTGATGCCGCCGCTGCTTGTGCTGCTCGTCCTCTCGCGAGTGCCGGTGTTCGGCGGCGCGGCAATCAAGCGCTTCCGGCCCATGGTCGACGTCCACCTCGACTACGTCGAAAGCGTATTGTCGGAACATCCATGGTTCGCTGGTGATACGATCACCGCCGCCGACGTGATGATGAGCTTTCCGCTTGAGGCGGCACGCAGCCGGGCAGGGCTGGACGCGTCACATCCCGCGACGATCGCGTGGTTGGACAGGATCCACGCGCGTCCCGCATATCAGGCGGCGCTCGCACAGGGCGGACCTTACGCCTACGCGTGACATCTTCGCACGTTCGCAGCGTCAGGCGTGCCGCGTCAGCCCTTGGCTCGGTGCGTGCGGAGGCTCGATCTCGGCCGGTAGCGGTTCCTCGAACCCGCCCTCCCAGCGCGCAACCACGCTCGCCGCGATCGCGTTGCCGACGACATTGGTAGCGGAGCGGCCCATGTCGAGGAACTGATCGACGCCGATGATGAGCAGCAAGCCGGCCTCGGGGATGCCGAATTGCGACAGCGTCGCCGCGATTACTACGAGGCTGGCGCGCGGCACGCCGGCGATACCCTTTGACGTGACCATCAGGGTCAACAGCATCACGATCTGCGTGCCGAGGGCGAGGTGGATGCCGTACGCCTTGGCGATGAACAATGCCGCGAACGTCATGTACATCATCGAACCGTCGAGATTGAACGAATAGCCGAGCGGCAGCACGAAGCTGGCGATCTTGGCGGGGACACCGAACCGGTCGAGCGCCTCGAGCGTGCGCGGGAAAGCGGCTTCCGACGAAGCGGTGGAGAAGGCGAGCAGCGCGGGTTCGCGGATATAGCGGAACAGCGTTCCCACGTGTCGCCCGATCACCAGAAACGCCGCCAGTCCGAGTGCTACCCACAGCGTCGCCAGCCCGAAATAGACGCTGCCCATGAAGTACGCGAGTTTGAAGATCAGTGCCGGGCCATGTTCGGTCAGCGCTGCCGTGATCGCCGAGAACACCGCGATCGGCGCGAGCCGCATCACGTAATCGGTGATCTGGAGCATGACCGCCGCCAGCCCCTCGGCCGCCGCCACCAGCGGCGCGGCACGCGCGCCGACTGCCGTCACTGCCACGCCGAAAAACACCGAGAAGATCACGATCTGGAGGATTTCGTTGGTCGCCATAGCGTCGACGATCGAGCTCGGCACGATGTGCGTGATGATCTTGGCGACGTCGAAGCCGCTCGCGTCAAGCCCGATGGCGGCGTCGACCGGCGGTGGCGTGAGGTGCGGACTGAGGCCCAAGGCGTCGCCGATATCGGAAGTGACGTGGAACAGCAGCAGCCCAAGCGTTAGCGACACGAGGCTCGCTCCGACGAACCAGCCGAGCGACTTCAGCCCGACCCGGCCCAGCGCGCCGGTGTCGCCCATGTGCGCGATGCCAACGACGAGAGTCGAGAACACCAGCGGCGCGATGATCATCTTGATCAGGCGCAGGAACACGGTCGTCAGGATCGAGAACCAGCCCGCAATCGCCTTCAATCGCGCGGCCGCTGCGGGCGTGCCGTCGTCCACCCCGGCGTGGATCGCCCAGCCAAGCACGATGCCGAGCACCAGCCCGCCCAGGATGTACCACGTCAACCGCTTCGCCAAAGTCATTCTCCCGTTCGCCGTCGCACTGCAGCAAAGGCCCCCGATCGGCAGCGAAGGGCATTGCCCCCGCGCCGTCAAGCACCGTAACGTCATGTCATGGACGAACGTATCATTTCGACCGACCGACGTGCACTGTTGCATGGTGCGGCGGCGCTGCCGCTCCTTGCGAAGTCAGCCATGCTGCGTGCGGCCGAGCCCGACCTCGCCGGCCTTGCCGACATTACTGTGCGCGCGCAGCCGATCTCCGCCGCCGAGCGGGAGGCCCGAATCGCGCGAGCGCAAGGGTTGATGAAGGCGAACGGGATTGGCGCGGTGCTGATCGAATCGGGCTCGTCACTGGTCTATTTCACCGGCGTAGAGTGGCACCGCAGCGAACGACTGACCGCGGCGGTGCTGCCGGTGGAGGGGAAGCCCTGCATCGTGACCCCGTTTTTCGAAGAGCCGTCGGTCCGCGAGACGCTCGCCATCCCGTGCGACGTGCGCGTGTGGCAGGAGGATGAGGACCCGCTGAAGCTCGTCGCGGCGTTCCTGCGCGAGCGCGGCGTCGCGGCGCAACCCGTCGGCGTCGAGGAGACGGTGCGGTACTTTGCCGTGGATGGGCTGCAACATGCCCTGCCGGCGGCCAGGATCGTGTCGGCGAATCCGGTCGTGCGCGGGTGCCGGATGGTCAAGACCGCACCCGAGATCGCGTTGATGCAGTTGGCGACCGACGTAACGATCGCGGCCTACCGCTGGGTGTATCCGCGCGTCGAGAAGGGCATGACACGGGACCAGATCGCGGCGCTGATGAACGCCGCCACGCGCAAGCTTGGTGGCAGTCCGGAATTCGCGCTTGTGCTCATCGGTGAGGCTGCCGCTTATCCACATGGCAGTCGTGCGCCGCAGATCGTGGCGGATGGGCAGGTTGTGCTGATGGACTGCGGCTGCACGGTGCAGGGCTATCAGTCCGACGTGTCGCGCACTTTCGTGCACCGAACGGCGAGCAAGGAACAGCGCACGGTGTGGGAGCACGTCCGCACCGGTCAGGCGCAGGCCTTCGCGGCGGCGCGAATCGGTACGCGGGCGGGTGCCGTCGATGACGCGGTACGTGAGTATTACGAAAGTCTCGGATATGGGCCGCGATATCGCCTGCCGGGGCTGTCGCATCGCACGGGGCACGGTATCGGCCTCGACGGGCACGAGCCGGTCAACCTCGTCCACGGCGAGCCGACGCGGCTGGCGATCGGGATGTGCTTCTCCGACGAGCCGGGCCTGTATCTGCCCGGCAAGTTCGGCGTGCGGCTGGAGGACTGTTTCCACATGACGGCGAGTGGGCCGAAATGGTTCTCCGTTCCGCCGCTGTCGATCGATGCGCCGTTCGGCTGATGCCCGCGACGGCGCGACACACCGCCCATCGTATATCTGCCACGCTTGAGAAGATGTGCGCGCTCGCCTAAGTCGTGGCGATGATCTCGACCAACGACATTCGCCGCAGCTTCCTCGACTATTTCGCGGCCGAGGGGCACGCCCGCATCCAGTCCGCACCACTGGTGCCGCAGAACGACCCGACGCTGATGTTCGTGAACGCGGGCATGGTGCCGTTCAAGAACGTTTTCACCGGGCTGGAATCGCGGGCCTATTCCACCGCGACATCGTCGCAGAAGTGCGTGCGCGCGGGCGGCAAGCATAACGATCTCGACAACGTCGGCTACACCGCGCGGCACCATACGTTCTTCGAAATGCTCGGCAATTTCTCTTTCGGTGATTATTTCAAGGAACGCGCGATCACGCTCGCCTGGAACCTGCTGACGAAAGAATGGGGCATCCCGGCGGGAAAGCTGACCGTGACGGTGTACCACACCGATGACGAGGCGTTCGACCTGTGGCGCCGCATCGCCGGCCTGCCGGAGGAGCGGATCATCCGCATCGCCAGCAACGACAATTTCTGGTCGATGGGCGACACCGGACCATGCGGACCGTGCAGTGAGATATTCTACGATCACGGCGACCATATCTACGGCGGCCCTCCCGGCAGCCCGGAGGAGGACGGCGACCGCTTCGTCGAGATCTGGAACCTCGTATTCATGCAATACGAGCAGATCGACAAGGAGACGCGCAACCCGCTGCCGCGCCCTTCGATCGACACGGGCATGGGTTTGGAGCGCGTCGCTGCCGTGCTTCAGGGCGTTACCGACAATTATGATACCGACACGTTCAAGGCGCTGATCGCCGCCTCGACCGCGCTGACCGGCACGGTTGCCGAGGGCGACGCCAAAGCCAGCCACCGCGTGATCGCCGATCACCTGCGTTCGTCGGGCTTCCTCGTTGCCGACGGCGTGCTGCCCGCGAACGAAGGGCGCGGTTATGTGCTCAGGCGGATCATGCGGCGGGCGATGCGGCATGCGCATCTGCTCGGTGCGAAGGACCCGCTGATGCACCGGCTGGTACCGTCGCTGGTCGCGGAAATGGGCGCGGCCTTCCCTGAACTGGTGCGCGCCCAACCGCTGATCGAGGCGACGTTGCTGCAGGAGGAAACACAGTTCCGCCGCACGCTCACCAACGGTCTGCGCCTGCTCGACGAGGCGACTGCAGGCATGGCCGAGGGTGCGGTCCTGCCGGGTGAAACCGCGTTCAAGCTCTACGATACGTTCGGCTTTCCCTATGATCTGACCGAGGATGCGCTGCGCACCAGGGGCTTCACCGTCGATCGCGCCGGCTTCGATGCGGCGATGGCCGAGCAGAAGCGCCAGGCGCGGGCCGCGTGGAAGGGGTCCGGTCAGCGCGCATCGGACGATCTGTGGTTCGACATCGCCGAGGAGCACGGCAGCACCGAGTTCATCGGCTATGCGACGGACGCAGGCGAGGCGCAGGTGATCGCCATCGTCAAGGACGGCGTACGCGTCGAGCGCGCCGCAGCGGGTGAAACGGTCGAGATCCTCGTCAACCAGACGCCCTTCTATGGCGAGAGCGGCGGCCAGATGGGCGATGCCGGTACGATCATCAGCGACACGGTCGCCATCATCGTCGAGGATACGGCCAAGCCGCTCGGCCGGCTGTTCACGCATCACTCGCGAATCGACAGCGGCGCGATTGCGGTCGGTGACACCGTGCGGTTGGCGATCGACGTGGATCGCCGCGCGCGTATTCGCGCCAACCACAGCGCGACGCATCTGCTGCACGCGGCGCTGCGCCGGCGGCTGGGCGGGCACGTGACGCAGAAGGGCAGCCTCGTCGCGGAGGACCGGCTGCGCTTCGACTTCTCGCACAACAGCGCGATGAGCCCGAAGGAGATCGCCGATGTGGAGGCGGACGTGAACCGCCATATTCGCGGGAATGACGCGGTAACGACCCGGCTGATGACGCCCGACGACGCGATCGCCGCCGGTGCGATGGCGCTGTTCGGCGAAAAGTATGGCGAGGAGGTCCGCGTACTGTCGATGGGCCGTGACGATGATTCGAGTTTCTCGGTCGAACTTTGCGGCGGTACGCACGTCAACGCGCTTGGCGACATCGCGCTGTTCGAGATCGTCTCGGAAAGCGCGGTATCGAGCGGCGTGCGACGGATCGAGGCGCTGACCGGTGAAGCGGCGCGCGCCTACCTCAGTGCGCGTGACGAGAAACTGCGTGAGGCCGCGGCGGCGCTCAAGGCCACCCCGGACGACGTGCCGGCGCGCGTGGCCGCGCTGGTCGAGGAACGGCGCAAGCTTGAGCGGGAACTCGCTGAGGCCAGGAAAGCGCTCGCGCTTGGCGGTGGTGCTGGCGCCGCTCCGGCAGGACCGGAGCAGATCGGTGGCGTCAACTTCGTCGGGCAGGTGATCGACGGGCTCGACCCGAAGAGCTTGCGCGGCGCGGTCGATGACGTGAAGGGCCGGATCGGCTCGGGCGTGGCGATGATCGTCGCGGTCAACGAAGGGCGCGCCTCGGTCGCGGTCGGACTGACGGCGGACGTTGCAGGCGCGCGGAGTGCGGTCGATCTGCTGCGTGTTGCGGTGGCGGTGCTGGGCGGGCAGGGTGGCGGCGGTCGCCCCGACATGGCGCAGGGCGGTGGTCCTGATGGGGCCAAGGCGGCGGATGCCGTTGCGGCAGTCCGCGCGGCGTTGGCGGAAGAACACGCGCCGGCGTAATTCGCCGGGCAGGGTGATTTCGTGAAATGAAGCGCGCGGCTCAACTGCGCGTTTCACCTGCGCGACCGCCCGGCCTGTCGCTGTGCTGCGCCGCAGCAATATCACGTTACCGCCGGTTCACGCGCGACTAGACCGGGTCTGCCTATCTTGCTGTTGCCACGACACAGCGGATACCGAGCATGCCTAAACCTCACAATCGCGATCGCGATGCCATCCTCGAAACCTGGCGCGGATCGTGGAAGTTCCTCGCCTTTGGTCTTGCCGTGCTCGCGTATCTCGTCGCGATCGAGCACCCGCACTGGTTCGTTCTGCGCCCCGCCACCGGTACGGCGATCGCCATGGCGAGCACCGTCGATGCCGCGCGTGCGCCCAAGCCGTGATAGGGATATCTCTCGCTTGCACCATGGTTTGAGGGATTATGATTGTTACCGCCGTTCCGGGTGCCAAACAGGTCATCCGCGAAATCTGGAAGCCGCTCGCGGTGTTGTTCGTGTGGGACGTGACCGTTACCGTCACCTACTACTGGCTGCCCTTCACCGCGCCTTCGCTGCCGCTGACGTTGTTCGGATCGGCGCTGGCGCTGGTGCTCGGGTTCCGCAGCAATTCCGCGTACCAACGCTGGTGGGAGGGACGCGGGTTATGGGGCGCGATGATCAACGCAAGCCGCAGCCTGGCGCGGGAGGCGCGCAACTTCCTGCCCGACGATGCGGTGGACCTCAAACGCACGATCGTGCTGCGGCAAATCGCGTATGTGAACGCGCTGCGGTGTCAGTTGCGGCGGCAACAGCCTGATGCCGACGTGCTACGATTCCTGTCGAAGGGCGAAGCGACGCGGGCGTTACAGCGCAGCAACGTTGCCAACGGCATCGTCGATGGTACCGGCCGGCGCATCGACCAGGCGCGCCGAGACGGGCTGATCGACACGATCCAGCAAACCGCGATGGAGCGGGTGCTGGTCGATATCGCCAATGCGCAGGGGGGTATGGAGCGGCTGAAGAATACGCCGCTGCCCAATCAGTACCGCTTCTTCCCGATGGTGTTCACGCACATGCTGTGCATTCTGTTGCCGATCGGGCTGGTCGACACGCTCGGCTTCGCGACGCCGCTCGGCTCGACCATCGCCGGGTTGATGTTCCTGGCCATTCTCGCGATCGGTGACGATCTGGTCGATCCGTTCGCCAATACGCTGCACGATGTGCCGCTGTCAGCGATGTGCCGCACGATCGAGATCGACCTGCTTCAGGCGATCGGGGATGATGCGCCCCAGCCGCTCACGCCCGACAAGGACGGGGTGTTGTGGTAAGCCGCCCAGGCAACGCATCGTTTCAGCACGGGACCGCTGGTGTGTTCATCCAAGCGCAACCTTTCCGGTAGCGCGGGCATTGTGACGTCAACACGTTTATCGTTTTGGAAGTTATCGTCATGAACAAGATCGGCCCCGTCCTCCTCGCGCTCATCCCGCTCGCGTTCACCGTAAGCGCGTGCGTGGTAACGCACTGACAGTTTGGCGGGCGCTGCGAAGAGGCGCTACATCTGCGTTGGAATGCGATTTACCGCCGCGCAGTCGAAAAGTTTGTAATCACCGTCACATGAAAAAAGGGCCGCCCGGATCACTCCGGACGGCCCTTTTTCACAACACCCGTGCGGGCGAAGGCGTGTCAGCCCTCGGCCTGCTCCGGCGCGTCCGAGGAGACCTCGGCGGTCGCGCCCGGCTCGGCGTTGGGATCGTATGCCTCGACGAAGCCGGCTTCGTCCTTCTCGAACATCGCCGCCATGACGTCGACGCCCTGCGCCTGCATCTCGGCCTCTTCGGGCGAGCGCGCGACGTTGACCTTGATCGTCACCGAGACTTCCGGGTGCAGCGAGGCCTTGACCTCGTACAGGCCGATCGCCTTGATCGGCTTGTTCAGCACGATCGCCGACTTCGACACCTTGTGGCCCTCGGCCTCCAGCGCGTCGATCAGATCGCGGACCGCGACCGAACCGTAGAGCTGGCCGACGGATCAGCGTGACGGTGGTGCCGTCGATCGTCTTCGCCTCGGTCTCCGCTTCACCGCGCTTGGCGGCGTTGTCGGCGACGATGCGCTCACGGTTCTTCTCGAACACCTTGCGGTTGGCTTCGTTCGAACGAAGCGCCTTCTTGTTCGGCAGCAGGAAGTTACGGGCGAAACCGTCCTTCACCTTCACCACGTCGCCGATGTTGCCGAGCTTCTCGACTCGTTCCAGCAGGATCACATCCATGTGGGTCGCTCCTTACTTAACGATGTAGGGCAGCAGGCCCAGATGACGGGCGCGCTTGATCGCCTGGGCGAGTTCGCGCTGCTTCTTCGCGCTCACCGAGGTGATGCGCGACGGGACGATCTTGCCACGCTCGGACACGAAGCCCTGGAGCAACCGGACGTCTTTGTAATCAATCCGGGGAGCGTCTTTAGCGGAGAACGGGCAGCTCTTGCGGCGGCGGAAAAATGGGCGTGCCATTGTCTATAACTCCTTATTCGCCGTCGAAATCGCGACGCGGGCGCTCTGCGCGCTCGGGACGATCACCGCGGTCACCACGATCGGGACGGTCGCCGCCACGGCCACCTTCACGGTCGCCACGACGCTCACGGTCGCGCTCGCTCTTGCGCATCATCACGGTCGGGCCCTGCTCGAGCTCGTCGACCTTGACGGTCATGTAGCGGATGACGTCTTCGTTGATCTGGGTCTGGCGCTCCAGCTCGACCACGACCGAGCCCGGGGCGTCGATCTCGAGCATCACGTAATGCGCCTTGCGATTCTTCGCGATCTTGTACGCGAGGCTGCGCAGGCCCCAGCTCTCGGTCTTCACGACCCGGCCGTTATTGTCTTCGATGATTTTGGTAGCGGTTTCCGCCAGTGCATCCACCTGCGCCTGTGCCAGATCCTGGCGCGCAAGGAACACGTGCTCGTAAAGAGCCATGTCTTGTCCTTCATCTTGGCCGATCGCTGACGCCCGCACCATGCGAACGCCCCTCCGGCTGTCGTCTTCAATAGCAACCGGGGCGGGAAGCGTGCGCTTCCCGCCCCGGACTGCGGTGCCTTAGCAATATGTGGGTGAAACGCAAGGCGTCTTAGTTGAACGCGCCACCCAGCACCGCGCCGATCAGCCCGCCCGACAGCGCGACCAGCACCGCGTCGTTGCCCGAGCGCACCCAGTGGTAGCCGCGCGGCGGGGCATAGAGGCGACGGCCGCGATAGGCGCGCCAGTCGCCGATCTCGCGGTAATTCTGCGCGTAGCGGCGGTCGAAGCGCTGGCCCTTGTTCCAGCGATGATAATTGCCACGGTTGTTGGTCACGGTGCGCTTGGTCACCACGGTGTGCCCGCGCGGTCCTTCACGGACGGTCGTCGTCTGCCGCTCGTGCCTCTGCGCTTCGGCGGGCGCGATCGCGAGCGGACTGGCGAGGATCGAGGTTGCCAATGCGGCGAGAATGAACTTTTTCACGTGTCAGCTCCTGTTTTGTGGGCGCCGCCTTGTCTCCCGGCGTCGAGAACAATCTAGGGTGCGTTTGTCGCAGACCCGTCCCAGCTTTCTAACGAAACCGTCACAAAGTGTCGCAGCTTGCGTTCGTCCGTTCATCTTTCTAGTCCGACGCGCCTGATCTTAAGGATAAACGATGCGCGCATTCATTTTCCCCGGGCAAGGCAGCCAGGCGGTCGGCATGGGCAAGGCACTGGCGGAGGCCAGCCCGGTCGCGCGTGAGGTGTTTCAGGAGGTCGACGACGCGCTCGGCCAGCATCTCTACCGGCTGATGACCGAGGGGCCGGCCGAAGAGCTGCTGCTGACCGAAAATTCGCAGGCCGCGATCATGGCGAACGCGATCGCGACGCTGCGCGTGCTGGAGCGCGAGGGTAATGTGCGGCTCGCCGACAAGGCGGAGTATGTCGCAGGGCATTCGCTCGGCGAATATACGGCGTTGTGTGCGGCGGGGGCGCTTGATGTGGCGACCACGGCGCGACTGCTGAAGCTGCGCGGCCTCGCCATGCAGGCGGCGGTGCCGGTCGGCGAGGGCGCGATGGCGGCACTGCTCGGCGCGGACCTCGACAAGGCGCGCGCGATTTCCGAGGCGGCGAGCGAGGGCGAGGTCTGCACCGTTGCGAACGACAACGATCCTTCGCAGGTCGTATTGTCCGGCGCGAAGGGTGCGATCGACCGCGTGATCGCGATCGCCAAGGAGCATGGTGCGAAGAAGGCGGTGCTGCTGCCAGTCTCCGCGCCGTTCCACTGCCCGCTGATGCAGCCCGCCGCCGATGCGATGGAGAAGGCGTTGGCGGACGCGAGGATCGAGGCGCCGCTGGTGCCGGTGTTCGCCAACGTGACGGCGGCGGCAGTGGGCGATCCCGACACGATCCGCCGCCTCCTCGTCGAGCAGGTGACCGGCATGGTGCGCTGGCGCGAATCGGTGCTGGTGATGGCGGATGCGGGCGTCGATCAGTTCGTCGAGTTCGGCGCGAAGGTGCTGACCGGCATGGTCAAGCGCATCGCCCCCGATGCCGCGACGGTGAGCGTCGTGTCGATGGACGACATCGAGGCTCTGCTGAAGACGCTCTGATCGTCTCGTCCGGGCCAACACAATCCAAGGAGCAATCAATGTTCGACCTTACAGGCATGACGGCGCTGGTGACCGGCGCGAGTGGCGGGATCGGTTCAGCAATCGCGCAGGCGTTGAGCGATCGCGGCGCCCGGCTGGCGGTCTCGGGATCGAACGCCGACAAGCTGAACGCGTTTCGCGACACGCTCGGGGCTGAGCATGTCGCGCTGCCGTGCGACCTGTCGGACGCGGCGCAGGTCGACGCGCTGGTGCCGCAGGCGGTGGCGGCGCTCGGCAAGCTCGACATTCTCGTCAACAATGCCGGCGTCACGCGCGACAACCTCATCCTGCGCATGAAGGACGACGAGTGGGATCAGGTGATCCGCGTGAACCTGGAGGCTGCGTTCCGGCTGATGCGCGCCGCTGCCAAGCCGATGATGAAGGCGCGTTACGGCCGCATCGTCTCGATCACGTCGGTGGTCGGCACCACCGGTAACGCCGGGCAGGCGAACTATGCCGCGTCCAAGGCGGGGCTCGTCGGCATGTCCAAGGCATTGGGGCAGGAGCTTGCCTCGCGCAACGTGACCGTCAACTGCGTCGCCCCCGGCTTCATCCGCACCGCGATGACGGATGTGCTGCCCGACGCGCAAAAGGAAGCGCTCAACGCAAAGATCCCGGCGGGGCGGATGGGCGAGGGTAGCGACATCGGCGCGGCCGTCGTGTATCTTGCCAGCAAGGAGGCCGGCTACGTCACCGGCCAGACGCTGCACGTCAACGGCGGGATGGCGATGATCTGAACGCCATCAACCCCTTGCGCGGGCCGAAACCGCGCTCTACGTGCAAAACGGTAATTTAGACCACTCATGAAGAGGGACATGAACATGAGCGAGACCGCCGATCGCGTGAAGAAGATCGTCGTCGAGCATCTCGGCGTCGAAGCCGACAAGGTGACCGAGGATGCGAGCTTCATCGATGATCTGGGCGCCGACAGCCTCGACATCGTCGAGCTGGTGATGGCCTTCGAGGAAGAGTTTGAAGTCGAGATTCCTGACGACGCAGCCGAGAAGATCGCGACCGTGAAGGATGCGATCACCTTCATCGACGAGCACAAGGGCTGATCGAGCGGGCGCCGCCTTACGCGTGGCGCCCGGCCGTATCACGGCCTGACCAGACATAGATCGGCTCCCCGTCCCAGGGTTCTCAACCGGGGCGGGGGGCCGTTTCGTTTTGAAGTACAGATCAAGAGCAAGAAGAACGGAGAAGGCCATGCGCCGTGTCGTCGTAACCGGATTGGGGCTTGTCACGCCGCTTGGCGCCGACGTCGAAACCGCCTGGCGCAACCTCATCGCCGCCAAATCGGGCGCGGCGACGATCACGCGCTTCGACGCGACCGATTTCCAGATGAACTATGCGTGCGAGGTGAAGGCGCCGGACCACGAATATGGGTTCGATCCGGGCAAGCGCGTCGACCATAAGGTGCAGCGTCAGGTCGACCCGTTCATCATCTACGGCATCGATGCCGCCGGTCAGGCGATCGAGGACGCCGGTCTGCTCGATATGACCGAGGAGCAGCGCTATCGCGCCGGCTGTTCGATCGGCGCGGGCATCGGCGGCCTGCCGGGTATCGAGAGCGAATCGCTGGTGCTCGCCGCCAAGGGGCCGAAGCGGGTTTCGCCGCATTTCGTGCACGGGCGACTCATCAACCTGATCTCGGGTCAGGTCTCGATCAAATACGGGTTGATGGGGCCGAATCACGCGGTCGTCACCGCCTGTTCGACCGGCGCGCATTCGATCGGCGACGCCGCGCGGATGATCGCGATGGACGATGCCGATGTGATGCTGGCGGGCGGCGCGGAAGGCGCGATCTGCCCGATCGGCATCGCTGGTTTCGCGCAGGCACGCGCGCTGTCGACCGGCTTCCGCGACGATCCCACCAAGGGCAGCCGCCCCTACGACCGCGACCGCGATGGCTTCGTGATGGGCGAAGGCGCGGGCGTCGTCGTGCTGGAGGAGTATGAACACGCCAAGGCGCGTGGCGCAAAAATCTATGCCGAGGTGATCGGCTATGGTTTGTCGGGCGACGCCTATCACGTCACCGCGCCGCACCCGGAAGGTTCGGGCGCGTTCCGTTCGATGCAGATGGCGGTGCGCAAGTCGGGCCTCGCGCTGGAGGACATTGATTACATCAACGCGCACGGCACCTCGACCCCGCTTGGCGATGAGCTGGAACTCGGCGCGGTGCGGCGGCTGTTCGGCAGCGCGCTCGATGGCGTGTCGATGTCCTCCACCAAGTCGGCGATCGGGCATCTGCTCGGCGGCGCGGGCGCGGTGGAGAGCATCTTCTGCGTCCTCGCGATGCGCGACCAGATCGTGCCGCCGACGCTCAACCTCGACAATCCGAGTGAGAATTGCGTCGGCGTCGATCTCGTGCCGCACAAGGCCAAGGAGCGTAAGGTGAAGGCGGTGCTGAACAATTCGTTCGGCTTCGGCGGCACCAACGCCTCGCTGATCCTGCGGGCGATGTAACGCCAGGTGCGCAAGCTCGGCTGCCTTACGCTGCTGATCGTCGTGGCGGCGGTCGTCGGGTTTTTCGGCGTGCTGCATGTGTGGAGCGGTCGCGGGCCGCTCACCCACAACGTCACCGTCTCGGTGGCGCAGGGCAGCACGCTGGCGGCGGTGTCCGAGCAGTTGCAGAAGGCCGGCGTCATCACCTCGGCGAGCCGGTTTCGCGTGCTCGCCAAGGTGCTTGGGTCGAGCGCACCGATCAAGGCGGGTGAGTATCGCTTCCCCGCGCACCTCAACCAGGCCGATATTCTCAAGGTCTTGCAGGGCGGCAAGACGCTGCAACGCTTCATCACCGTACCCGAGGGGCTGCCCTCGGTGATGGTGCGCGACGTGCTGATGAAGGCGACCGGGTTGAAGGGCAACGTCGTCGTGCCGGTCGAGGGCACGGTGCTGCCCGACAGCTACAGCTTCGATCGCGGCGATACGCGCATGGGCATCGTCGCGCGCATGCAGAAGGCGATGGACCGCTACCTCGCCGACGCATGGGCGAAGCGTGCGCCGGGGCTGGTGGTGAAGACACCGCGCGAGGCGCTGATCCTCGCTTCGATCGTCGAGAAGGAAACCGGTCGCCCAAGCGAGCGCGCGATGGTGGCGGCGGTCTATTCCAACCGGTTGAAGCGCGGCATGATGCTGCAGGCCGACCCGACAATCATCTATCCGCATACGTTCGGGCGGCCGCTCGGCCGGCGTATTCCGCCGCCGTGGATCCACGAGGTGAACGAGTACAACACCTACGCGATGGTTGGCCTGCCGAGCGGGCCGATCGCCAATCCGGGGCGCGCGAGCATTGATGCGGTGCTCAATCCGGCACGCTCGAACGCGCTGTATTTCGTGGCGGATGGTTCGGGCGGGCACGTCTTCGCCGATACGCTGGAGCAGCATAACGCCAATGTCGTGAAGTGGCGTGCGTTTCGGAAGGCGCACGGGATTTAACGGGTCAAAGCGGAAGCAGATCGCTTCCGCTTTGACCCGTTTTCGCCGATCTCACGCCTGCTGGTGGCGCGACCTCATGCGATAGGCATAGGTCACCAAGGCGCGATTACTTTCTAAGCGCAACCGCGCCGCGCGCCTTCGCCTCGATCTCGGCGGGCGTGCCGCCAAGCACCCAGCTACCGCCGACGCACAGCACCGGATCGAACGCCAGCCACTCAGCCGCGGTCGCCTCGGTAATGCCACCGGTCGGGCAGAAGCTGCACTGATTGAACGGCGCCGCCAGCGCCTTCAATGCGGGAAGGCCACCCGCCGCCATCGCCGGGAAAAACTTGAAGTGGGTGAGGCCGAGATCGAGGCCGAGCATGATATCGGCGGCATTGGCGGTGCCGGGCAGGAACGGTACGCCGCTGTCGATGATCGGCCGCGCCAGCCGTTCGGTCAGGCCGGGCGAGACGATGAACTCCGCGCCAGCGTCGACGGCCTGTGCGAACTGGTCGGGGTTGATGACGGTGCCGGCGCCGACGATCGCGCCCGGCACCTTCTTCATCTCGCGCATCGCGTCGAGTGCTGCGGGGGTGCGCATCGTCACCTCCAGCACGCGGATGCCGCCAGCGACGAGCGCCTGCGCCGTCGCCTGTGCGGTGGAGGCGTCGTCGATCACGATCACCGGAATGACGGGAGCGATCAGCATCAGGTCGCGGACGGTGTAGCTCATTGGTGATGCTCCTGCGCAAAGGCGGCCGCGGCGCCGAACAGGCCGGGCTGGGGATGGGTGATGAGTTTGACCGGGATCGCCTGCATCATCGTGCGGAACCGGCCCTTGGCGGCGAACCGCTCGGCAAAACCGGAACGAACGATATGATCCTTGATGCGCAGGCCGAGGCCGCCAGCGATGACGACGCCCTTTGCACCCTGGCAGATCGCGCGGTCCCCCGCCGTCGCGCCGAGTGCGAGGCAGAACCGGTCGAGGGCGGCGAGCGCCAGGCTGTCGTTGCTCTCCAGCGCCAACTGCCAGATCGCCTTGTCGTCGAGCCGTGGCACCGCGCGCCCGTCGATCTCGGCAAGCATTTCGTAGATCGCAACGATGCCCGGGCCGGACACGACGCGCTCCGACGAGACGCGGTTGTGTGCCTTGCGCAGCCGTTGAAGCAGCGCATCCTCGAAACTGTCGAGCGGCGGGAAATCACTATGCCCGCCCTCGGTTTCCAGCACGTGATAGCCGCGCTTCTCCCGCAGCAACTGCGCTACGCCGAGGCCGGTGCCGGGGCCGACGATCGAGATGATGCCGTGGTCGGGCAGCGGCACGTCGGGGCCGGTGAT
>Ga0265798_10002057_pt1 | contig 30209 bp, 31 predicted proteins | sample P3T30metagenome_FD_192430 | JGI IMG/M metagenome (GOLD analysis project Ga0265798, IMG submission 192430) | Plant litter microbial communities from East Loma Ridge, Irvine, California - P3 T30 | ecosystem: Environmental > Terrestrial > Plant litter > Unclassified | place: USA: California...
TAACATCATTAGCACATCTTTCCCAATTGAGCAGTGTCAACAAAAAAGAAATGTGCGTTTAGACTACTTCAAGATCTCCTTGCGTGTGTCCGCAACCACTCAAAATTCTTTCCGATCCGAAGAAGCCTTCGAGCACATCACTGGAGCAAACTTACCGTATTTCGGCCCGATGTCTAGAAAATATGTACATAGTGAGTGCATGTCTCACAAGCAGTTCGTATGTGGATCTCTCTTACCGCCTACAGCTATCCCAGGCAAGGGCTGATGCGTCTTCTCGTCCCGAATCTGCAGGATGAAAGTCTGCGGGCCATGGCTGAGGAGTTCGGATGGACTGCTTTCCTTGGGCAGCTTGAGTTGTGCGACGACGATCTGATGCACATCATCTTGTTAGTTTTTGAGTTTATAGGGTGGACCGCCAAGGTCGTACGTGGCGTCTTGTGGGACATACATACCGCATGTGTGGCTGTTCTTCCCATGGAGCCATTCCACCTATAATCTCAAGCAGTCAATTTATATCCTTGATCGGTTGATTTGGGGCGCGGACCATTTGCTCGCCGTGAGATATGGACTATGTATCTCGAATTCCTGCCTGAGAGGATCCCATGTTGCCGTAGTTTCAAGCCCGCGCACGTTGCTACCGTGCCCAAGCTCAGTCTGCGCGTAGCAGCCAATGATATCGTAGTTGAGAATTTTTGGCATCCAGTACTTCTGTTGTGCATCTGAAGCTTGTTCCCTGACCGTAGTGACTGAGGCATGGTTGTCAGCCTAACGCCTGGTCACACAGAAGTATCGATATGACTTACCAAACATGGACACTACAGGTCAACGTACGAAGTTAGTGTATGTTTCACATGTGTTCGTGCATGGAAATTTCTTACTGTGTAGAAAGTACGGCGACATTTCGTCATTCAGATATTCTGCCATCTGGGCATCCTCGTGGTCCCAACCTTCACGCCTAATGATGCGTTGTATTGCTTTTGCCCTGGCCAAGCCTAGATGGTAACGCTCAGGGCGCGACAGGTTCAATTGCTGGTCCTTGTCAAACAGCTTCTCTTTACTCAGGACTTTGAGCACTCTCTCCTGCCGCTCGAGAAAGCCATCACGGTTCAGGAGATATCTAGCGAGTTCCGTGACATTGATAGGCGAGCCGTCTCGCTCGGCTTGGAGCGTTGCTGCCCCATCCCGGGCCGGTTTGAGATGATCGGTAAAGTCTGACATGGCGCAATTATCGCTTAGGCAGTCGAAAAGCTGATGTTGGTAGTAAAGCGAAGCACACCGCTTGCTCGATTCGTGGTTGACATCTTCATAAGCATTAGGGCACTGATGAAGTAGAGTCGGCAATTGAGCGGAGATGGATTGTCGGCCTCGGTTCAACAAGCACCACAATCGTGACCGGAGGCATGTGGTGACCGATGCCGCGAAATGCGGGGAATTTTCAGCGTCGGAAGATTTGGCCACTCCGCCCCATTAACAAACTACGCAACGTTAACACATAGCCTACAGTAACACCTTACTGGACTTCGCATAGATACGACGGTCACAATCAGCAGAAATTCGAAGAAATATCAGGGTGTCACAAGACGCTTCGGTGTGCAACAGCAGTACCGTAAGCGCATCAATGACGCGTAGGCAACCTTTGATACTAGCACAACTGAAAGAGAGGTAGGTGTAATGAAAAACTGACAACCCTTGTCATCGACAGACACCCAGAACCTCCCGAATGCAACCAAACATATTTGTACAGGATATCAAATGTCCAGACCCAGACGCCAAAAAGCATGCCCACTACCACTGCGCCTTATTTGAAATTAGGAAAGTCGTCAACGACGTTGTGCATCGATACACCACGCAACCTCGCAAGGCTCCATTGAACATAGCAAGGAGCGCCTAGCAACAGCTGATGGAAACTCAATCGATCACTGCATCGGCCCATTCGTTCAGGCCACCCTTCTCATACAGTAAGCGATCCATATCCTCTGCTGCGAGACGCACGAGGATCTCAAATGGAGCTTCCACGCCGTTGACAGGCTTCCTTCGGCGTGGGAGGAAGATCATGCCTCCGTCGCTCGGATTGTACAGGCGTCTAATGAACTCAGGTCGCCCGTCGAGCGATTCCTTGTCCAGATCTGTACCAGGTATTCCCCAACGAAGGTCTGCTGCAAAGTTCAGCCAGGATGTGATGTAGATATCCGAGCCAAATCGTAAATTGAGCGCACATTCTGTGTCCCGAATGCGGTCGATCGACTTGAAGAAAGCCATTTGACGTGCGATCCAGTCATTGTTGACCTTGCCAATAGTGGCCTTGATCTCCCTGATGGCCTGAAGAACTGTCTTTTCGGTAACCCTGCATCGGCTATCAGCATGTTTCAGCGAGATGAACTCGTCACACCAGATCCGTTGACGACACATTTAACATGAGAGACTGGTGTGACAGAAGGATTCGTGACTCACTGATCCTCGGCCATTAGGTCAGCAACCTGTAGTGTGCCTTTCGAGAAGAGTGCCATATTGCCCGTGTACTCCGTGGTCTCGGGTGGTCGCTGCCTCCTTCGCAGGTCCGTTGCAATGCCAATACTCGTGCTTGTTTGCCCTTGATGTAGCAACCTGGCCCCTCTTGCACGGGTTACATGAGTCCAGACCAGGGCCGCCAACACGTTACACATGGTTGGGGGGTCATCTTCAGGAAAGTGACGTCGCATTCGATGCCGGTAGTCGCGAATGCTTGCAGCTGGTATGACGAGGAGCCGTTGGGCACATGCGGTATCTGCAGGGAGTGTTCGCTCGTAAGGATGAATCCCATCGCAGTAACAGTCAGCCTTGGGAGTTTCGGCTAGCTTGGAGGGCATGGGAACGCGAGCCTCCAGCTTAGCCCGCATCAAGGACTGTTGTTCCGCAACGCTCACAGGAGCTACTTGGGTCAGTGGAGATGAGAGAAGGTGGTGGTGTATCATACCAAACTGCTCATCCTTCTCCAGTTTGCGTGTTCCAGCTACCTTGGTAACATTGGCGCTGAAAGCAGTCCAAAAGGCGGTGACACCAGAGCAGTCCATGACGCTGTGATGAATATACATGCTCAGCACAAGTCCGCCGGGAATGAAGCATGCTTGCAATCTCATTGCTGGTGCATCGCTCTTCGTGAAGTCTACTTGACCCTCGCCAAACTCTGGGATCCCTGGGAAGTCGACAAAATCGTCGGGTACAAACATCTCTGCGTGAAAAGCCCTCGACGGCATGCCATCTCGTTGCAGCTGCTTGTAGGTGTATGGAAAGCTGTGTTCGTCGAAAGGAATTTGTTTCGACCGCATCAGTTTGGCAATGTCCTCTGAAGTGATCTCGGATGGATAGTTGAGAGCCAGTCTTCCTGAGTCATGACCCGCAAGACTGAGTGTACCAGCAAGGAAAGGGAAACGTTGCAATGTCAAACGCAGCCCATCGCTGAGTGACTTGATGGCGGTTTCCGCTTGGTTTAGATCAGGGAACTTGATGGATGTGTCAGAAAGTAAGCAGCGCCAGGTCGCTACTTTACTTACTGGGAAGATGGAGAGTGTCTGTGTATAGACACGAACAATATGCTGGTCGAGAAACGAAAGGTGGAAAGACTTGACGTCCACCGGAGAAGGATGGTCCGTCTTGAGAATCATGTTAACGCAGCGTGAAAGGATGCTGGTAATGGAGCTCAAGAGCCAGGGCTTGCGTAAGGTTAGTGGGAAGTCTAGAGACATGGTCGGGCTCTGCTAGCGAGTATATATGTAGGTAAGGCAAGGAACAGTCACACCCTACCGAGCCGCTGGGCGAGCAAACATGCGAAGAGTAACCATGAGAGCTGTCATATTCGTCCCCTTCACCGCAGGTCTTTCGAGGACGATTGTACGACACGGGAATGTGCACTGGACTGTTGTTTGGCGGCCCGAATGCACTAAAACCCACTTGCACGGAAACGGTAACGCAGGCCGCATCCCCGTGCAAGCATTGCTTATTTTGGACTTCCCCCTTGCCCCAGGACGTGCGCCAAAACGTCTCAACCCGTCTCCCCGTCGCCTCGTTGACGGTGCCTGAGGTGCGAAACCTCACGGATGCGTGCGACACGCTGCCGGTGTGCCGCGAAAACGTTCAGCCTGCACCAGCGACTTGGTACTGGAAGACATGGAGAATCCATTTTTTCTTTTCTTTTTTCGCAAATGAAATCTCACCCGCGCATCGGGCGACAGCACATGCAGGATGAGGGGCATCAATACCTGTGTTCGCTTCTCACCATCACATCCTGGCCAGACAGGGGCTGAGTCCATCTCCGACTCCCAGGCTGCCGTTGTTCGCCCCGTCACTTTGCCTTGGCTGCGCTGACAGGACTCCTCTTCTGCCTCGATGATGTCGCCAACAGCACATTTACGGCACAGCGGTGCACCCGCAGGGCTGATTGCACCCGGATTGGTCGAAACGTTGATTTATGCCCGCGACCAAAGCTAGCTACGACCGCGATAAACGACTCACTTCGTGTCGCTTTTAGTGCCTGGGCTGTGGTCAACAGCGGGCATGCGTGTAATCCACGCTGCCTGTAGTGTCGATGTGAGGCTCCCAATGCCATGTGCATGATGCGAGCAACATGCGTGTAACATGCTACAGGGATCGGCACGCCTCTGTAATTCGTACATGGAAAGCAAACGACATGTGTGTCATGTAGCGGTGAAGCACACTGTGTAAGCAAACATGAAGAAACCTCCTAGAGACGCCTTCTTCCAAGTTTGATGGGGCACGTCGTGACTGAGGCGCTACTGAGGGGTTAGCAACGGCCAACACACTGGTTCATGTGACCACATACAGATGAATCGTTTTAAAACAGCCAACACATCATGATGCGTGGCTGCCGTAAGAAATGAACCCCACACCGCTGTCTTTGGGCCCCAATTAATCCGGGAGCCAGCGATGGTAAATCACGCGCACTTAGAGATTGTGGCTCAGATTTGACCACAGGGCCCTCGACGTGGTAGTAGAGATCCAACGCGAAGGCCCTGGTGTTACAACAACCAGTACACAAGGCCTCCACGCCCCTTGTCGTTGAAGAAACAACGTAGATTCGTAAGAGCACGTTGTAAAGATGTAGGTGGAAGTATCAAAAATTGGTGGAAGAGATTGCCGTCAGTGTAACCGCTGCGTAAACATTATAGTCATTTTCCTGTGTTGTGTAGTTAGCCGGCCCACATATGTTGTGCTTAATGAAGTACAAAGTATACCACCTGAAGGGTAGTCGGGCGTTTGAGTGCTTGTACGTTCTTGGAGATAATCGTTTCGTTTTGCTACGACCGAAGTGTTTCATTGTATGAGTGTATTATCGGCGGGATAAGCCAAAAGTAGGCATTTCGATCACTGAAAAGGGAGTCCCAGGACTAGATGCGACCCCGTACCGTGATGAATATGAAGGTACACGACACTAAGGAAGGAACGAGATGGCCTTTCGGTCTTCGATCCTCGGCCGAGGATGGAGACGAATGCATGTCCAATAGCGCCGGCTGTGGGAAGGTTGCGGGGTGTCGTTCAAGATCTTGCCCCGCAATCTGTGTGGAACGAAGATCAACATCGGAGACGGCAATAAAAGGGTGCCGAAATCTGCCAGATACGACACCGACCTTGGGATATTTGACGCGATGGCCAGTAAGACGTTGCTGTACTGCTGTATTTACACGGAAATCCAGCTTGAGGTGTAGAAGATTAGCGAGCCAAAACACGATGGCAGACCAACGAACGGGCATGGTCCCATCACATTCCGGATATAATGTTTTCCCAAATACAGTCCGGGCACCAGTGATGCATCCAACAAAACCTCGCTGACAGTTCGCAGCCTCTTTTCAGTCGACTGCTTCGATTTGCAAACCAAACCCCAGCGCGCGTCGCCATTGACGATGTACGCTCAAAACACCAAAGAACTCATCTCGAGCTTCTGTCGGATGTGCTGGCCCTTCGTGCAACGATCTTGGACAATCTTGACGCCACAACGCTTGAAGCGCTGAAGCATCAGGGCGAAGTATACATAGCCGTTCTGGCGGCTGGCGGTTACGAGTATGCGGTAGCTATGTTGGCTGTCCTTGCTGTAGGGGCAGCATCCGTACCCATAACCCCAGCTTTGCCAATCGAAGAAGCAGCATACTTCATTGAAAAGTCAAGATCTGTATTGGTCCTGCTTAGCTCCTTCGACTTGGATAAAGGCCAAAATCTGGCAAAGCGCATCGCATCAACGAGCAACAAGCAATTTAGAGGAGTGCCAATTGGCCCCAGTACGTTCGTTCATCTGCTCCAGTATACCGACATGTTCATCTCATCGGATCGCGCTTTGGAGGAGAATGCACCGGGAGTTGTAATCTTTACCAGTGGCACCACCGGACCGCCAAAGGTACGAGGCTATTGCTCCCCTCATGACTGAGAATGTCTGAGTCCTCTAACTAATCAATGAAGGGTTCCGTCATGAGGAGGTCTTTCGTATTTGACTGCGCCTTGGAAATAGCAGACCACTACAGATTGAGCCAGAGTGATGTTATGCTCCACGTCTTGCCGGTACATCATGCGACTGGTGTGGGAATCAATTTTTTTCCATTCCTTATTGCAGGCGCCAGAATCGAATTTCGAAGCGGAGGCTTCGACGAGGCGTGGATGTGGGAGCGTTGGAAAGAAGGCGCAGCAGACTCTCGTCGACGGCTGACTTTCTTTTCGGGCGTGCCCACCATCTACATGCGCATGCGGCGGCATTACGAGCGCACGCTGAGCAAGTTGCCGGTCAAAGAGCTCTCAAGATATACAGCCGGGGCGAGGCAGTTTCGTGCATGTCTCTGCGGAACATCGGCTTTGCCTAAGCCGATCAACGACTTTTGGACCACGCTCATGCAAAAAAGGATAGTACAACGATACGGTGCGACTGAGTTCGGTGCGATCTTCAAGGTGCATCTCAGCGACGAAAACGTTCCTGATGGTTCGGTTGGCGAAGCAGCTAGTGGCGTCGACGTGAAGCTTTCTGAGGGCGACGAAGGTGAGGTGCTCATCAAAAGTCCTCATATGTTTTGCAAGTACCTAAACGATCCTGAGGCAACTGCAAAATCTCACGACGAGAACGGGTACTTCAAGACTGGCGACATAGCGCGAAGAGAGGGAAAGTACTTCTTCATCGTTGGAAGAGCATCTCTCGACATAATCAAGTCGGGCGGATACAAGATCTCGGCGCTGGACATCGAGAGGGAGCTCTTGGGGCTACCTTATGTCGGAGAAGCAATGGTAGTTGGGGTTGCTGACGAGGAGTTCGGGCAGCGTGTGGCTGCGCTGATTTCGCTCCAGGACGATGAGTTGACGGAAGTCTTCAAGGACGGAGGCGGCGGCGGCGACCTCGAGCTCGGACTGACCATAACTAAGCTGCGCCGGGATTTAAGGGATCGGTTGGCGGGATACAAGATGCCCACATTGTTGCGCATTGTGGAGGGCGAGCTGCCCAAAACAGCGACAGGAAAAGTTCAAAAGAAGATTCTGGGCCCTGAGTTTTTTCCGGTCGATTACCACACGTGTCCGGACGTTCAACAGTGGGTGGCGCCAGTTGTGCGGTTGGTGAAGCTTTGAAGCGGTCCCCAAGAGGTATGCTAAGGAAGGTGCGTTGAGCACGTGCGACCTCTGTCCAGCACTTCCAAGGTTACGCCTTCCACATCGCACGATGCTGGCTCATTGTACATATGACCACATCTCCGCTCTATCGTGGCTCATTTCTGGCCACTGTCATATTAATAGCAAAAGCCACCCTTCTACACCGCGCTCGTGAGAATTTCACCTCCACCAGCAAGTGGTCTGTAAACCACACTCAGCTTTCGATCCCAACATTGAATTCGTCCTTTCACACCAACTGCATGCTGGCGTGAGCCTTTTTGATCCGACCTTGAGATCGTTTTCACACAATGCACATCTCAAAGATATGCTCCCACTGTTTCACCATCGCAGCTTGTTCCTATTATCTCAATTTCACATTACACAGATTCGATTTCAACACGGCGACCACAACTCTTGCGACCGCAACTCAGTCGGCGATATGTCACCCATGAGGTCTATTGACAGCTTTCTTCATGGCGTGTTGCAACAGTACGACAAGCATATCTACCTGTCGGGGGCTTACGACAAAGACGGTCAGTACCAGCAGCCCTCGCTAGCGAATGACATACTACCAATGTTTAGTCGATGGGCTACAGGCCCGGGGCAGAAACATACCGCGCACGTGCTTCCGATCTTACGGCCAGCGCTTCGCCTTGCATCTCGTTTGCTCATGGACGACTACTGCCTGACCTGGTTCACGCATTTGACCTTTGGTGAGCGACGTATTGATGCATGCGGAAGCTATATCAAGGCCAACCCACATTCCACAACGCCCGAAGCTATTTCTGCTGTCAAACGTAACATTAGGCAGGTCGGCAAAGTCATCACGTTCATGTTCGAGCCGGGAGGCTACGAGATTCCCGCGTATGGATCTTGTACAGCTAAGAAAAGCCACCGAGATTTCTACAATGATTTCCACAAGACAGACTGGCCACGTGTTAGCTCGTCGGATGATACAGGTCACGCACGTCCGTGTGTAGTGATGCAGCGAGCTTTTCTGCGATTCCTGAGAGACCGCTACTCATCCGCAAGCCAGGATGAAACTTATCGTGTTTTGATATTGTTCGCGATCACACTCGTCCACGAGTTCGCACACGCCTACAATTTTTGGCTGACCCCAGAATACGCTCAGGGTGAAGAGCCGCGTTGGTGCCAAGAGGATAAGGAGGCGGAGCTTGGCTGGAGTTGGGAGCGCTCCATAATCGGCTACGGACTGAACGAGTTCCGACTCCAGTCAGACGATAAAGGTCGCTTTCGACATCTGTACCAGGTCAAGATCCTAGAATACCATTCGTCTGCCGAGCGAGCAGCTGCTTTCCAGAGCCTTGCGGGAAGTAATCGCACAGATCAACCATTCACCAAGTGCGATGCTCGTGGTATCAAAACACGTCCATTACTGCTAGACGGCAACGAATTCAAGCACAGCAAGACATGGTTCGAAAATAGTCGCAAAGCCTCACATTTTTTCGCGGCCATTCAGACGATCCCCATGGACTGGATTGTTGCTTGGTTCAATGAAGCCGAGTGGAAACACCGTGAAGCGTACTGGGCCGAGAAGGGATTCTATGTGAGGCCTTCATTGCACAACTCGTTCATGGTCTTGTATGAGCGTAGTGGTAATAACGCCAGCACGATGCGACCGATTAATCCTACCATCTCTGCCGATCGGGAGATCATGAGGCGACGGGCACAGGGATTGACTGACTGCTAAGAAAGAGAGCGTGTAGTGAAAGATTCTATGAAAAAGCTGTAACAAGCAGGCTAAATGCCATCTGGAGGAAGGTTAGCTTCTATGAATGCAGTCCGGAAGTGACTATAGAGATTTGAGTTGTAGTAGCAATTGAACCTCAGCTCTCTTCGACTGTACCAATAAGCTGCATAGTCATGGAAATGACATACTCGGGTTGATCGCCGTGTAATTGATATCTCTCATCTAGCGTCGCAGCTATCAATGGTCTTATGCGAACAACGAAAGGCCCACTTCTCGATACACCTTCCGACTACTTGATTCTCTTCTCGACCGAACGTGATTTTCCGATTCCGCTGTCGTAATGGGATTACTACAGATGATGTCTCCATCGATGTAAGGTGTGAGAATTCTGATCAACACATTGCGATGTTACAAATGTCGGCGACTTATCGGCAAAAGTGGTCGTTGAAGCTAACACTCCTTACCTCCACTCCAGAGCTGTACCTATCTCCGTGCGGAGCTGTGTCGTCATCCTCCCTTCAACGCTGGTGACGCGACTAAGTTACGTGGAGCAATCCCACTACCGGGATCTAGAATTTTGCAGTTGTGAACGCAAGGGTGACCTCCGAGCTGTCCAATTGGCAGTCAAACGACAATTCGGTCAAATGCCGTTCAAGGACCCCCTCTATGCACCCGAGCAAGATACATAAAGCTTAGGACGCCCCGCCATTGCCGTACCTCAAAGCACAGATCCATTACAATCGCATCCTACTACAACCAACATGTCCTGCGAGAATTGCAAAACCGGCTTCGCCTGGAACGGCAAGTCCACCGGCACGGAGAGCACGCTGGGCAAGAACAAGGCCTACATTACCGGCGACAACAAGGACGCAGCTATACTCATCATTGCCGACATCTTTGGCTGGACGCTACCCAATGTCCGTCTTCTAGCCGATCACTATGCGAAGGAGGCCTGCGCAACTGTCTTTGTGGTTGACTAGTAAGACACCACAAGACCTTTTTCGGGATAGATTATACTGATAATCCCTGTGTAGCTTTGACGGTGAAGTCGTAGACCCCGACGCAATGTCCAACCCCGAGAAAGCGAAGAACTTCGACCTCATGGCCTTCATCGGCCGCAACAGCAAAGAGATCCGTTGGCCCGAGATCAAGGCTTCTGCTCAAGAGCTCAAGAAGAAGTACTCCAAGGTCGGCGCGATTGGCTACTGCTACGGCGGTTGGGCATGCTTGAAGCTCGCCGCGGAACCCTCCCTCATCGATGCTGTCTCGACCGCACATCCGTCCCTACTCGACAAGGCTGAGATAGATGCCGTCAAGCAGCCTGTGCAGATTCTGGCACCAGAGAACGACTTTGCATACACCGAGGAGTTGAAGAAATACACACTGGATACACTGCCCAAGACTGGCGTATCGTGGGAGTACATCTACTTCCCTGGCCTGCAACACGGCTTTGCGGCGCGTGGAGACCCCAATGACCCAAAGCAGAAGGAAGGTCTGGAGAGAGCGAAGCGAGCTGGAGTGAACTTCTTGGCCGGTTACTTACACTAAGGTGGTTGGAGCCGAGCAACGGCATAGACGCACGAGTTATGTAGAACGCAATGACTTCAAAGACGATGCAGCCACACAAACACAGTTGATTCAGTTGAGAAGATGTTCAAGCATGCACCGCAAGATAGCTCGCACACATACTATTGTCCAAGTACTGATTGTTCGTTGACTGTAGACTCCCGAGGTCCATGCAGATCCAGAGTCTGTCACCGCTTTCACATTCATGTATAATGCGGTACTGTAGGTCATTCCCCGAGTACCTTGATGAATATCGCTCGAACTGGAACGATATTCCTGTTCCTGTTGCTTCGGAGCGTGCCATGTACCGAAGGCGATTGCAGCGGTGCTTCCCCGCAACCGATGCCGAGGCTCATGATGTAGAAATACGTACTGACTTGTACAGCACGATTAGTGACGGAATTTGACGAACCTCTTATCAAGCTCACACTTGTTTCCAGAATTCACCAGGTAGCGAAGTACCAGTCACGACTTGCTCCATACACAACACAGCCATGGCGTTGGGACCTTACACAGACCTGCGCGTTGACCAGCATGATCGCGTCTTTGTGATCACCCTGCAGAAAGCACCAGAGAATCGTATCAACGTGCGGTTCGCGCAAGAGATCATAAGAGCACTTCGCGATATTGAGACAAAATTGGGCCCTGATTCGGAAGGATGTGTGATCACGCGAGGAAACGACGAAAAGTTCTGGTGTACAGGACTGGAGCTGGATGAGGCTGACACGAACCCATTTGCAAACAGCGATGGGTTCTTTCCTGTAAGACAATCATTCGCAAAACATGAATGGGGCATGCAGTGCCTTTCGAAGGTCATACCAGCATTGACTTCATACTGACGAGATGAAGTTACTGGCAACCCTGCTCGATTACCCGTTTCCCACAATTGCTCTCCTGACTGGCCACACTTTCGGCGGTGCCTGTCCTTTTGCTTTGGCCCACGATTACCGCATCATGAATTCATCGCGTGGCTTTTTCTCTATGCCGCCCGTGGATCTGGGGCTGCATTTCCCAGGCATTGGCTTCCTGCCGCGCCTAAAGCTCCGTCCTCAAGTGGCGCGGAAGATGCTGCTTGAGGCACACCGATGGACCGGTAAAGAGGCGTTCGCAGACGGCATTGTTGACGATGTCGCGGCGCCGAAGGAAATGCTCGAGGTAGCGTTCAAGAAGGCAAGAAGCATACAGGGGAAAAGCAGGATGGGAGTGTACAGCGTGTTGAGGAACGAGCTTTGGGGCGAGGCCGCGGAGAAGATTCGAGGAATCTGTTATGTTCATGGGAAATTGGTCACGGCGCCCGCGAAAGCGAAAATTTGAGGACGACTAAGCTTACTGCGTTGCCTTCATCAAGACGTATGAAATATGGGCCCCAAAAGTCTTCGATGTCACATTGAAGAATCAACGTGAGCGATCATTCAAATCAAGAAGTGTTGCAGTGAAAATTGCTTTACCTGCACATTCTTCACCTCTCGATATGACTTTCAACAGCAACTCCATCAATGCGTACATCGCATTCAACGGGTCCTGAGATCGCAGCCCTCCCCAGAATTCAAAGGTTGTGGAAGTGCCGCCCGTCAAGACTGCGAGTGAATATAATCCCATGGCATGCTCGACAGCGCAACATGATCGACGGATGTTTTGAGGAGCCCAGTTTTCGATCACTGCTCCACTGCGCAGTATTTCAGACCTGTCTCGTTTGCGAAAAACAGTTTCAAGGGGATGTATGTAACAAGTGATAGTGAAGCTGAAGGTGAAGTGATTATGCTAGGTCGAGAGTAACCTCGGCGATACAGCAGTCACATTACCTTTTGGCCGAGCTCAATTGTACTTCGGCATCGGGTCGGACGCCTTGGCTAGGCACACTGATTTGTACCACCGTAGCTTCTCTGCAATGTAAGATTCAAGCGAGGCTCGCTTCGACATCTCAAATGTAGTATCCAATACGACGACCTCATGTAGTCACCGACTAAGATTAACAGAAGTGGCAATACACGCTGTTCCTGATCAACCTTCAGTAAGATGCGAAGGGTATGCCCTTTACGTGTATGCAAATCGTCCACATCGGCATTTTCGACTTCCTGATCCGCTTCGTCAAGCAGTAGAATATGCCTCGGCGTTCCTACCCTCATCATTGGCGGAGCGCCAACCACTACACAGTCGCTAAGGAGTACAGTCGATACAAACATTGGTTGTGATGGTGTAGTGTGAAAAGAACTAAACCGCAAACGAAAGAGATCGACATGTGCCGAGGTCGAAATCGATGAGAACCTCTCCGAATCTCTCTCGCGCCACAGCATGTCTCCACGATGACCATGGCGGCTCGACTACTGTCAGGCGGCGGTCTGAGTCGCGCGATATGAACGGAGGGTGCGATGGCGCTAAAGGGTATATGTATGTGTGCAGTACGTAGTGAAGTGTCTTCCTCCTTCGTCCTTTCAGATTCTATCGTTATTGTGACTGCCATCGTTGACTCCGCAGAGCACGACACGCCACTAATTGCTTGGTTGCAACACATCATCACTCGCATCCCAGTGCACATCTCGCGTACCTGCATCGCATACCCTGCATTAAGCACATATTACCGTAAGCAGTACACAGGCCCCGGCCAATCGTCATCACCATGGCGAACGGGCACGTATCCAACACCACCAACGAATTCGACATCCTCGTCGTTGGCGGTGGCTTATCTGGCATAAACAGTGCATACCGTCTCTCAACCGAACTCCCTTCGTCCTCTTTCGCCGTGCTCGAAGCCCGCAACGAAGTCGGCGGAACATGGTCGCTCTTCAAATACCCCGGCGTGCGGTCAGACTCGGATCTGCACACATTTGGCTTCGCATTCAATCCGTGGACCAAGAGCAATTCCATTGCTAGTGGCGAAAGCATCCTGGGATACATCCACGACACCATGGACAAGTACGACCTGAACAAATACTTCCGGTTTGGGCACAAACTCATTGCCGCGGACTGGCGCGAGGAGGAACAGAAGTGGCGACTCGAAGTCGACGTCACGCAAGGCGGGAATACACGAAGCGTGGTGTACTGGACCAAGTGGCTGATTCTCGGCACGGGCTACTACAACTATGAGAAGCCCATGGACGCGAAGATTCCTGGCTTGGAGAACTTCAAGGGCAGAATTGTGCATCCGCAGTTCTGGCCCAAAGACATGGAATACAAGAACAAGAAGGTTGTCATTATTGGATCTGGAGCAACGGCCATCACGCTGCTTCCTGCAATAGTCGACAAGGGCGCAACGATGGCCACTCAACTGCAGAGAAGCCCAAGCTATGTTTTGGGTGTGCCCCAACGAAGACCAGAAGATGCAGGATGGTTGCTCCGAAATGCGCCCCAGTGGCTGATTTCGAAATGGATGCGTGAGTTTCCCACTCAACTCTACCTATCAACACTAACACGTCTGCGTTACAGGTTTCGTTCACCTTACCATGCCCCTTGTCCTCTACTATTTCTGCCGCTTCTTCCCTGCTCGCGCGACAAAAGTCATTCGCGGACAAGCACAAAAGTCACTTCCACCCGGAATGGAGCTCGACCCCAACTTCAAACCTAGCTACAAGCCTTGGGACCAACGGTTGTGCGTCAGCCCGGACGGCGATTACTTTGAGTGCTTCAAGACAGGCCGCGCACAGATTGTGACCGACACCATCAAGACTGTGACAGAAAACGGCATCGAGTTGAACAGCGGCGAACGCTTGGAGGCAGACACTATCATAACTGCAACCGGTCTGCGGATCCAGTTCTTGGGCGGAGTCACTCCTACAATTAACGGCAAGGCCATCGATCCGTCTGAGCAGTACCTCTGGCGCTACACCATGATCAGCTCGCTTCCAAATCTGGGCAATATCATTGGCTACTGGAACCATTCGTGGACCCTTGGCAGCGACGTCTCGATTCACATGTACATCCGCCTCATCAAGAAGATGCGAGAGGGTGGGTACACTTCTGTCCGCCCGGAGTTAAGCGACAAGGACAAGATGCTCAAGGACGTGTCGGCGAGTCCTTTATCGAGCACATACGTGAAGAAGGGAAGCTCGACCATGCCGAAGTGCAAGGAGAGTGGGCCGTGGATGCAGAGGCCGAATTACTTTTTGGATAAGTGGAGAGGGGAGACGTGTAGTCTCGATGAGGGCATGAGGTGGGAGAAGCGCAGCACATAGAAGAGAGTAGGATGGATCGAGGGTGTTTGAGGGCTACGCCAGTGGACGGACTCAACCACATGCTGTCTTACAGCTTGATGATCGGATAATTTAGAACATAGTGCATACATTCAACGCCTTCATTCGCCCTCATTTTCGTGCTTCGGTCGCACGTTGCACGACCGACGACCGTGATTACTGCCAAGACGGCGCAGCGGTTCGGTAAGAGGATGTGGGTCGTTTCAAAACCTGTCACTGTGGAAACTACTATTTGAAACATCATCCTCAACCAATCACCATCATCTCTGCCGCCACTTTCAGGATGAGGCTTCATGCGTTCGCGACAAACATCTCCACCATGCTCCTCGGCTAGGCATGGTTTCGCGGTGTTGATGCTTTTGTGGGCGTGATTCGAAACATGGCAGCGCCGTGCGGCACGACTTCGCGAGCCTGAGGCACAAGTATATCTGGATGTAAGCCGCACTCCGAGTCCTCATCGCGCATCGCACTCTCGTTTCCAATCGTTTACATTCGTTTCAAACACTTTCCGTTCGTTTTCGTTTCTTGCAATCAGACACGGGCTGTCTCAATCTTCAACGATGTCCTCCATCTTCTCCCTCTCGCTCCTCGCAACTTTGGCATCTGCCTACACACAAGTCAACGTCCCAGTCCCCTTCATGCAAAAGAACGTCGACCCCATTGTCTTCCCCGGATCCTACTCGCAATCCCATCTCCACTCATTTTACGGCTCCGACGCCGTCACCGCATCCACCAAGACCTCCGCCGAGTTGCAAAAAGGTTGCACAAACGCCGAAAACCCAAACGACCTCAGCGTCTACTGGGTCCCAACTGTACTCTACACCGCCGACGCAGGGAAGACATACAAGCCCGTGCCCGTCAGCCGCTTCAGCGCATACTACAACCTCGGGGAAACGCCCGCTGAAATCGCTATCCCGCAAGACGTCAAGATGGTCGCTGGCAACGCCGGCGGTAAGAAACAAGGGGACATGATCGCAAGCGCACAGTCGGAATGGTTCTGCGAAGGCGACGCCGCCAGCCCCCTCGATGCGAACGGCTTTCCTTCAAAGGGATGCTCGACACATCTCCAACAACTCCTTTATTTCCCGCAATGCGTGAACCCCACGACGCTTGAGACTGGTTACAAGGACCGACGGGGCGGCAAGTGCCCTGCTGGCATGAAGAGCATGCCTCAGCTGCGCTTCTCGATCCGGTACGACTTGCGCAAGGCGCTGCCAAAGGGCTGGTCTGGTACCGCGCCGGTGAAGCTTGCGTGCGGTTCGGCGTGGTGTAGCCATGGTGACTTCATCAATGGCTGGACTGTCGAGTCGGCGAAAAGTATGGTTAAGACGACTGCTGAGAAGCAGAAGTTCATGGCCGTGGAGGGCAAGTTGAAGGCGTCGAACTGTAAGGCGACGGATGCGGAGCCAAAGAAGGGAACGAGTGATTATGCGCAGAGTGTGAAGGCGATGGGAAAGCGCGAGGTGAGCGCTGTTGGATGGGCGAGCAGGTCGCGATTCGTATGAGGGATGGAGATGTTTAGACGGACGTTGTTTTATTATCTTACTCCTGGATGGAGCTTTCTAGTATATATATCTTTCGTGCGAGATAGTGCAGAGAATTGAAGAAGTCGAACACCACATTTTTCAAGTTGCCATAGTTCCGTCACGTTCGCGTTTTTGAGCTCTTTGTGTTACCATATTTGTTTGACTACTTCGTGTTGTCACGTACGAGCGCAAATCGACATGTCCCCAAGAAGTACGCTGTGGAATTGTATTAAAAAGCGAAGGCCGGGCGTTTGCTGTCTGACTGTAGCCAACATTGGTTGTTTGAGATCGGTAAATATCCTAGCAATCTTCCCCCTTTCGCTCCAACAGGCAGTGTGTTTTGGTCGTCCCTTTGGGCTCTGAGAAGAGTGGCTCGCGAGCTCCACGGCAGGGCAACTTACACACCCTAGGCGGCTCGAAGACGTGAAGCTTTCTTATATCAAACCGCAACCACCCGCCACATCACAATATCTACATACTCAAGCTTCTCCAACCGCCTATGCCACATATTACACCACGCATCCGCCTTGAGCTTCTTGTCCCACTTGAGCGCGAGCTCCGGCGTATCGACACTACATCCAGTCCGGACATGCTCAGGCGGTTACGCAATGCTCAGAATCACGCAAGTCGCGCGAACACGGTTGATAGTCTCGTACTGCTCGTTCATGTCAAAATCGAAGCCGAACTCCCACGGGATGGACGCATTGCTCGCTTTATCGGCGGTGATGGTTTCGACCAGGCTCGTGCTTATCGTGTTCAGTTCTCGAAAAAACATCTGTACTTTTGCGACGCGCATCCATTCCGGGATCTCTTCGACCTTCACAGTCAGCTCGTTCAGACTTCACTCGTGATACTCAGGTGACGACTTGTCGCGCCCAAGACCGATTTCGAAGATGATCGTACGGTTGTCTCCTGGATCGAAAATTTCGCCGATGTCGTTTATGAAGTGAACTTTGATGAGATCTCGACGCTCAGGCGCCACTCGCTGATCTTGATGCCCATAATTGTAGATCGCGATGTCTTCAAAGTACGGTACTCAGCTTCTTGGCCTTCATGCTCGGACTCTGTGCTTTCAGCATCATTTTTCGAACCTGCATCGCGTGCCTCAGTGAACGAAGAAGGACGCCATGACGATCCGTTTGTTGGCTTTGTCGCACTATCGTCGAACGAGGCACTGGTACCTGATGGATGTTCCACATGAGGGTCATTTGCTGCTAAAGAGTCGTTGTAAGTCCTACAACTGAACACATTCGACAGCACGGTCCATGCTGCGTTAGCAGCTCGAACGTTTTTGTCAGCCTTGTTCTGTGCGTGGGTACCCTGGTCTCTTGTCCGGTCGGGGTGGTTGGCTTGCAAGATATTACGAAATGCTGTATTGATCTCGTCGATGGTGGCTGACTGGCGGACACCAAGCACTTCGTAGTGAGACATGACAGATGCTGGGATGACACGGGTTGCGGTAGCGGCCCTAAGTTGAGGAACTGAGTATTTTGGGTGATTGAAGCAAGAAGTAGTGGAGAGCTAAGAAGAGATGTCGAGGTTGAACTATGAACGTGAAGATGTGACGTGCTCGTTGACTGTGAATGCTTGAACACCTTCACAATGATGCATAGCTAACTTGCTGTGCCAAAACAAAACGTACGCCGAGTCACGTTTCCGTAAGAACTGCCCTAAGCTTGTCGTGAAGATCACATGACACTTTCCGGTGCGGAGGGCAATTTCTCACCACAGACGCAGCCAGCGAATTGTGGCCGCGATTGTGAAACCTTCGACAAATCTTCCGAGAACGAGGGGTCAGATCTGCTAGAGTATTCTGCACGCGTCACTACAGCATTGTGCGCTGACGTCTTTGCTTGGACCCTATAAGTGTTTCACTTTCCTTCTTCGTCGGCGTCAACCTAATCTCAACTACCAGCCGTAACTTGCTGGGCCAACACTCAATTCTCACACCCAGGACAAACGGACTCATTCTTTTGTCGTAAACCCATCGGAACATGTCTTCTCTTTACGACGATCTCGGCATAAGACGGGACTCAACAACAGACGAGATCAAAAAAGCAAGAGATGCAATCTTATTGCGACATCACCCTGACAAGACTGTTCGCCTCTCCAAACAAGAACGAGAAAACGGAGTAGCAATCAGCCGAGCTGCAATCGCCGCGCACAAAATTTTGTCGCACTCTCAGCGCCGTGCAGAGTACGACGCGACACTACCAGAAGAAGTACATCCACGGTTTAGACCTATTTCCTCCGACAATTGAAATTCTGGGGTACCTTCAACTCGTACTCCGGAGGAGAGGCAACAAAATCGAACAGTGCCGAAGCCAGCGGCAACACGTCCGAGTACGTCATTTACGAATGAGCCCTCTTCTGTGACCAAGTCTCCTACTGGGGTCCAAGTTCCATGTCTTGACCATATTGTGAAGGTCAATGGCTGGAGTTTAACCATTCGTGTGGATGGGCAGTATGAGCGATACGATGTCGACAGAGCACGCACTACTGCTGATCAGGACCAAGTCAGCATCTATTTTAAGATTCAAAAGCGCCCGTCGAGCTTGAGTACTAAACCAGATGCACATGTTTCCATTGGTCGGACGCCTAAAGGACGCCGCATCTACAAAATCGAGTCGCTGCATCGACACATCGTGACGGAAGCTGGGCCACAGCAACAACTACAGATCACCATCCAAACAACCAAAGGTACGGAGGGTGAATTAGAGGATCAAGTCACCAAGAACAGTGCATCTCGCTTCGATTTTGCCTGGCAGCTGGAACCATGCGACATTGAGTCAGTGCTACAGCCACCAAAAGGTGTACTCACCTATGGTGCGTGTCTCATCTTCATGGCCAGCCATCCCCACGAAGCGGCGCTGTCAAACTACGCACCAACTCACGAAGACAATCCCAAGGTTGTTTTGCACAGGGACATTGCGTTGCAGGATAGGCATGGAAAATCGTGCAGACTAGGTAATATGGAGCTCGACAAGGAGCCGCGGTGCTGGGCAGACACAAAGGAGGTCGCATACGACGAAAATTGCGAGAAGATGTGGAGGCTTGTTGCTTTGGGGTGGCAACCTAGGGGCAAGGGCAAAGGAGATTCTTCATCTTAAATTGCGTGTCGTACAGCAAGAGCATTATCGAGAACACAAGATACGGCGGCGGCGTCTCCGTGTCATGTGATGACTATATTATTGAAAGGCAGAGCATCATAGCCAAAGGATTAGTAGAAACACATACCAGAATTGAAACTGTTTACTGAATGACGTGAAATTTGGAAGTGCTATTTACCAGACCACCTCGAGTCAGTGAGGTTATCCACGCGACTATAGTTGACCAAGGCCAACACCAGCCTTAACAACCTTGGCAACTTTCTTCAGCGGCGTGAGGCTGTATTGGTATGGCGCGCGCGTGAAGTTACCAACCTGAGTGATGTTCACGGTAGCTTTGCCAAAGTCGTTCTTCGCTCCCAAGTTGGCGAACCCATCGATCTCGAAATCGCCGTCTGGCGACGTGTTTGGGCTGTCCTCCGGGATGACGAGTCCGTATGTGCTCAAAGCCTCCCGCGTCTTGCCCGTGAAGACGTTGCCCTCGACCAGAACCTGGTTGTCGCTGCGGGAGTGGATGGCTTGGTACAGGAAGTCTTCATACAAGTTGGAGTAGATGTGCTGATGTCCAAAGCGTCCGGCCGGTCCGCGAGTTCCTTCATTTCGCCAGTAGTTGTGGTGATACGTCACATGCAGATGGCCGGAGTCGATCGCCCTGAACTGGTCGTTGTTGCCAACCAATGAAGATTTCCAATGATCGTGGAAGTAGTTCCAGGACAGGGTGATCCAGTCGCTTGCGCGAACAATGTCGCACTGGCCGTCGTACTCATCAGGACCGTCAGCAGGGAAGTTGCCGGACGTGAACTCGTTATGATCGATCCAAACACGAGTGCTGTTCTGGATTGTAATGCCGTCGTTGCCTTTGATCCCTCGGATACCAAAGTTCTGCACAATAACGTTGGTCGCATTGACAATGGTCAGACCCGCACCAGTAATCCAGGCGCCCTTGCCAGAACCGATCAATGACTTGTTCGAGCCAATCTTTGGGCGAGACGTAAAATTGAAAGTGCCTTTTGCCTTTATAATGGTGGGTAGTGTGCCATTGATAGCCGCCAGGAACTCAGGGACAGTCGTGACTGTGACGGTCTTGCTACCCTTCTGTGCGCCACCTGTCGTGGGACCCAGAGGATTGTCTTTAGCAAAGCCCTCGAGGCCAAATTCGCTTTTGGAGGGTGCAGCGGACGCAGAGAGCGCCAAAGTGATGAGCGGTAGAACGGAGAGCTTCATCTTGAAGGTCGAGGGTTGAGACAAAAGATCTGGGCGACGATGAGAACTTCAGTTCGATTTGCTAAGCTGTACCTGCTGTATTTATACTCAGCGTGCCTTATTGAGAGACCTACCGTTGGTCCAGATGCTCGGCAACCTTGCCATCTCGACTACAATTCTTCCGGTAAGCCTGTGGCGCTACATGCTGGCTTCAGGAAAGTCGCTCGTAGGTAGCTGCTGGACATGGCATCGCACCAGTTCTGCGGCCAGTCGCAATCTCCTGCATCAAGTACCTGGACCGTTAGATGAAGAGGCGCGATGTCGGGAAAGTGGCTTGTGCAAATGCGCCTGAGTGGTGGAAGAACCATGACCGCGTAGCCTCCCCGTCCGCCCCCGGACTTCTCATCGATTGAGACGATCGTCCGCTACTTAGTATGCTCTTGGCGCAGCCAGGGTGTGGGGAAAATTGATCGCAAGGAAAGAACACCTTCCACCAATGTTTTTCAATTGCAAACATGTTTACAATTTCAAACAAATGGTTCTCAATCTCAAGGTTTGGTTGTTAAGTTAGTCAATTATTAAAGTAGACTATGTTTCGAGACTATCTCGCCTACAAAGGCTTGAGCAGCGATTCCGCCGCCGCATTCGACGACCAGGGTGTCACGTTCTAGAATGTGGATCAGTTGAAAGAATAGGGTATTACATATACGAAGATGCTAGTAACAAATGGGGTCGTGCAGCCTTGAGATCATGCAGCATGCGGGCTAGGAAAGAACGCAGAAGACAGCTCCCCCTCGCCCATTATCGCGAACGTTACGCCCAGTCTCCTTGAGCGCGATTTCAGCCTCCACCCATGCTGCTACCTCAGAAACCGCCAAGTCTACAGTTTCTCGAGCGATTAAGTAACCTTGAAGATCTGCTGGGGTCAGCCGCGATTCTGGAATCTCGGTGTAAGCTGCGCGGCAAGTTTTTCAAGCTCCTCGCTGGACGCACAAGAGCCTTGATACATGCGTGTGAAGATGCGACCAGCGACGGCTTGAGTTGCGTGAGCGAAGAGGATCTTCTTGTCGATGCGACCGGGCCGGACTAGAGCTTTGTCGAGAGTGTCGGGCCGGTTGGACGTGAAGATGATAATGCATTCATCGTTTCGAGCCGTGTCGATGGTGTTGAGCAGCCCAGAGAGCGATACACCCTGCTTCTTCTTCTTTGTAGCCACGATTTCCTGATCATCATCATCTTCTTCGTTATTACTGTCGTTAGATTTCACCTCCACCAATTGCTCGCGCCCGATGCCGGCACTATCGATGTTCTCGATCAAAAGAATATCGCCTGCAGATGGAGTTCGAAAAAGCTGACGGAGGTGAGCTTCGTCTTTGACTTCATTCATTGACAGAGTTTACAGCACTTTCTTGAGGTGGCTGGCGAGTGCGAACGCAGTGCTGCTTTTCCCTGTGCCAGGCGGCCCATGAAACAGGAAACCACGGTAGTAAGGTACGCCGCGATCCAAGTACCATTTTGCGCGGCCTGGAATGACGAATCGCTCGAAGTCTTTGACAAGATCTTCTTTGATTTCCAGATCTAGATCGATTGTCGACAGTGGGCGGGACGAACGGGTGCGGTGCTCCCAGCACCCATCGCTGTACCGTGAGCCCTGATCGGTCTCGACTGTAGCCACTGCAGTTTTGTTCTCGGCGATCACCTTCTGCTGCCGTATAAAGCTGAGAAAGCTTGCAAGGATTTCGCCCTGAAAGCATCGCAAGGTGGAGATCCGAATGATGTGTCCGGATTGCTTGGTCTTGTACAGGTGTGACAGGTGTGGTAGAGCCTTCGTTGCGTGCTGGTGCTGGACGGGAAGCTCGATGCTCTCAAAGTAAAGGGGACGCGACTCGAACATGAACCAGACAGCTTCGATCGCCGTCTGCTTCAGGACTTTTGAGTCGAACTGCTCAGTCACATTGTTGAACGTTCTGCGTCCCATTCCTAGCTTGGTGTGACGCTTGGCAGAACCGCTCGTGTTAGATGCCATATACTCGAGAACATCGCGTGCAATTTGATGTTCAACTGGTATGCTGACACTGTGTGTGATCCATGATCGAGAGTAGCTGAGGAGTGTGCAGGCCAGAATTAGGGTCCGAACGAATGCAACGATTTGCTGGAAGACGAACACATAGGTGAACATCTGCGGGTTGAAACCTGGCAATGCAGGCATATCGTTCATGAATTCCATGCTGCGTGCTTGCTGCCATTGCTGCTTCGTCAAGAAGAGAGTATTTATACAAGCTGCCTGGAACCCACAATGTACACGGGTAATGTGCGGATGTCTCTAGCGCTATTGAACAATGTAATGATTGCAGTGTAGGTTTACTACAACATTGTAAGGTATGTTTATGGGCGGGCTTACTCCACTCAGTCTTGAGTCGCAGGACAATGTGGCTAACTTTCTCGACAGATACTCGGCTATATCTCATTCGAAATGATCAGGACAGACTCAACAGATGGGATGCCTGGCGAAACAGGCCAAGAATGAATTCTCACGGCAGCATCACGTGCATTCAGCTCTCACACCCAGTGCGTTTGGCATGGTCAGTGCTTTTTGCTGCTTGCCCAAACACTATCATTGCCAAAGACTCACCGATAACGATTTAAGCTCTTCCACACCAGAGGGGAGAGCGGCGCTCACACGCAGCAATGGTCGCAACTCGACGATCGACGCGCACTCACGCTCCCAGTCGCCCAACCCACAGCGTCACTGCCAGCTCGCGTCCCAAGCGCGGTCTACATGGCTTCCACAAGTTCAAGAACGGCCTGCTCAATCTCACACCAGTCACCGACCGCGAACGAGCTCTGTAGGTATACGTCCTGAGGAGTATTTGCACCCACTCACGCCCCACAGGTGCACCGAAAACGCAGAAAACTCTAAGCTGCTTCGAGTCCTCCCCGCCGAGATTCGACTCATGATATGGGAGTTCGCACTCGGTGGTCAAACCATCAGGCTGCGCACCAAGCCCGACCTGCTCGGAGCAGTGTACGACCCGGCGGATCGCTTCCCGCTGCTCAGAATATACCGTCAGATATACTCGGAGGCCGCTGTTCTTCCTCATAGTCTGACTACCTTCTTCTCCTTCGACACCGACATCTATCGAAGCTACATCAAGGCCGGGCTTGTTAAGCGCATTAAGCACATCAGAATTGGGTTCGGCTATCGGGATCATGATACGACAAAGTTCGCGTGGAAATACGTGCCAAACCTTCTCACAGCTGAAGTTGTGCTCTCGGGCTGGAGCCATGAAAACAGTCTAGATGAATTTCGGACGGATGTCAGCACGGCTTTTCCTACTGCGAGCATCATAGTGCGTCGAGGTCGATACAATCAAAGGCTCAGTGTCTGGAATGGTCAACTGCCCTTTGAGAATCTGGCACATTTTTCCCTTGTAAGTCATAACCCATCGTCAACGTCATATGCAGCCAAAATAGTCGCAGTAAGTCCTACTCAAGGGAGAAAACACGGTGGAATTGAAGAGCAGTTGGATACGCTTTGCGGCATTGAGGTTGGGACAGGCTGAAGCATTTTGACCTCTTGATTGATCATGATTCTTCTCATACTCTAGGGATTTACAATTGGGAAGGATCACTCTCATACTCGGAGACTTCGAATAAAGCTCACAGAGCATCAAATCATCATGTCACCGTTTCCATATCAGGACCAGACTGCGCGAGCTCGTGATATGTTACTTCAGCAAAGCTTTACCAAAATCAAGAGTACATTCAAAGTGAGGCCTGACTACTTCTAATAAGTTGGGTATAAACTTTTAATTCACCAAAAGTCTATCAAAGACAAACAGGCTACCATTTTGGCTTCCAGACAGAACCGGCGGATCTCACTTGCTTCATCGATCGGGAATTCTTGCGGAGCATGATGTCAATATTTGCGACTCGACTGCCTCTCTTGTCTACCCCAGCAAGCCATCTTCGCCGTCCCTCTTGTCCGCACACGCATTCTTGTCACCACCTAGACACCGTTCGAGCTCCCACCAACCGCCTTGTCAGCACCTCGGGGACCTTGTCGGTGTCGCGGCCCCATCCCCAACTCGATCATCCGCGCCCTTGTAGCCGCCGCAGCGATGCGAGCCTTGTCGAGTGGCTGCTTCGATACCTCCTTGTCGGAGACAGGAAGAGGCTTGGTGATCTCGAGGACTGTAGCGGTCTTCGCGGGTACCTCCTCGGCCGGCGTTGACGTTGCTCCTCGACTCCGCCCTCAGCGACAGGAACTGGCGAAGCGTCCTTTGGCGGTGCGATATTGGCGGGCGCGGGCGTGGACTTGACCGGCGTGAAGGGAGGTAGCTGGAAGCCGAAGCTCGGGACAGAGATGTGGCGGCTTTTGCACGGTTAGATGTGTCTGCATGATTCAAGGGCAAAATCTTACGTCTCTGGCTTGGGCTTGGGGCCCTTCTTGTCTGAGGCGGCTTTGCTAGACTCAAGCTCCCAGCAACTGTTCCGGAGACCTGGCATGTTTGTTGTCTGTACGTGATTAGAAAAGATGTTCGCAGAGGCGTTCTGGCGGCTGACTTACTTTGTGTATACGGGTAGATTTTGTTGGGTTGGGTGGAGATATACTTAAGTCGAATTGAAGTGTTGTGGCGAGTGGAGAGAGAGGGAGAGGGTACTGGCCTGAAATAAAGACTCGTGGGGGTTTAAGTAAGCTAAGCGCAAAAGTTTGCTCCTAGGTGAAGTGATATCTGCGTGACGAAGACTCACGTCCACCTAAAATTAATGACAACAACTTGTGACCGAGGCAAATGGCAAACGACTGGGAATGGAGGAAACAGTAATTGTAATAACAAACTATAGGGGTACGGTGATCTAGCGCCTCGGGTTAATTGTTGCGCATACAAGAGGTGAAGGGCTGTCACTCCTACCAAATCGAACCGTTTGTCGTCTCTCAGTTCGCCTCTCCCATCCCTCGACTCTCCCCAATACCAGCCACGTAGTCGCCCACCATATCCAACACCGCATCTACGCTCGGCAAATTGACACTGTCAAATGTCACGCCAGCCAGTTCCAAATCGTCATATTCATCATAACTATCCTCCTGATCACCATTACCATTCTGCTCGCCATTTCTGAAGCAGACGTTCTCTTTCAACTGCTCCACCTCTTTACAGCTCACATCATCACACTTGACATCGCAAGCCGCGCCGAGGAAGTTAAACACCGTGACCGAGCCCAACCCAGCGTTCCCGCGATATCCTGCACCAGCGAAGGAACTCCCTTTCCAGCCGAGTGCGCAGACACAAAAGCCGCGTGTACACTGCGCATTCGTACCACAAGTGTTCACATTTTCGTCGCATCGCGTACTCACGAATGGGCAGTTGCTCTGTCCATCATCCTCAGGTGGCAGATCGGCTTCGGTAGAGGCTGGCTCGCCATGCAGCTCTGGAAAGTGCGGTCGCCTGCACCTCGCGTCTTCGGGACACTTGCGGCAGTCGAGGTGCTGCTTTGGACACAGGTACCAGATATCAACCTGGTTGTCGACCATTTGCGAGCGGCCGCTGTCGTCCCATTGCGATTCGTCGTTGCTAGGGTATGGTGAGGCGAGATCAGAGCTAGGTCGCCATGCGGGCGGGAGATATTCTTTTGGAAGATCTATTGAGTTGTATGTGATGTCGATGGGGATGTCATCGAATTGTGCTTCACGCTTGGAGTTGAGGGTGGGATTTGAGGGGAGGACGCATGAGGACGCGAGAGAAAATGTCGCTGAGATGGCGAAGAGGAGCAACATGTTGAGATGTGTATGAGGGTGTGAGGAGAGGAGGAAGTTAAGATGTTAATCGCGATCTGGAGATGGAAGGCACGACTGAGGTGCGTGATGCCACGCTCATGTCGCACAGAACCAAACGGAATGTGCTGGATGATCACACTGCTGGAATGAGAAGGGAGGAACACGTAATCTCGTGATCGTTGTCTTGAGACATTACCTAGACTAGCACTGTTGTTTCTGTGGTGTTCGCTGAAAGTGGCTGCTTTTCGAACCGTTCGCTGTAGTCACATGCGACGCGTGTTCACCACTTTTCAACCGCTGGCCGCAGATCAATCTCCCACGTAAAGTTGGTGACTGGCTGAGTGTGCAACCACCAGTAATCGTTCGCAATCTATCGCCAAACATTAGCCTTCACGGTCAAACCTCCCATCGCACAAATACTCACTCCATCAGCACTCAGCTTCGCTTCAGCAGGCATATCCTTGAGCCATTCCTTAGTCCTTGGAATGTCGATAACACCGTCGATAATCGCATGCGCAACATGCACACCCTGGGGCCCAAACTCCCTCGCAAGCGACTGACTAATTTGCAGGTACGAAGTTAGTGTTTGTCTTACATTCAAATTCGTACACGTAATTCTTACCTCAGCGCTCTTAACGCCCACTTGCCCGTCGAGAAACTCGCCATCTGCGCATTGCTCTTCACACTAGCCGTGGCACCGGTGAAGATGAGTGAAGGTGGGTTTTCAGACTTCTGCTTCACGCCGTTCAATAGCAGTGGCAGGAACGATTGCGAGAACAGGATGCCGCCGGTTGCGCTGACAGCCAGGCTGTTCTTGAAAGTCTCTGCTGGTATTTCGAGGAAGGGCTTGCGCATGAAGGGGCCTGATGCGTTGAAGATGGCGGCTGCGGCAGCAACATCGTTTCCGAACTCTTTCTTGATAGCTTCGACGGCGTTCTTCAGGCTGGATTCATCCGATACGTCGGTGCTGATGCCGATGGCTTTGCCGCCTGACGAGTTGATCTCTTTGGCGAGAGATTCAAAGTTCTCGGGCTTGCGAGCGAGTAAGACGACTGGATATTGCTTCGCGAACTTTCTTGCGACGGAAGCTCCGGTGCCTGGACCAACACCAGCGACGACAGCGATGAGTTTGGAAGCCATGGTGTGGTGGTTGTGGTGTGTGATGTTGCGTGAATATCAAGCAGGGTCAATGCTTGGCTGTGATGTTTCCGTGGGCGAAGTCTAGGACTAAGTACTTCATTATGTTTAGTAAACGCTTGTGTTGTAATCTGGGGTAATGATGAACATGCGGAGTTACCAAGCAGCGAATCACGTCATGATTACTAAGCGTGCCGATCCCTCTCACGCACGAATTCGCGATACTACCTGATGCATGTCGTGCTTTTGGTACCAGATTCGCTATGCTAGTTCATCAATCATTGCTCGTGGAGTCTACGCCCGTCCTGCTCTTCCGACCTGCAGGATCTCACCTGTTGGCTTGTCATCGCTCCTGAGGACTGCCCAACTTGTACTATCTGCCTTTGCAAGTGTCATCTCCAGCTTCGTGCCAAGTATCCTGAACTTGCTCTCGTCTGGTTTGATCGTAGCGAACAGAGGAAATTCTGTCTGGTAGCGCTTGTTGTCTGATGTTCGCAGGTCGAGTCTCACGATCGTGGGCTGGAAGTCTACGGTGGCATTCGACTTGTCGATCTTCTTCAGGTATAACGATGCGACGACGGTCGTCGCGGTCTGATAGTAGTCGGATCTAGGTTGAGTCAGCTGCTGAGTTCGTCTCAATCATACGAACCACTCACTTGACAGTCTCCAGCTTCTCCTCCCCGCCGTCCTTGCCCTTCTTGCCGCTGCCAACGAAGAGATGCCTGTCCTTGGTCTTGCAGCCCTCGATGTTCATGAACTGGTCAAATTCCAAGACACGTCTCTTGCAGCAGCTCCACCCTTTACTGCCCTCGTGGAAGATGGGTGCGCCCGGGTGGTGGACGCACTTCTCCTCCTGTCTATCCCCGCCCTTGTGTGTAGCTCCACATGTCTTCCTCCGGCAGGTCATACCCTCCTTGAGCGCGATACTCGGGTCGTCGTCTTCGGACTCTGGCGGCGGCGCTGGTGAGGCTGATGGCTTCGGTGCGGCCTGTGCAGCTGGCAGCCGTGGGGCAGGCTGGGGCAGAGACTCCTCGAGCGATCCAAGGTTGACCTGCGTGCCATTGGCGACCTCTGGGGCCTTGACGGGCTCGGGCGCAGGCGTGTCGTCGACGTCGGAGTGTTTGCCTGTCGTGCAAGGTGGGATTGCGAGGAACTCGTCGAAAGTCTGAACATGTTAGTATTTGGGCTACACGTGATTCGAACAGCACACTCACCAGAACCCGAGGCTTGCAGCACTTCCACCCCTTCTGGCCCTCGTGGAATTCAGGTCCGTCAGGATGGTAGACGCAATCCTCGTCGTCGTTCTCGTACGTCTTGCCGCAGCCCTTGTGCACGCACTTCTTCGCCATGATCACGCGCGTAGAGTAGAGAATAAACGAGTGTATGTGTAGTTGTCTGCAGCAGCATTCGAAGAGCGCGAGGTACAGCCCAAGAATATTCTGGAAAGTCGCGGCTCGTTATTCTGCCGCCGGCGCTAGCGCTGACGTATGAAGGCGGTGTGTCATCCCAGGGCTAGATCTTCATGAATTCCTCCACTCTCATCTTGAACAACACCAACTTGGAAGGGACCGCAATGCTTCGTGCCACATCTCGTCTACGCGACTGTCGCATAACCTTCTTCACACGAAGTCCGTGCGGCTTATGTGATTCGGCGAAGGATGTTGTCCAGAAAGTGAAAACTCAACGACCATTTACCTATCAAGAGATAAATGTCATGGACCCTGGCCAAGAGAAGTGGAAAATCTACGAGTTTGACACTCCAGTGGTGAGATCCGAAGTCTGTTTATGTGCTGTGAGCGAGTACCTGAGTGTCAGCAGATCCACATCGACAAAGCCGATACTCCTGAGACCACTGCATCTTCATTGAAACTCATGCATCGCTTCAAGGAAGAAGAAGTGTTGAAGATGATGGACACTACTGAACGGTCATGATTTTGTTGACACGTTGATTAAGCACTGGAGGCTTTGCCATACACAACGATACGACTCACGAAGTCGATCGACCATGTCGTTCCTATGACCTCACCTTCACTTCATTTGGTTTATCCTGTAGGCATTGCCTCTATGCAAGCCTCGGGGCATACCAGCATTGAGCGCGTTCTAAGAAGTCAACATGAACCCCTCAGTCACACGCTCACAAGCCGAATTGTACCCCGGCATCATTCTCAACAGCCGCTATGGAAGTGGCAGACGGCTTGTTCTCGGACGGTTTCAACGCTGTGCCTAAGCTATAGCGACAAGAAAAAGCGCACAAGTTGCTTGCTGATCCTGCTCTCCCCAGGTACTACCGCGTTGAATGTCTTTTATTGCTCGGCGGTACTATATGATACACAACAATCTTATCTCTTTCTCGCTGTCATCACAAACCACCCGCGCAGCTCT